>Ga0163180_10000704_pt1 | contig 19344 bp, 20 predicted proteins | sample AtlANTMetagenome_2_FD_109647 | JGI IMG/M metagenome (GOLD analysis project Ga0163180, IMG submission 109647) | Marine eukaryotic phytoplankton communities from the Atlantic Ocean - Atlantic ANT 4 Metagenome | ecosystem: Environmental > Aquatic > Marine > Oceanic | place: North Atlantic Ocean...
ATGGAAGAGTATTTCGGCATGGAAATGATTTATACGCTGATGACCGATGCAAGTTATGATGTTGTAGTTTTTGATACTGCGCCTACGGGACATACTTTGAAGATGCTAACTGCCCCCGATGCCATTCGTGCTTTTATTTTACGAATTCTTCGTATGAAGGCTAAAATAGAAAATTTGAAAGGTTTCGTTTTCCGTAAGAAATCCCAAACCGCAAAGGTCGTGGAAGAATTAGAGGAAATATGTGACCGAATTGAAACTTTCAAGAAAATGTTGCGTGGTGATGATTGTTCTATTAACTTAGTTTCCATCGCTTCCGAAGCAGGTTATCAAGAATGTTTCCGAACCATCAAATTCTTGAGTCAAATTGAATTACCCGTTAAACACATCCTCGTTAATCAAATTGTTCCCGATTTCGGAGAAGAAGTATGGGCTACGGTGGATGAAAACCCTGCCGCCGCCATGACGCATCGGAGATACCAAATCCAACAACCTTACTTAGCCCAATACCGTTCCCTTGCTTCCGATTATCAAGTTAGATTAGTCGGAATCACTCATGTTCCCTTTGAACCGATGGGATTACCTGCCTTAGCCAAATTATCAACCCTCGTATGGGGTTCTAAGGGGATGATGTAATGGATATAATAACTTGGTGGATTTCCTTATTAACTATCTTTTTCATTATGGAATCGGCCTTGCTTCTTTACTTCGTGAGATGGATTTTGTGGCGATGGAATGGCTCAATTCAAGAATTGTTAGTAGCGCATTATTCAAATAGTGAGTCCGACAAGGAAGAAGAATGATGAGATTGACTTTTGATTGGGATGGAGTTTCTATTCAAGACACCCTCGTTCAAAGTGGATTAGCCAAGTTATCGCAAGATTTTCCTACTTATGATATTTATTATCGGATTTCGTCTTCGCAGACAGGAATCCACGCCATCATTTCTCCCCCAAATGCACAAACCCCCACACCTTTAGAGATGGAAAGTGAAGATGCGTTAAACTATCGTAAGGAGATGGTATCTTTCGGATTGGAAGACGAATGGCGATTGAAAGGAGATATTGTGAGAGTCAATCGTGGATTACCGACTTCTCAATTGTGGGAATGGAAAGATGGAAAACAAGCGGGAGAGTGGGTGAAATACAATGTTGAGTGAGCAAGAGCAAAAAGAAATGGCTATGGTCTTTGAATTACAAGCCTTCCAAGAAAATCTTGTTTGGATGGTTGAAGAAGTTGGAGAAACCGTTGATGGAATGAAAGTCGTGAAGGCTCTCATGGATGGTCGGAAGGTCTATTCTGTGCCTAAACAAAAATGAAGGTTTAGATACAAGTTTCCACTATACACATATTATGAACGCAACCGATGAAATGCGATATTGGCCTCGTCTTGGAATTTATGTCACCCGAACTGATGCGGAATCTTATTGTTCCAAAGTAGGAGGACAACATACCCACCTTGATGACGACCTTGAGGAATTCGTTCCTGTATCAACCCACGATGAGAAGGCACTTTTAACAGAAGTGAACACTCTTTTCAGCAATCCTCCTTTAGAAGCCCCTCCTATTTCCGAGGATATTGAACTCATGTTGAGAGCAATTCAATTTGAGGAACAGCGTGTTGCTACAATCAAAAAGTGGATTAAGGAAGATGGGATGGAAAAGCAAGATGCTAAAGACCGTTTCCAAGCAGAAATGGATTTATTGGTTCGTGAGGCTCTTGACCTTCCCGAAGAAACTGAACAAGAGCGAGAATATCGTTTGAGAGCGAAGGCTATCCGTGATGAAAACGAGGCTCGCAGGTTGGCGTTGGAAAATGCAACAGACGAAGAAGAATGAGGCGGGTCAATTGACCGCTTCTCGCCCACTTGATATGACCGAAACTTTGGTCTTCATCATTGTGGATTATATGCTTGACCATAATGGCTACGGTTATTCCACTCAAATTTCCGAGTATGTGGTTTCCAATTACCCCCGAAGATATACAAGTCGGGAAGTCGTAGGGATTCTAAGAAATCGCCCGATGTTTTGTCATGCACAATCAAATGAAAGGCGGGCAGGTAAAAAGTGGCGACTTGATTTGCTCGGATGGGACAGGTATTTGAAAAACTCAAGAAACAAAGATTTGCCTTCCAAAGCCGAATCTTGGAAACTACCCGAAAAGGTTGTCAAACTCAAAATGGCTCAAATTGCGGCCACGCTAACGGCTCTTGAAGGTTTAGACCCCGATAGTGTGGATGCCGTGTATGAGGCCATTTCCGCCGTGTGGTCATAGAAAAGGCTAAATAGTGGAAAACCTGACGATTGCTTATGGGGAAGGGTATAGTGCGGCGCATCGTTGTTGAATATGATGTCGTCAAAGAACGAGATATTAAGATGGGTAGGTCATCAACAAAATCGGTCTTCAAGCGTATTATTTCGTGGAGAGGTGAGGGTGGAAAGATGACTTGGAAAGAAGTCAAATGCCCTCAAAATACATTCTATGGTATCAAAGGATATTACAACACATTGGGAGTGTCTGTCCTATTTTACAATCGGACTACGAACAAGTGGCATAAAAACCTCCCGAATTGATGAACCTTTAGATAACAAGACCGATAATGGTTGTCTATGTTCTTCGTAAGATGCTACCGAAAAGGTGCGGCAAAATCGGGAACAACAAATCTTGCTGAATGGGATAATTGTCCCAATCTTAACGATTTTGTTTCCCTGTGCGAAGCCAACGGCAAAGGTAAATACATTCTTTTCCAAAGAGGCAAGGGTATTCGTGGCATGAAAAAGGTGAATGAATACATTGTTGAATCAGCGCATCAGGGCCAAGATGTCAAGCCAAACGGGACAAATAAGGGTTCAATTTCCGATTTATTGGTATTTGCGGCGGAAGAAATAGGGATTGATGCACCTACTTTCGCTTTGAAAAAGAATGTTAAGGCTGACACTTTAGAAGATTCCGAATTACTTGATGTTATGGAATCAATGGTGGACTCTAAGATTTCTAATGCCGAAGAATTTGAATCATTTTCCAAAGACCTCAAAGCGATGTTTGCTGAAATACGCAAGCGTGGTATGTCTTCCGAAGGGTATTCCGAAGCAGTAGCCAAGAATGCCGAAGGAGAGTCCCTTGCTACAAAAGGAATGGGCTTTGCGGCAGGTCTTGTAGTCGGTGGTTTAACAGGCGTAGGGGCTACCGCCTTTCACTACCGAAAGAAAATTGCCGACATGGAAGAACGCTTTGGCGCACTTGAAGCATCTATGGCTGAAACCGAGAAAACAGTCAAGAAGCAACAAGTGGAAATGGAAAAAGAAAAGAAGGCTACCGAAGCGGTTCGTCAATTTGACAATCGTTTGAATTTGGATGCTTCTTTCCTCAAAAACTTCAACGGTAATAATGGCCCGCAGTATTGAAGTGATTAAGTATGGAAGAAACCCTTGAGTTTAATGCTGATATTTTGGCGAATTTTAGGCAAATGCTGTCTAATACCAAAGATACTCTCGCCCACACCCAATTTCATAACTTTGTTGGAAAAATTGATGTTTCCCCAACCAAGCGTTTAGAAAATTCCTACAAGAGCCTTTTCAATGCTTTAGACAAATTTTCCCACAACGATATGCCTAAACTTCTTCGTCATCGTTTTCTTTTTGATGTCCTAAAAGCGAGTCCCAAGAAACGAGAAAGGGATTTAAGGCGAATTATTACCCATTATTGTGATTTTATCCAATCCGCAGGGAGTGGAAACACCGTAGCCTCCCGTTCCAATGTGGTTCGCATGGCTCAATTGATTCAAGATTCCGTAGCCGACTTGCATAATCTTGATATTGATAAGAAAGATTCGCAATTTCACACCCTTTGGATTCAAGAATTAAGAGAACGATTAGATACAAAGGACAACAAGTGAGTCGTATGGATGATGTCGCAGACGGTGAATACCGACCCCGTTCCTTTGAAGAACACTTTAGACCCGATGCTCGTTCCGATTATTCGGACTTGATTACCAAAGAGTCCTCTATCCCTCCCCGAAGTGAAACTAAGAAGGAAGAAAAACCCAAAAAGGGTAAAAACATTGTGGAACTGCTGACAGGTGGCGAAGATTTAGAGAAATTCGCTCGTCAATTGAACCTTGACCCCGAAATGGCGGAAAAGATGCTCGTTCCCTTACTCTCCTTACTTGATAAATATGGTGTCGGTGAAACGGTGACAGCCTCGCCAAGAGTGGAACAAGCCACGAATGCTTTTGAAGTTATCCGTGATGTCGCCCCTGTTATCAAAGGTGCGGCGGAATTTATTTCGGGTAGGAGAGCCGAATTAGAATCAACAGACCTTGAATTCCTTGAGCGCATTAAGGAAGCACAAGGCGTGGCTGACGCTTCGCTATTTGATGACGAAGATGAGGATTTATTCATGGTCGGAGAATCCGTAGCCGAAGAACCTGTGGTGGAAATCCCTGCTGAACCCCAACCCGAACCTCTTGACTTAAATTCGTTTGATGCTAAGGATTGGGGAAACTTTTTCGCTTCGGAAGGGGCGATGGCCCCGACTGAAAAGAAGTATGACATTGTTAATAATGACTTGACCGATGCTTTAGATGCTCAACATCTTGCGGTGGAAGCGTGGGCGAGGAAAGAGGGAATGGTTATTCGTGAAAAAGTGCAACAAGAAAAGCAAGGTGGCAATTACGATTTAGGAGTCCGAACCGATTATCACAACATGGAACTTGGAAATCCCGAAGCAGGTGTGCCTTCAACCTTTGCGGAAGTGAAAGGCATGAATACTGATTCATTTGCTATTGTGGATGTTTCCGATTTAGCCCAACATCAAGGACTATCCATGAATGAAATTATGGAAGCGGATTCTCAAAGAAAGATTAACAAGCAAACACAAGAAGAATGGGAAACCGAACCGATTGATGTTTCCGAATTCGTGGAAGATGAACCAATGGTTGATTATTCCGAAATGGAAATCCCCGAAGAAGCCCAAAAATATGACCCAATGGAAGTAAAAGGCTACGATTTACCCGACTTTGACATCTATGAAGTGGATTTAGAGGGTGGAGAGGATGACTAATCCTGTATGGCGACATTATGTTGCTGAAATGATTCCGACTTGGCTAACTTGGTGTCGGAATGTTCACTTGCCTTCCCACATTGATGTGATGAATCGCTTCATCGCTCTCAATCCCGGCTATATCCCTGTTAGGGCTACTACCAATCCCGACATCGCTATGGTGCGAGATATGCTTTGGGATGAGAATTTCATTTTAGGATTGTCCGATAAAGGATTAGCAGTATGGGCGAATGGAACAGTCGGTGAATTGGTGGATGAAATGCGACCTTATGGGTTCAAGTTTCCCGAAATCGCCACCATTTGCGATTTTTTAGATTCAAACTTGACATGGTTTGAGCGTGTTTATGCTTTTGGAAGGGCTGATATAATCAGTTTTCTCCGAGAACAGGGGCGAAACATCTAAAGATGGCCGATTTACAGACCAAGATAGCCGATTTACAAGAGGCAGGTATTAGATAGTCGGTTAATCAATCTCAATCTATGGCGAAAACCACTTCCATGTTTGCTTCTTTGGAAGGACTTCCGACTGAAATGGGCAACGGTGAGGTCTTCAAAAAGATGAAGCCTGTTTCCACAGGTATTGGCCTTCCCGCTAATGATGGAGATAGGGAATTCAAAAAGAAATATGACGAAGAACGCATGGTGGTTGATACCACAGGATTCACGGTTTTTGTTTCCATGCCTATCAGCGCACTTGATGAGGCATTTTATCCCGAAGGCAACAAAACCCCTCCGATGACTTACTTTCGCTTCAAAATTGGAGAAACACCGACTTACTCGTTCTATTTCGGAGATTCCGCACCATCTTACTCGCTACTTTCCTCAAATGTTCTTGTGGATTCCATTGTCATTGACCGCAAAAAGGATTCACTTATTGTCAATTTCGGAGAAGGCATTCCTTCCTTTAACATCGTTAAGGGCAAGATGAAGTGGGCTTATGCTGACGAATTGGCTACCAATGGTTATTTCTATGACCCAAGAGATTCGGGCTATGAGGCAAGCCTTGTTGGAATCGCCCCTTACAATCAAGTAAATGCGAAACTGTTCCGAGATAATGCTTCACAATTGAACGAGATTATCCCGAAATTGATTAAAGGTGGCGAAGGTCTTTATCTTTGGAACGCTGATAAAGCGAAGGCTCATTATGGGGCGCAATCATTTACTTTTGACAGCACTTTGGACAAAGATTTCCTCTTACCTGCGAAGGTGGATTTCTCTAACATTGATGCCCTTGATACCAAAAACTCCTATGTTTCGTTTAGCATCTCCGTTGAAAACAAAGCCAAGCGAACCAATAACTACACAGGAAGGCATAGTGGTGATTCTTCCTACCTTGTCAATCTTCAATTTCCCGGCGATGAGGAATTGCTTGCACCAATGGGTGTCGGAGATGATGGAACAACGGTGGCTTGTGGAATGGAATCACCCGCAGGTCGTGTTTTGAAATCAATCACTCCTGTTATGAAAGGTGGCGATGTGGAACAAGTCAAGTTAGAATTCCGTGATGGTTCAACCTATATCTTCCCCGATGCTGAAACGGGATTATTTACTGCTACGGATAAACAATTCCCCGACCAAATGCTTGAAGGTAAAGTAATGAATATGATTGTCGGTATCGGTTCTCCAAAGGAACAACACGCTGTTGAAATCGCTACTCGTCTTGAGCAAGATGTGGACATTAGCAAGACCGTTATGGTTGATGGTAAATCCCAAACAAAAGCGATTGCATGGCGCACCATGAACCCTTCCGCTTTGAAAGTTATCGTGCCTAACCCCGATGGTAAGGGAAGCAAATTGATTACCATTCCATTGACAAAGGAGGCTTAAAGATGAGCGAATACGATGACATTGATGCACTAACAGGTGGAAAGGCTATTGAGTCCACCCCCTCTCAACCAAAGATGGATGCCCTTGACAGAATCAAACCTGCTAAGGAACAAAAGTTTCAAGGTGGCAATTCGGCAAGTAAGATTTCCGCCGACCCTAAGAATGGAACAGTATCACTTATCATTGAATACTTGGAAAATGGAAATGTTGAAGATGCAAAGGGTATTGCCGATTCATCTAAAGCACCCGAATTCTTGAATGATTTTATCACCGAATATGTCAAGAATGGTGGTCAAGATGAGAAAAATTGGATGTATGTTCGCCGTATTCATGCAGGTGCAAAGGGTAAGAAATCCCCTGTCACCGTTGAACTCTCCTATGACGCTGATGGCGATTTGAATGTAGTGTCCGTGCCTAAAGATATGATTTATGCGGTGGATATGCGGTCTTGGAAAAACTCTAATCTTTTACCGACCCCAAGCACCGATTCCACCCCTTCACCTTCACAAGTGGGAGAATCCGTTGAATCCGTTGGAAATCCCGCCCCTGTCACACCCGACAATAACCCTGTCGCTGATGTGGCTTCCACTCCACAAAACCCGATGGCTGATGAGGTAGCCCCCGTTGATAATGACAACCCCCTCGCTGACCTTATTGGAGGAAATATGGTTGCAGGTTTGAAACAATTGGGACTTCTTGATGGTGTCAAGGTTGCTGATGTTAAGATGGAAGATTTCAAAGTCATTCAAGGAACAAACAAGCCCTTCAAGATTATCGGTGCAGGTGGCGAAGAAATGGAAGTCGGCACGATTATTTCCCGGTCATCTTTCGGCCCGCAAGGACAAAAAGGCAATTTTACTGCTTTTAGTCCCGAAAACATGGGAGATATTCTGTATGAGCAAATCAGTATTTCATTGGAAGAATCCAAGAGCGAGAGCAATACATCCGTCATGGTGGAACAATTGCGAAACATTAGAAAGCACATGGATGCTCTTTCAAGAGTATTCGGTTTTGACGACCCAAAGCAATTAGAAGCCTTCTTTTGCGCTTGGCTAATGAAAGATTCAACCTGTCGTCTTTCGGGTATTCCCGGAACAGGTAAGACAACCGTTATCAATTCGGCGGCGACCTTGTTAGCCAATTCTTATGGTTTCAATGTAGCCCCTCGTTATCTTGCTAAGAAAGCCTCTCCTATTGGTAGCCCTCACGAATACCTTGTTTTCCCTGCGGGTATGACCTATGCGGTGGATTATTCCGACAAAAATATGGAAGCGGTTCGCCGTGAATGGGAAGATTGGAGATTTACCGAATGGAAGTTAGGCTCACGCAGGTCGGGTGCTTATCTTTACGATTTCCGATTCCTACAACGCAAGTCCGATGCGGGATATTCCAAACATCCTATGAGTCCCGAAGCCTTCGCTGAATTACTTCTTGCTTCCCCCGATATGGATGGGGACAGAATAGGAATGACTATCACTTCAAAAGCCGTGCCTTACAAGGACTTGGTGGACTTATTCGGTGAACACGGTGCATCAGTCCCTAACGATGTCACCGATATGGGCGGTTTTGCTCAAATCTTGGGAACACCCCTCGCTACCGATGCGGGAGGAAACGAAGGATTCGCTATGCGAAACTTCCTTTTGGAACACTTCTATGATTCACGACTTGGTTCAAAGCGTGGTGGAAGCGATGCCAAATTAGATTTGATTTCCGCCGAAATGCTACATGAATGTGGAATTGCTAAGATTGACTACGATAAAAGAGCCGAAGAAATTCTTTATGGTGTTGAAATCCGTCAAATTACAGAAGAAAATCCTCTAACTCGTCAAACTGTTGCTTCTTATTCTTTTGACCCGACTCCACGACCTGTGGTGACGCAACCTGTCAAGTTCTTTAACGAAGCCAATCGTAGCGGTAGCGGTGTTGAAGATGCAATTCTTGGTCTAATTGCTGAAAAGACCGTTGAATATCGTGGACAAACTTTCACATCGCCGTCTTTCGTGGCATGGATGGACACCAACCCTCACCAAAAAGGAAACGATTTGGCTTTCGTGGACAGAATTGATATGGAATTGCTCTTTGGAACATTGTCCCTCGGTGGCCGTTTCAATACTTTGCTTTCCCGATACGCCACAGGCGCAAGAGGCTCAACCCCCGAAATCCAATTGATTAAGCGTATGTTGCCAAACAAAGGTGATGAGCGTTTCATCGCCCCAATGCGCTTTGAGGACTTGAGTAGTGTTTGGAGAACCATTGGCGATTTACCATTCAATTCATCGGGTGCAGGTGAAGATAAACAAGGCGCACTTCTTGATATTTCTTTACTCTCCGTTCTGTTCACCCAACGATGGATGATTCAAGGTGTTGAAACCGACATTTATGGCGGAACTCATGTTTTCAAAGACGATAATGATGTTTTTGCGTCACCCCTGACAGATATTTCCACGACTACCAACAGTCAATATGAAACTGTTCACGCTGATTGGTGGAAACTTTTCGGAAGTCCCGATGCTACCGCTAATACCCAAGCACCTGTTTTGATTACTCGTATGCTTGGTTTCCGTTTCAGCAATTCGCTTATTAAGATGACAAGGGCTATGGCTTTCCTTCGTGGTAAAGACCATGTGACTCGTCAAGAAGTCCTTGATGCCCTTCCTTATTGTTTGGGACACCGACTCGGCCCTGCAAGGGAAGGAGAAGACCCGAAAGGTAGGGACATTGGTATCATGCGTGAAGGTATGACTGTTTCTAACGAACAGGAATTCGTGCGTGAAATTATTCTTAACGGATATGTTCTCCGCAATACGAAGTCATTGATGGGCGATGCTAACAACAATTCCCTCATGGATTTGTGGGATTCCTTCATCCGAAACTGTGAATCCTACCTTGATTCCACCGATGCTTTTTGGAAATACGAAACCGATGTTCTCCTTGACATCAAATCAAGTGTCCGAAACAAGAGTAGCACTATCACTCCTGTTCATTGGTCTATTGCGACTATGATTGTTGAAAGCCAAAAGCGCAAGACCTCTTACAAAGACAAAGTATCACGCTATCAAGAAAGGCTACAACGCCCTGCTTCCAAAGAAGGAACAAAACAAACCCCCGAAGAAATCCAAAAGGAACAATTGATGTCCGATGTATCAATTGCACAATACATGAAGATTCGTGGTGAAATCGCTTCCGATACTATGTTGTTCTCGGATGACAAGGCCGAATTGCTTGGTCTTGCTGATTCCAAGATTGGTGCGATTAGCGGAACGGTTTTGAAAGCCACAAAAACACCTAAAGCCTGTAATTTCGGTGCGGTTGCCCCTATCGTTGGGCAAAAAATCGGGCCTTACTACAAATCGGGTGGACAATACTCATCGTTTGATAAGTTCGCTTCCGCTATCGGTGGCCCGAAAGCCAACGAGTTCAAGTGGAGATGTTATGGTGATGGTATGGGTGCATGGGGTCGTATGATTACCAATGCTCAAAATTTGAAGCCTATTGCTAAACTCGGTCAAGGTGGAACAGATGACTTCTTTGATATTGCGGGTGCTGACTTTGATGCTAACCAAAGTATCGGTTTCACTCATCAATTCACTATCCCACTACAAGGTGAATCCATTGATGACAATGTATTCTCCGCTAAGATGGAAAATGTCATCGCCACTCTTTCGGGTAGTGCCAACGGCGGTGTTATCATTGGTGAAAAGACAGGCGGATATGGTGTCTTAGAAAATGTGGCATCTTTGGAAGAATATCAAGATAAAGCATTGGTTCTATTAAACGAGTGGTTATCTCGCCCACAAGGTTCTCCAAACTCCACCAACAAGAACACTATGAAAAATGGATTCAATGCTTGTTTCCGTGCCTCTCACGCACTTAGCCCCGTTGAAGGTTCAATGGACATTACTCTTGCTAACGGACAAAAGACCACCGTTAAGGGCGAAGATGATTTGAGAATGTGGTTTTCTATGCGTTGTATTCAAGGAGATAATAGCCAAGAAGGTTCATCGGCTACCGTAGGATTCTTCATCGGTATTACATCGGCGTGTATGCGACCTGTAAAGAATGCCGCAGGGGACATGATTAAGGATGCTGATGGCAACCCTACCGAGTGGGAAGTGCTACCATTTGACGAGGATGATTCTTATAACATGAGTTCGTATTCGGGAACACCCGACCAATGGGAGAAGACCATGTATCAAGATATTGGAAATCTCACCATGAAGGATTACCGAGTATATGTCAAGAAGTCATTGGAAGCCATTAACAGTATTTCCGAATAAAATTCGGACTTAAATACCCCCGTTATCTTCAAATAGTCGTTAGGGGCATGAATTACTATGGCAGACATTCTTCAAGAGGAACACGCCCCCCGCAACATGAGGAATGCGTATCTTACCCTTCAACAGATTTACGGTGAAGAGGCTGTCCCTCTCGTTCTTGGAACGGAAATGCACGGTGGAAAAACCGACATGGTTCAAATTGAGGTCGGCAAAGACCAAATGATGTTATGCTTAGTCCCTAACTATCACAAAGTCCCCTCTCAATATACAGATTCCGCCCCATTTTTCGTTTTAGGACACGAATTCGGGCATATTGTCGCACATCCGGGTAAGGATTCAAAGTATTGGATTGAAGGAATGAAGGAAATTCCTGTGGAAGCCTATCAAAAAGGTCGTTGGCTCAACGCTATTTCGGATATTTTGGTAAATTGGACTGTTATTACAGGCACAACCATTCTTGCTGACAATCAACGAGATGCCGTTAAGCAACAAATGTTAGACGGATGGAGAGCAGGGCAGTTTGTCCGAAGATGCAACACACCACAAGGATTCCAAGCCCACCGAGAATTTTTGAAGACGGGCAAAGATGCCTTCGGAAATCCTATCAAAGACAATCGCTATCAACCCAAAGGCGGAAAACCGGGACAGTATGACAACGCCAACTCTAACAATCTTTACGAACCTACTCCTATGACACCTTTTTATCAAAAGTTTATGGGACATGGTAGGGGTGAACAGTATTACCCACCTATCAATTATTGCGTAGCCGAAAATATGGCTGAAAATTGGCGTAAAGTAAAGTGCCTCAAAGAAACTCAAGGTTTGAAGGCAGGGAAGAAATACACCGTCACAGGAACAAAGACCTACGATGGGCGAGAAAATTCAAAGGAGTTTGAGCCTATCAAAGAATTCAAGATTGAAGGGAAATGGGTTTCGGCAAGATTATTTGAATCATTATGCCCTCAATGTGGACATAAAGCGATTAGCATTTGGGATAATTGGTGGAATTATGTTCCTAAAGAAAAGCGAGAAGCACAAGTGGCGGCGAGTGGAACATGGACTTATCTTCTCATTCAAATGTTCGCCTTTGAATGGGCTATGGCTTACTCAAGTTTGATTCCGATGGGTAATCGTAAAATGAATAGAGAAGCAGGTGAAGCCTTTTTAGGCATGATTGCTGATGATATGGATGCGGTAATGAGAGGGAGATAATCATGGGCTACAAAGATAATCCTTTCAATTCCGACAAAGGAAAGAAAATAATGAAGGATATTTTCAATCTTATGTTTATTTCGCCCGAAAACAAGCCCTCTAAGGTTGAAAGCGGCAGTAAGCAAAGACAAATTTCTCATTACAAAGGAAACATTATCAATATCGTCAATAAGATGCGAAGATTCGTAGTGGGTTATCAACAGGTTGCTATTTCGGAATCTCAATCTTCGGGTATTCTATGTTGCCCTCATTGTGGTCGCCACGACCCTATTTGGATGTGGGAAACTGTGGATGCGGGACATTATGCTTCCCCTAAAAATTGGACAACATCGGTTGCGCTTGACAGATGGAATCAAGGTTTTCCGACAGAAAAGGGGAAATTCTTGTTTATTGTGCGTTATCGTTGTAATACCGTCACGACTTGCGAAGATTGTGGCGTTTCCGTCAAAGGTAATTATTCCTCTTGTAAATCTTGTGGAAGTAGTAAAGTCAAAACAGTCGGTTGTGGGGAGGAATCTTGGATGCCACACTACATTAGGGAATATACGGCTGATGACAACCACCCACAAACGCTTGTGGAATCAGTTGGTGCATTGGCTCGCAATACCACCATTCGGGTTCGGAGGGATGAATATGCAGGTCGGCTTTACAGATACAAGTTTGTCCATGAGCAATTGCCCGAAGGAAAAGTAGTCAATTCTTGGGAGGATATGAAGCGATATACCCCTGCGGTTGAAATGTCTTACATTCACAAGCAATCGGGTGCAACCAAAACCAATCGCTATCCTGTATCGGAATTAAACTATGCCGTTTCTAAAGAAGAAATGAGGATTTGTTGGAATGGAAAAGATACGGGCAGGGGGAGTTTGTATCACGAAGGGCGTGAATATGAGTTAAGGGATAATAGAACAGGTCGCCCTCTTGACGCTTGCCCCACTTGTGGTGCTGACGATTACCCACCCCTCATTGACCGTAAAAATGTCTATTATCGCCCCGATAGGATGCGAATTGTTAATCCCCAACCTTTAGAGAGCAACACAGGAAGTGGTGGCTCATTCAAAGGACTCCCTGTTTATACATTTTACCTTGAATCCACAGGAAATCCCGATTACAAATTGCTTTTACCAATGCCACAATATCATAATCTTCGCCCTATTCCCGAAGCACCCCAAATTACCCAAAGCACATCGGGTCAAGAGTCGTGTCCTAATGATGTTGGCGGAATGGTGCAAGAGGAAAACAATATCGCTGAATTGAACGAACAATTGATTGAAGATTATCAAAAGAAACTTGACGCTAATTTGAAATCCTCCACCGATGGCGAAACCAATCAAGGCTACACTTTTGTTGTTTGCGAAGGTAGGTCAAGGGAAGCCTATTATGACTTTGCATTAGCGAAGTGGATTGATGATTCCCCACCATGTTATTCATATCGTGACCCCACCAATGGAAGCACCTTGAAAAAGAAGCGAGAATATCCTCGTTGGAGTCAAATTCCCTCTTATTCTCCAAATGCACTACCCGATACGGACTTTTTGCAGTATGAAGGCCCGAATCTTGACACCCACCTTGTCCAAGATTGCGTTCTTCCTAAAGCCAACCAATCATTATCAGTTCAATTAGAAGGCTCAAACAATTATCACAGTTTGGTTAAAATCGCTGACCGTATTGATGAGGAACAAGGTTTAATCTTTGAGGTATATGAATGTAAAACCTGTAAGGGAATTGTGGAAGCGGGAGGTATCGTTCCATTCCGTCAAAAGTTAGGTCAATGTGATGCTGACGGCAAATCTATTAACGAGTTCCCACAAATCGTCTTGGACACCGAAATGGCGTATGAAAAATCATTCCCATTGAAAGATGTGTATGGTAATCCTGTTCCGACAGCATGGGGTCTAATCGCTGATAGTGAACACAATGGGAAAAAGATGTTGGAAAACCCCGACTTAAACATAAGGATTGGTTAATATGGGAACATTCGGTAGCGGTGAAAGGTATGGGGACAACCCCTTCATTATTTTTAAGTCCGATGAATACATTATCAATCCTCAATCACAACAAGATATGCCTAATCCGTTAAGAGCCATGTATGAGGATTTAGCCCCGTTGCTTATCCGAAGTCCACCTTCTAAAAGATACCCACAATTACCCACAGGAAGGAAAGCATGGGATGTTTTGACAGACCCTATTTCGGAGTTAATTTTTACATCAGCCGTTCCCGACCCGATTCTCGGTGAAACCTTACAAAGAACCATGCGACCTACGGTTCAAGGAAAGGAGGGATTGGCGACTCACCTAAACATTCTTGTGGATTGTTCGGGTTCAATGGGAGATGGTATGATTTATGGTATGACGGCCACAGGCTATCCAATGGCAGGTTATCATTTAGCCCAAGTTTGCACGGCTATGATGGTTGCTCAAGCCGAAATTTCTAAGGACACTTTCGCCGTATGGGGATTCAATTCAAGCGGTTTTGAAGTTTGGCCCGGCCCTTCGGGAGAACATAAGGCAGGTATTGACTTTTTCTTAGATAACACGGTGGAATCTCAATCTTGTTTTCGCCCTGCTAACGGAACAAGTTTAAGGGCGGGAATTGACCAAATGTGCCGAGATTTAGAAAATTATCAATTTGACCAAGCCGTATCAATTATCATTATGGATATGGCTTTTAGTGGTAGTCGTTGGAAAACAGAATTATTCAGCGATATGGAATTCAATTGGCGCAATTTACAGGAAAAAGGCCCTGTATTCCTTGTTTTGCTTGGAAATCCTCAAAACATTGAGGACATTAAAAGTGGCGCAAGGGATGTAAGGAAGGTGTTGTCTAAAGAATATAAACGAAACATGGATGGTTTTGTCGTTGATTTTTGCGTCACCGTAGGAGATGATGGCACGGTGGATGGATTCGCAGGGACATTGTGCGATATGGCAAGAGTCAATTCGGGAGATTCGGATTTAGGACAAGAATTAGGAATTGATAGTGCCGAAACTGCCGCCGAAGCAAACGCATGATTTAGATAGCGGAAGGGATAAATGAAAAGTATGGACTCTTGGGGTGCTGAATCGTCATCGGGTTTGAAGTCCGATGAAATCATCTTGGCTTGCACATCATTAGGGCAACCTGCTGACCTTAAATTCCCCCTTGATTTCGTTAGAGATAAGATTTTCCTAACAGGAATTACAGGAAGTGGTAAATCATGGACAGGTGGACTTCTCATGGAAGAAATCAACCGTGTCGGACTCCAATTCGTCTGTTTTGATGTATTGGGCGCACATGGAGGACTCTCCGAATTACCAAATGTGGAAGAATTAAGTCCCAAAGGTGGCGAATCTGTCAATATCAAGGGTGTAATTGACCGTTTGCGAAAAGAACCGACTTCCTTTGTCATTGATGTTTCCGACTTACCTTTAGACCGACAACAACAATTGGTTCGTGATTATTGCGATGATTTGCTACAAGCCAAACTTGGCAAAGGTATTATGACTATCTTTGAAGAATGTCAAGATTTCGTTCCACAACAGGGCAAACCTAACTCATTTGATGGCATCGTTAGGCTTTGTAAATTAGGCCGACAAAACGGCTATGGTGTCTGTTTAATCTCACAACGCCCTGCATCGGTTTCTAAAGAAGCCCTCTCCCAATGTTCCACTTACATGATTCATAACCTCATTAACCATCGTGATTTGAAAGCGGTGGAAGACCAAATGGGATTCGGGACTGATAAGAGCCAAGTCAAAAAGGTTCTTGGTGGCATCTCGGCGGCTCAACAAGGAGAGGTTGTTTGTTATTCACCGACTTACTATCGTGATGAAGGCTTCTTCCGTGCTTCTAAAATCCGTGATGATAGAAAGGTCACGCATACGGGAAAGAACATTGAGATGAAACCTGCTACCTTTAATGCTAATCAACCATCAACCCCCGAACCGTCAAGAACCCTCTCCACCGTAGGAGAATGGAGGTCGGAAGTATCAACGGGTGGCATGGAGGAAAAGGCGTTTGGTGCTATGCCGTTTGATGACGGATTGCCGAAACAGGATTCTTTGCGAGGTCTTGCTTCCGTTGATGTGGAAAAGGATTTCCCCGATTTGGAATATGTGCCACTTTCGGAACGCCATCGTATAGAAGTGGATGTTTCCGAAAAAGATACAGATGTCACAGCCGCAGACACAAAAACCCCGTTTAAGTCCCCCTTAGCGGGAATTGCTATGATTTCTATTATGGCGGGCGGTTTGTATATTGCTACGAGAGGACTCACCGATTAAATAGGTGGTTGAACAATCTCAATGTTATGCGGGTTGGTGCGATAGCGTTCTTTAGGGATTCTTACCAATTTACCCAAACTCTTCTCGGAATGAAATTAGGCAATCAAGATTTATTCTTGCCACCCGATGATTTCCATAAAAAGCACGGTTATGAAAAAGAAGCGGCGTTGCTCATGTTATTACATCTTAACGAATGTTGGGGCTTTGTGGTAAGAAAGATTAACAGACGGAATGGACAGGTGGCGTGGGTCGTTGTGAATCACAAAGACAATTTTACAGAAGTCCCCGAAAACGAGATTTATTTGACCTTGAATCTTGACGATTATACTTTTAAGTTATGGGATGAAATGTCTTCTATTTATGGCCTTGCTACGGACAAAGGCGGATTCCCTGTTCGCCAATCGCCTTCCGATACCACAAAAAACAAATGTGTTAAAAAGGATTTCAAAATCTTCAAGGGCAAGAAAATCCTTTATCAAATTGCTGAATGTGCCGACCCTTACTATAACCAAAGTCATGTGTTTAATACCGATAAGGTGCATCCTTTCTCGTATGAGCCAAAAGATTATCGCCCTTACGATGCTTACAATCCTATGATGCAAAAGAGTATGAAACAAGGATTTCCTCAATGGCCTTCTAACCCTCATGGTAAAACAACCCGTCATGCCATTCCCTTCTTGAGAACCAATATCCGCCCTACTAAGTTAAGCGTATTCATTCCACCAAAAGAACCTGTGGACACCCCTCGTTTGTTTTTCAATTTTCCAAGAGGAATCCCCCTCTCATTGACATGAAAGGTTTTAGATAACGAGAAAAAGAAGTGAAAGATATGCTACCCGATGATACCCCGATTGGCCGTGATGTTAAAGCGGAAGCAAAAGACCCTTTTGGAAACATTACAAGTAATCCTTCTATGGCTAATTTGATGGCTGACCCACTTGGAACTGAAATCGTAGCAGGTTTGACAGGCCCAATCAGCGCACAAAGCCTTCCTACTGATACTGAAAATGTTATGGGGCAACCTCCACAGGTTAATTTTGACGGTGGTGCAGGTAGCGCAACACCAATGCCAACCCCTGCTGATGATGATTCACCCGAAGTCCGAAATGAAATCATGGATGCTGATGGCCTAATGTCTATTTTTGACCGTGCTAAGGCACTCGTTTCTCGCAATTGGGGATGGCTACTTGCAGGTGCAGGTGTCGTTGTCGTTGGTGGCGTAATGTTGAAGCGCAAAAAGTGAGGCTTTAGATAACAGAAGGGAGAATTGATTATTATGGCTCGCACATTAGCAGGTAATACAGTCCTACCCGATTTGCCACCCGCACCACGCATGACGCAATTCCCACAAGTTAATTTGGCGGCAGACACCTTACCTGCGTTTAACGCTATGGGTCAAGGTCTTGCACCAAACGCCCCACTACCTGCGGCACCACAAATGCCAAAAGCACAAAAGTTTTCAATCCCTTCAAGTCAAGCAATTCCACTTGCTGATGCGGTAATGGGTAAGGGACATGGACAAGGTATCGTTCAAAACACTCATCGCCCTGCCATGCCTACTGTTAAGTTTGCTGAATTTGAATTGCCTATGGGTGCTTCACCTTCACAAAATCTCGGAAACTACAACCTCCGAGCCACAGGACTTTCCCCCGAAGGTCAATACATGAGGCCAACGCACACTATGGAAGTTTATGGTAGCGGTCAAGAATTCAATGTATCTCATTTGAACCGTGTTAAGCCCGAAAACTATGTTCCTAACACCTTGATTCACGGTGTCACCGAAACTTTTGGAAACAACCCTGCACACGAAGTAAATCGTGCCGCTATGAGTCGCCCTCCAAACCCACGAAAACTATTCGCCGCACCTTCTGTTAATGTGAAGCCTTCGGTCAATCGTGTTTCCCTTCGTGAATCACCTATTTTGCCAAGAGCAAATATGCCAAAGCAAATGAATCTAACAAACTTGATTCCTCCAAGTAGCGGTCTTCGCATGGAATCCGAGTATGTAGCACCACCTGTTCGTGCTTCCGACTTCGGTGGATTGACCCCAAGCCGTCATCGCCAAGTAGGAATCAACGCAGGGCGCACATTCGGTGCGGAAGGACACCTTCTTTGAGAGCCTTTAGATAACGAGAACGACAAATGTTGTTCATGTCGGTTCGTTCCATTTGTGAACATGGTTTTCATACCTACCTTGCCGAGCAACACCGAGCAAGTATGAGTAAGTCCATTTCTAAAGGGCTGATTACAGGCGGTATCGCTTCGGGACTCCTTGCGATTTTGAATCGTGTTGGAAACTTAAACATTGAATGGTATTACCTTTTGACTCCACTTCCACTCCTTACTGCCGCTTCGGTTGCTCATCAATCAGTCGGTGTATCTTCGGAAGATTTAGAACACAAAGAAGCATTTGACGCTATTTGTTCTAAATACAACGAAAAAGATGACGAAGACGATGACGAAGTAGGTGAGTGAAATGGTTGAAACCTTTGAAGCAAGGGAAAAGAAGATTGGTAGTTTCACTATCAAAAAGAATCCTAATTTCCCAAGTTGAACAAGCATTCAAGCCTACATCAAAACCAATCGTGGTGAATTGCGAACGGTATTTGGCAACACTAACATAAGTGAAAGTGGTGATGGCAAATACAAAGGCAAAGAATGGAATCTTATTGTTGGCCAACACCGAGTCACTATTTACGACAGACG
>Ga0163180_10000705_pt1 | contig 19322 bp, 14 predicted proteins | sample AtlANTMetagenome_2_FD_109647 | JGI IMG/M metagenome (GOLD analysis project Ga0163180, IMG submission 109647) | Marine eukaryotic phytoplankton communities from the Atlantic Ocean - Atlantic ANT 4 Metagenome | ecosystem: Environmental > Aquatic > Marine > Oceanic | place: North Atlantic Ocean...
ACCATCATCTTGGTCAGCCACGACCTGCATTCGGTGCGCAGCCTTTGCGATGAGGTCTTGTGGATTGAAGAAGGTCAGGTGCGCGCATTTGGACCCGCCAAACAAGTGGTCGAACGCTACGTCGACATCGAACGCGAACGGTCCGTCGGTGCCGAGGCGCGAAAAGTCCGGCCTTTCATGGCCCCCCTCCGCAACATCCCGACTCCCACCTACGAAGCCACCGTCGATGACCCTAAACTCAAGGCATCCATCATGGAGGCGGTACAAGTTCCCGACCTCCCCGAACTGGCGCGGCAGCACGTCGAAGCCGAAGCTTACGATGTGGTGGATGGAGAAACTCCGATTGTGCAGGGCACCGGTGAAGTCCGGGTCCTGGATGTCCAGATTCTGGATGGCAATGGTCGCGCCCGAGAGCGGTTCCAAACCGGTGAAGACCTGGTCGTCGCCGTCACCTTCCGGACGACCCAACCCATCGACAACCCCATCTTTGGTGCCGCGATCTACCGAAGCGATGGCGTCTACGTTCACGGTCCCAACTCAAAATGGGACAACGTTCTCGAAGGCACCTTTCACGGCGTCTACACCTACTTCATTCAATGGAAAAAGCTGGGACTGCTCGCCGGTCGTTATCGGCTCAGTATTGCCGTATTTGACCAAGGTCATTTGAAGCCTTTCGTCTGGCACAACCAGCTGCATGACTTCGAGGTGGTGACCGAGATTGAAGATCACGGCATGGTGCTCATGGAGCACGCCTGGGGTCTGATTACCCACCTCAAGATCTGAACGCATGGCCAAGATTCTCTTGATTGGACGCGGCCCCCTACCCGGCCCCGACGTGAAGCAGCTTGGTTTTTCTCAGTTGCGCACCCTCGCCTTCTTGGACGCCCTCCGCAGCGCGGATCACGACATTCGCTTGGTGCTGCTGGTTACCGAAGGCGACGGACAGCTTCCCTCGGAATGGTCCGGCACTGTCACGGTGACCGAAGACGGCCCGGGATGGATCAGCCAAATCGAAGCCGCGACAGATGGTGCCGATGCGGTCGTCAGCGCCGGGCCCTACAATCCTGGGAGAGCGGGGGCAGCGGTAGCAGGCGACCTTCCATTTTGGGCGGACATTCCTGGAGACCCGTTGGCGGAACTGGCCGCCCTGGCACGCGCTCAGGACGACGAACTGAGCCCGGCCCAGATGGCCGCAGCGCATGCCGGCGCAGCAGCCGTACTCAGCCGAGCCGACGCCATCTCGGTAATCAGTGAGCCTCAGCGCTTTGCGACCCTAGGCCAACTCTCCTGGATCGGAAGAACCCTGACTGCTGCGGCAGACCCGCCCGTTTACACGGTACCCATCACCGCCCGATTCGGGTTCCCTGAGATGCCCGCACGGACCCTGTCCGAGGGCCCGCTCGTGCTGGCGCTCAGTGGGGCCTTCAACCCGTGGGTCGATGTCGATGGGCTGATCCAAACCCTCGAACTGCTCTTCCGGGACCGTTCCGATGTGAAGGTGGTCTGCACAGGCGGCGGTATCCCCGGCTTCTACGAAGCAGGCTACGCGCGTTTTGAACAGTGGGCCCAGCAGCATCCCGACCAGGTCACGCTGCATGGATGGGTCTCCCACGACACCATGGTTCAGGTGCTCAGCACCGCGCACGCCGGAATCAGCATGGATGGCGCAGGCCCCGAGCCCGAACTGGGCAGTCGAACCCGATTACTCCTCTTTGCTCACCTGGGCCTCATGCCGGTGAGTACCGTCCGCTGTGAACTGGCTCAAAGCTGGTCTCAGGGCGGCGCTCTGGTTCCCCTGCCCTTCAACGATCCCTCAGGGTCGGCAGCGGTCCTCAAATCCTTGCGAGTACAAACGGACATCATCCACCAAGCGCAGCGCTATTGCCGAGCCACCGGTGAACTACCCACCGTCTTCGAACCGCTCCTCAACTGGTGTGCGTCACCGACAAAAACGGCGGCATGGACCGAGCCACAGGCCGTGATGGCCGCGGAACTGGAAAGCCAACGAGACGAACTGTCACGGGTGTACTCCAGTCCCACGTGGATCGCCCTCAATCGACTTCATGGAATCGGCCAAACGCTAGGACGAATCAAAGCCCGACAAGAGTAAAGGCAAAGCACATCTCTTCGTTGGTGCGCTCCCCGTAGCGGATATCTTGCGGTTCATCGAAAAGTTGGTCCGGATTGTCTGCGGAATTGTTCCAGGTGCACTCAAAGCCGAGTCGATTACCGCCAGTGACAGGGATCGGCTCCTTGAGAAGATAGGTCTGTTGGTTGTCGAAGTCGTACTTGTCCGACTGGACCACGCATTCCCGTCCCGCCGGACTATCGACATACATGTGGTAACCGGACCCCAGAATGTGCATATGGGGGAACGCAGCCAGAATCTTAAAGGAAATTCCGACGGGCAGCTCGAACTCAAACTGATGTGAATAGGCTGGATCGCCCGCAGGAATGACAAAGCTGGTCGACCCCATGGGATACATCAACACCACATGGTCCACAGACTCGACCGTTCGGAATGCGTAGGCCGTTTGGTCGGCCAAACCAACCGCGTCCGGTCCGCTCTGGTAATAGTGCATCTGCATGACCAATCTGTCATTCGGTCCAATACGCAGACCGTAGCCTTCTGGGAACTCCAACGGCAAAGCGCCTGGCGCCCAGCCTGCGACCATCGCATTCGCACCGTCGGCCATCCCGGACCCAATGCAATCGTAGCCATCCGGACCCATCTGATCTTCAGGAATCTCATCCACCGATTTGCTGAGCAGCACAATGTGATGAACCATCTCTTTTTGGTCCACGATGGGCGCCATGGCCGTGATGTACCGATTTTCCGTCAACTCAGGATCGATCACAAAACATCGATACTCATTTCCGGGGTTTTCTTCATCCTCGTAGGTCGGCGCATAGGGCTCGGGAATCGCCACGATCAGGTCGGGATCGGCCAGGGTCTCGACGATGACCTCGCGTTCCGGGGCACTGTCCGCATCCCCCGTCAGTTTGCCCCCATCGATCCATTTGGCGAATAAGTCGCGAGCCTCCACCGGCATCTGTAGGTGCTCCGATCCCTCATACTCGCGACACGATGGATCGGAGACAGGTGGCGGCATCTCACCGGCATCAATCTGACTGAGCATAATCTCGGCGAAGACCTCAACCGTCGCTCTGTCCTCAAAATCTCCGATGCCCAGGCCACCATCGTAATGGCAGCGGACACAGTGTTTGTCCATCAACGGCTGGACGTGTTCATACCAGGTCACATCGGCATCGGCATCGGCATCGGCATCGGCATCGGCATCGGCATCGGCATCGGCATCGGCATCGGCATCGGCATCGGCATCCGCGTCCGCATCCGCGTCCGCATCCGCATCCGCATCGGCGTCCGCATCGGCATCCGCATCGGCATCGGCATCGGCATCGGCATCGGCCTCTGTACCATCCGTGGATTCAGCACTCTCTTTGTCGTCTGCACCACAGCCCGACATCCAAACAAACAGCGCCAATATTCTCCAAGTGGTCATGAGGTCTCCTATGCCGTAGCGCCCATGTCAATCAGCCCTGGCGCAATCATACATTCCAATCTACCCTTCAAGCATGCCACCCAGCCAGCCCAATGACACCCCCCTACCCCCGGTGTTTTTCATGGTCTTTGCTTTTGGTTTGGGGTGCACCCCATCGAAGGTCGGTGTAGGCGCCTACGTCATCGAGGGCTCAAACCTACAGACCGATTCAGGAAAAGACACCGGTAAAGTTACGCTTCCAGACGACACTGAAAACATCACAGACCTCGTCATCTTCGATGAGTGGTCCATCCTGGGTGCCAGCATGGACCCCTACCCCGAGCACAAAACCGCGGACCACAGTTGCGATCCCAAAGGCGTTTTACCCGAAGAAGAGGTCTTAGAGATCAACACCAATGACTGCGGATACGCCGTCGTTGGACAACCCATCAAGGCGGAAATCCTGGAAGGCGATTGGGTAGAACTGATGATGTATCACTCCGCACTGTCTTCAGTGGATGAGCCCGCGGAAGCCCATTTCAGCCTTTGGGTCGGCGAAAATGTTTTTTGGGAGCGGACCATTGCCATACCTGCAGCTCCTGAGATTTATCCGGTGCCGCTACAGGTGGAGTGGTCTGCTGAGGCCGGCGAACTGGCGCGGATCCATCTGCATAATCATGGAGGAAATAGCTGGAGAGTGGCGTACCTGAAGCGTCTTCGCGGCGAGGCTATCCCTTAGGACCCTGGCTAGCGCTTGCGAGGGTCTGCGGCTCCCGAAAACGTGCCTTCTCGGCCATGAACGACCTGAACCGATGAGAAGAAGTTCATCAGTTTGACGGTATGGCCTCGGCGTTCCAAGGCCTCGATGGTATCGGGGCTCGTATGGGTATCGACAAATAGAACATCGGGAGCCCACTGATGGTGCATTCGAGGAACACTGACCGCCTCGGCGGGATCCATACCAAAATCAATAATGTTGAGAATGGCTTGAAGGGTCGACGTAATGATGAACGGCCCACCTGACGCACCAATAACGATGCGTTCTTTGCCGTCAGGAGAGATCAGAATGGTGGGGCTCATGCTGGACAGCGGGCGTGCACCGGGTGCCACAGCATTCGCCTCAGAACCCACCAGGCCGTAATGGTTGGGTACGCCCGGCCGAGCTACGAAATCATCCATCTCGTTGTTCAAAAGGACACCGCTGCTTTCGCCCACGACGCGACTTCCAAAGCTGGTGTTGATGGTCGTCGTTAACGACACCGCCAAACCGTCCTTGTCGAGCGCCGAAATGTGCTGTGTTCCGGCATCCTTTCCGATATCGATCGGCGTACCGTAGTGAGAAGCCGGATGGGTTTGATCGGGATTGAAGTCTGCCCGGATATCGGCGATGCGTTCCGAGGCAAGCATCTGACCCACAGGAACATCGATTCGCTCGGGGTCTCCCATGTAACGAGCCCGATCGGCAAAACCGTGTTTCATCGCCTCAGCCATGCGGTGATAGAAGGCCGCACTATTGGCCCCCAAAAGGGTCAAGTCGGACGATTCCAAGGCACCCAAGATCTGCAGTAATACCACCCCGCCGGAAGAGGGAGGCGGCATGCTGACCACCGTCCAACCCCGATACAAACCTTCGACGGGCTCACGAACTGTCGGTGTGTAGGCGGACAAATCCGTCGCTTGGAGAATTCCCCCCGCCTTCTTGGCGGCCTCCGCCATATCGCTGGCAATCGCCCCTGTCGTCAACGCAACGCCACCCTGTTCGGCAAACGCCGCAATCGTAGCGGCCAGCTTGGTTCTTTGGACATGAGAGCCCCGGACAGGAACCTCGTCAGTCCCAAAAAGCTCGTAAGCGAGCTTGGGTCCTGCCACTCCACTGTTGTCCAGCGCCTTCGCCAAATGCCGCTCTACAATGAACCCATCTGAGGCCAATCGCTGAGCAGGCTCAGCCACCTGAGCCAAAGGGAGGCGCCCCCAGCGCTCATGAAGCGCAGCCAGTCCAGGACCTTCACCCGGAACGGCCACAGCAAGCCCACCTAAACGACTGGCATCGGGGTGGGGCGCGTTGACATACATGTCCCGATCCGCAGCGGCAGGCGCGACCTCACGGAAGTCCAAAACGAAGCGCTCCCCTGCCGGGTTCACCAGGACGGCGAAGCCACCCCCACCCAAGCCACTTCCTGCGGGCTGAACAACACCCACAGCCAACGCGGCCGCGACGACAGCATCCACGGCATTGCCTCCAGCAGCCAACACACGATTGCCCGCCTGAGTACCCAAGGGATGGTCTGAAATCAGTAGTCCCGAATCCGATACCTGTGGCGACGGTGCCGCACCGAGAAGAAAAAGCCCACAAAACAGGCCGACAATTCTCAGCACCATGCCCACACGCACCCCCATCCCACAGCCACGGCGACCTGGAGCAACCAGAGCTTCCATCCTGCTTTGAGGGCACCGGCTGCGATCAGCGGCGCCAAACCTCCTACGGCAACACCAACGGCCATCGGGGCGACTAAATGCTGAGCATCCAAAGACATCGCCCGATCGACAATGCCTTGGCAAAGAATCGCCATCGCTGTTCCATCGCTCAACGCAGACAGAAGTGCAGAGATGCCCACTAAGAGGGGTGAAGCCCACCAACCGAGTGTCTCGACAATCAACTCAAGCCCGGTCGCGGCCTGTTCTGGTGCGCCTCCCGCCACCGCCAGCACGGCAAGCATCAACGCGGTGATCTGCCACGCCAAAACGCCCAACTCAACATGCCCTTTTCGCCCTTGGGCAGCCAAACCCATCGCAATAATGCCAAACACCAAGGCCCCCAAGGTCAGACCCGGGATGGCCGCCACTGCGCCAATCCCCAAGACGAGTGCCATCCGACGGGGATCCGCTGCGTCCGGTTGGATAAGATCGTCGACATCGGGGCGAGCTATCCAGGCCAATACAAACCCTAAGGGAGCGATACTCAACATGGCTGTAGGGTGACCCTCCAAGAGAATCAACATCGCCGGGTCGCCCAAGCGTCCAACCAAACCACCACCCGCAGCGGCTAGCGCCAATTTAGCAGCGCCTCTAGGCGTGCGCGCACCCGCGCTCAAAATCGCAGCCGCCGGGATTTCGCCGATACCGGCCCCTAAAAGGATCGCGGTCAGCCATGCCGGGCCGGGGATGGCGACAGGGCCCAAAGTGCGAGCGACCGCACCATAGACAATCCACAGAACCATCAACACCAGGCTGGACCCCATGCCTAATCCAGTCGGCAGGACCCAAAGATCGCTCCAGCCGACAATTCCGTAGGTGGCTGCGACAATCAATGAGATCAGAAAAACAGGGCCCATGGCCCACAGGCGCCACCGCGTGAACGACACGGCCCCCAACACAAATAGAGGAACAGTGGCCAACACCATACCGGTAATGATCTCACTCATGGATGCCCCCTATCGCTCCGAGCGACCACACGGTTTTCAAGGCGCCCAATTCCATCGACCTCCACCACAACGGTTTGGCCTGGAAGGATGGGGCCGACACCCATCGGCGTTCCCGTGGTCAACAAATCACCGGGATTCAAGGTCATGACGTGAGAGACAAAGCTCAACAGCGTGGGCACATCAAAGACCATATCGGCAGTGTTTCCATCTTGTCGCAACTCCCCATCGACGTAGCATCGGAGAGCGGTGTTGAACGGATCGATATCGTTCACGATTCGCGGCCCTGCCGGACAGAACGTATCGAACCCTTTTGCCCGGGCAAAGACTCCATCGGTGCGTTGAAAATCTCGTGCTGTCACGTCGTTCACAGCGGTGTAGCCGCCGACATAAGAAAGCGCTTCATCCACGGGCACACAGTGCATCGTTCGACCAATCACGACGCCCAACTCAGCCTCGTGGTCTACGCGTACCGTACCGGGAGGAATAACGATGGCATCGCCGTGTCCAATGAGCGCTGTCGGTGGCATCAAAAAGATCTTGGGCTGCTGAGGCAAAGAGCGGCCCATCTCTTCGATGTGCCGTCTGTAATTGCTCCCAATCCCGATGATCTTGGAGGGTGTCAGCATGTGAAAAGCTCCTGGCGCCGTCTCGCCCTACAGGCCATGACGATGGACTCAAGAGGGAGTATCACGCTCCTGCAGCGGCCACTGCCGCAAGAAGCGCTTCCCGATCTCTGCACACGGCACCGACCTGGCCCACAGTGAGTGACGCGACCCGAGCACCCAAATCGCCTGAACGAGCGGGGTCCCATCCCTGCGAGAGCCCATAAAGGTACCCGGCCGCATAGGAGTCGCCCGCTCCCGTCGTATCAATGGCGTGGGTCGGGTGGATACCGATTCGATGAACCTGACCGCCGTGGCAAACAATCGATCCTTGGCTGCCCACCTTGACGATCACATGGCTGACATCCTCTGCCAGTCTTTGCGCTGCTTCTTCGGGCTCACATCCCAGCAGGGCACGAGCCTCCTCGGCATTGAGGAAAATCACGTCAGCAAACTCTTCAATGATGTGAAGCAAATCGTCCTTACAGGCATTGACCACAAAGGGATCGGCCAAATCGATACTGATCAGAATTTCTTCTTGATTCGCCACTGCAATCGCTTCCATACATCGGCTCGCCATGGGCTCACCCAAAAGCAAATAGCCGGTCACATGGAGAATCCCTGCGGATCGAATCTGGGCATCAAAGTCACCCAAATCCGGCAGTGTGACGGAGGCGCCCAAATCCGTCAGCATGGTGCGCTCTGCATCCTCAGAAATGATGGACAAGCATTTCCCAGTGGGATGTTCGGCCGTCGCCTGGAGGGCGTGGTCGCCACAGGCATCGTGCAGCGAGCGTGCATAGGAGCGTCCCAAATCATCTTCACCGATCCGGCCGGCGTAGCTGACATTGGCTCCCATCAACCCCATCGAGGCAATGGTATTCGCACAACTGCCGCCCGACGCCATCTCGACGCCGTAAGCCTTCACCGCCTCATACACCTCTTGCCATTTGCAATCATCAACTGGAGTCATCTGACCGCGAGCAAAGCCAAAGCGTGAAATGACGGAATCATCCGGCACACGCACCAAAGCATCCATGATTGCATTACCCAAACCGACAGCTTCAAACTGGGACACATTCCCTCCCTTGTGGCGACCAGCGTACTAGCCGAATCCTGACCACTGTGCCACGATGACAGCCTTCGTTATGGTGGACATGATGAAGGGACCACAAATACATCTCGCGGCCGCACTCTTTATGAGCACCATCGGCGTGTGGTGGTTTGCTCATGATGTGATGTGGGCAGACGTGTGGCTGATCAGCAAAAATGCTCGCATTGAATGGGTACTGTTTGCAGCCTTTGCTCTTCTGGCAGAGTTTCTGTTGCGAGCCTACCGATGGCGAGTCTTGTTGCGACCATTGGGTCACGATGTCCGGGTGATCGATCTTTGGTCGGCCACCGTGATCGGAGCCGCGGTCAATACGCTAATTCCGCTTCGAGCAGGCGAGATCGCCAAACCCATGGTGGCCGCACGACGCACCGGGCACCGATTCAGCACCCTATTGGCCACTAATGTCATGGAGCGAGTCTTTGATCTCTTAGGCATGGTCTCCGTTCTTTTAATGATGGTGTTGTTTCTACCCGGCTCTCCCGGGGATGACGTTTTGGTTGAAAACCTAAAACTCTACGGCGGGGTCATTGGCGTCGGAGCCGTGATGGCCATGGGTGTCTTTTTTGGACTGGCCACCCGAGAAAGGGCGGCACGCCACACGTTTGAGCGCATTTTAGTCCTGGCGCCGCAACCGCTCCGCGACCCGATGTTGAATCTATTCGATGGATTCGTATCTGGATTGGGCTCCACTCGAGATGGTCGAGCCCTCGTGACAGCGGGCGCACTGAGTGTCCTCATGTGGCTCAACGGGGCCGTCGCCATCTGGATGCTATTTCAAGCCTTTGGTTTCGCCCTTCCGTTCGCGGCTGCGTGTTTTACGGGAGTCGCCATCGCTCTGACTGTCGCCCTTCCTCAAGCACCAGGGTTCATCGGCGTTTTTCATGTCGCCATCGAAAAGACCATGGTCTTGTGGGGCGTACCCGACAGCGAATCCAAGAGCTATGCGCTGATGTTCTGGGTCGTCAGTTTCGTACCCGTGACGGTGGTGGGCATGATTGCGATGTGGCGTGAAGGCTTGTCCTTTCGCGAGTTCAAAACTCGAGATGACTGATCACCAGGGCAGCCGGCCAAGGGCACACCTCGGGTCATCAGCTGTCCTCCAGGGTGTCCGAATCCTTGAAAGGCTCGGCCGAGGTTTACGAGGGCGTGCCCCAGAGTCCGATGCAGTTCCCTTCGGGGTCTTGAAACATCGCAAATGAACCCACACCATTCACATCGGTTTCGGGAACGATAATGGTCGCGCCCAGTCCCTCTGCCTTTTCGATCGTACCGGTGAGATCCTCTACAGCGACATAAACCGCCAGATAAGGACGCTGGCTCTCCTCGACTTGATGAAGGCCGCCATCGATACCGGTCCCCGCCTCTGTCTGGATGGCACCGATTGGGGCCGGTTCATCGACAGCCCAGCCAAACACTTCACTGTAGAAGGTACGCAGCGCTTCCGCATTGCGGCCGCCAATCTGGAAATGGACAACTGGATTACTCATCACCCCATGGAGTAATCGGATGCCGCTGATGCGGCCATACCCAAGATATCGGCAGATCTCAACTGTCTTTCCCATAGGCTAAGCTACTGTTTTTACTACACTATCGAAAGTTATTGACAGGTCAACCCATAGGCTAAGGCTAAGGTTTAAACATTAGGGATCCGATCGATTCCTTATGGAACGTTTAAGCATTATCTTCCGACTGTTGGCTGCCTGGCTGTTGCTCAGCACCATGGTGGACCTATCGCGGGCTGTAGGAACGCGACTCGCCGTCCTCACCGCACCGCAAAGCGCCGTTGAACTGCCCCGGTCGGTCCAGACCCGAAGAACCATGATGGAACGGTTGGCACTGGCGAAAGTCCACGCCCAGAGCAATCGCACGGTGGGAGAGCAACTCCTGATCAATGTCCTCAAGGACGCGCGTGACCCGCAGATTCGGGACCATGCCGCCATGGCTTTACTGGAATTGGCCGTCAACGATTGGCCCAGAGGATACCGTCAGGAATTCTTGGCCACCATCGTCCCTTCGGCACTCGAAAGTGCCGTGACCCACGCCCTCCCCCCCAGCATCATCCTTTCACAAGCCATTCTCGAAAGCGGATGGGGACGCTCACAGCTCGCTAAAAAACACCACAACTTATTCGGCATCAAAGCCGGTAAGACCCAAAACAGCGTGACCTTGCCCACCCTCGAAGTCACCCGTAAAGGTGTGGCCATTCGCCAGGCCAACTTCAGGCGCTTTGAATCAGCCCAAGACAGCATCGCCCAGCACGGAAAACTCCTTGGAGCCGACCCTCGATACGCATCCGCTCGCGAACACCCGGAAAATTGGCGACAGTTCCTCGCTGATTTGGCTCCAGTGTACGCCTCTGAACCACAATACGCCGGCCATATCACGCAGTTGATTGACACCTATGCATTGGACAGGTGGGACGACCTGAGCGTGTCTCGCGGGAACACCCACTTACAAAGCTAAAGTGCCGCGTTTAAAACCACCGGACCATTAATGGCATGGATGAAGTCGACCACGATATCGCCGCTATCCCCACGCACCTTCCTAAACTCATGCCGTGTGATGGTCATATCGCCCCAATAGCCCGCGGCCTCATCCCATTCATCCCAACGGTTCGGCGATAAAGGAAGCCGTGCGAGGTCCGCTGATGGAATCACAAGGCGCCCATCGAGATCTGCGGCCGATGTCACCAAACGACTCACCAAAAGCGGCCCATTGGGACCCAAAACATCCATGTCATACACAGCGATTTCAACCGCGATGACCGTGGGACTCTTGGTTTGAGCAGCAGGCTCCCACGTGACCTCTAAATCCTCGCCCACAAGAATGGTCTCATACCCGGTCATCAACTGCGGCGTGGTGGACCAAATACTCAAGGGCGTCATCCCCAAAACATAGCCCTGGTCCGACACCCGGCCTCGGGCATCCGACATAGACACCACGTACTCTCCCGGTGCCAAGTCGCCAGGCCCCAGAAACTGATCCGGCAAGAACCAACCGGAATACATATCGTAGTCCAGCTTCACGCCCGACACTTCGCTCCGCACCGTGTTGCCATCGGCAACAATGGAAGCCCCAAAAACGTCCGCTGAATCGCTGTAAACATAGTCACCGTAGTCTTCTTCGAAGGAGAACCCTACCGTCATATACGTGGCCCCATCGGCATGACCCGACAGCACCATCTCGGTGGCACCCACCTCGTCGATCGTCAACGTATCGAGCCAACACTGGTCATCGTCCATCAACGTGACCTCGGCCCCCTGCCAGTCCGTTATCCAATCCATCCAAGAATAAGTCTCTTGGAAGAGCAGCTTGCGCTCTTGAAGCACCAACATCTCCAATTCAAAATCGCGCGACTTCAAAAGCCGGATGGACTCCTTGGCCCCATGTGCCCCCGACACCAACGGTACGCTGGAAGGCCGCCGCTCTCCGGGCCCAATCACGCGAACCTGGCCCGGCTCTGGCATTTCCGAAATCGGAAGAATGGCCGACGTTTCGCCGGCAAACCCGGGCTGAGGCCCAACTCCCGACCATGCCTCGGCGCTGACGTACCCCATCTCAGCACCGCACCACCCGTAAGGGTACGGTTCGTCCTCATTCTCATAGGTGCCCCAGGCTTCTGCTGGACAATCCAAACGGACGACATTGACACTGGTGACTTCGTCCTCCACGTATTCAGAGATCGGCGTACTCACGACAAGAGCACCTTCCAAAGTCGATGCACCATTGCCTGTCACCACCGAAACCGCGACGGATTCTGGGCCGGCGGGCAAATCCGGCATCCGAATCTGGACCATCCGATCATCGACACTGACGACTTCCGCATTCCGACCACCGATAATAACCGTGGTGGTATTCGATAACTGACGGCCTTCAATGTTGACCACCTGACCACCCGCTCGCCCCTGCACCTCCTTCGGCGAAACGTCCTTAATGACCGGATAGGCCGTTCGATCGGGCCAATAGTCCGAATAGGGAGCGAATGAACATCCGATAAGCCAAAGAATCATGGCAGCTCCAATCGGGTCACCACAATATCGGAGGCCCGTATTCGAACTGGACTGCTGGGCACACGCTTACCGTTCCAGGACAAGATATCCGAAACATTAACGGTCGCCTCGTTGACCCGAGCCACAGCCAGGGTCGCCCCAGCCACATCACCCCAATCGACCATGGTCCACACGCCCGCTAGCGATTCCGGAGCCACGATAAATTCACCATCATCCTCCACCGTACACGCCAACTCCGCGAGCACATTATCTCCCGAACCATCCACACCCATGCACTGACCCGATTCGCAACGGAATCCCAAATCGCACGCCGAATCGCAATCGCAAGCCCCCTCTTTGCCTGACCCAAGTATACGGACCACAAGCGTGACGTTGCCCATCGACGCGGACGGTGTCCACGTGACCGTCATGGGCTCTACAAACGGCCCCGAGAATCGCACATTATCGTCCTCGCCCGTCCACTCCCCATCTCGAGAATAGCCATGATTCGGTACCCGAACAGGGCCCCCATTGACCGCCACACCCTGGATATCTACTGGCAACTGAATGCTGCCCTGCGCCAATGGATACGGGATGGCACCAATGGTGGACTCAGCCGGCACAATCGTCCCTGGGAAGGTGACATTCCAGGTCGCCCCCGGCGTCCAGGTGTCCGGCAGCAGTGCATGTCCCGTCAGTGCCGGGAATAGCTGATGGCCATATCCGACATACCAACTCTCACCCGATGGGCGTGGATGCGAAGGAGGATCCCGCTCCATCACAATATGGGTCCCTACCGGACTGGATAGCCGCACGCGGTCCCCTACATCCACGTATTCCGTGGGTCCCGCTGCCGTATTCGCAGGTCCACGGACCACACAGGTATCGGGCGCAAAAGGACCCGGACTCAAAAATGCCGACACGCGGTCGTAAGCCGTACTGGCGGGGTACCCAAAATGCGCCGAACTCACCACAAAGGACATGCCATCTGCTCTCGGTGCATCCCCAAATAGACCGGTCAAGCCATAGCCAATATTGGAGCCCAAGAGTTGATATCGAGCCACTTCTATCCGACCGGTCATCGCCTCAGGAGGAACCTCGATTTCGGACAGGTTCGTGCCCTCGCCATGAAGCTTGACTTCATAATTATCGGAGGGCCGGTCACACGCGGTCAACAGCAGGAACAATGCAATCATCTCACCACCCCGTCCCGATTCCAATGTACAGGCGCAATGTGGGCTCCTCGACTTCACCCGACAGCTCTGTCGCCGCATCACGGGCCACAGAAGACTGAATCATGTCGGCATTGACATCGCCGTACCCGGCCACCCTGTCAAAGCCGTACGCGACTCGGATGAAGGAGTCCCAATCGAAATCATTCCAAATAAAGCTTCGAATCCGCAGTTCCGCACCAATATCCGACAACACATAGTGGGGGTCGCCTGGAGGGCTATTCTTCGAAGAGTAGTCCGAAAACGGCTGCTCTCGGCGTATCTGACCCTCGCCACCATCCGGCACCACGTTGTAGCCCTCTATGTGACTGTCTCCTTCCACCCTAAAGGACCACAAGTTCCCGACCGAACCGAAAATCTGAAGGTACATGGCCTCCGTATAGATAGGCCCGGCCCTCCAGTTCATATTTCGGGTCAGAGGGAATCGATAGGCCGCATTGGCTATCAACATCGTTTCCCCGGTAAGGCTGTACCCCTCGTAGCCTGAAAACTGGACGTTGTTTCCGATGGTTCCATTGCCCCAGTGGTACGGGTGGCGTCCACCCGCCATAAACTCATCCCAGCCCATCACATTTCGATCGATCCAACCCCCTTCGAAATCAAGCTGCAGTGTTCCACGCTCCCAGAGACCCCAAAGCGTCAGTGGAATGTATTCGGTATAGGACCCCGTGATCTGATTGAAAGCGTAATGCTCCATACGCTGCCCATCGTCATAAACACCGCCCGCAATCTCTGGATCCGCTACCCATGTCCACCGATGGTTGTAGTCCAGATAGAGCCGACGCCCCCCTCGTGGATTGATCCACTGGTCCCCACTGTAATCGGACCACGGAGACCACTCGAAAAACATTCCTATTCCCGCATGGTAGGTAAACGGAACCCAATCTGGACCATCACCACCATCGCGGAAACTATAGCGAGAGCCATCCGCACCCAGCCCCAACCACAACGCATCCGAGGCCACATAGCTGGCATATACCCAGGCATCGTCGCTTGCTTGTTCGAACTTGACGTCCACAACCGTCATCTCCGGAGTTTCCGGAAGCCCGTCTGCATCCTCTCCGTACCCGTAATGACCCTTGTATGTGTAGCGCATATAGCCCAGGTTAAACGTGGGCCATAGTTGATTGTTCCAGTACGACAATGAAACGAAGTTGTCTTTACCCAGCGTGACCTCTCCCTCGAGGTAGTGCTTCTCCACAAAATCACCGAGAAAGAATCCAGCACCGGCTTCGACGTTCTTGTCCGTGCTTCGCAGGACAGGCCAACCGCTCAAAGGCATGGTGGACCGGAAACCACTGTACTTCCGACTCAGGCTGCGCGCATCCGCACCGGGAGGCTGTTTGGCCAGGTACTCCTCAGAGTCCGAACATCCCGTCGTGCGGCATACCCCTGGATAGTCCACAATCGAGTCGAGCAAGTCAGCCTTGGGAATGCCGTGGATTCTGAATCCGTGACCCGTAAAGCCGGTGTAGAAAAGGTGTCCGCCCTGCACTGGATCCACACCGTAAGCCCCGCCCAAGAGATTCGTTTTTCTTCGCACTTCGCCGGTGGTCGGATTCAGCGTGTAAACGTTGTATACACCGTCCTTGTCCGACGAAAACCACGCCAAACCATCGGGCCCCACTTTCGGATCCGTCTCGGTGAACTCCGTGCGGGTGAGCCGGTAAGGCTTGCTGTCCGCCAACTGGAGGAACCAGAGGTCTTGCTGATGGGCATGGAACAACGACACCAACACGCCTGAACCATCCGGAACAAAGGAAATCCCCTGAACCTGTGTGCCATCATCGAAGTGGGTCAACTGCTTGATCCCGGTGCCATCCGGGCGAATGGACCATAAATTGTGAGTGCCATCGCCATACCGCGAAAAAACAATCGTTTGCCCATCTGGGGACCACGCCGACTCCACAGCACGAAGGGTATTCGGGACGGGCTCCCATGCAATCTTGAGTTGTTTGCCTTCCGACTGAATCGTGCCCTTGATCAATTGGGACCAGTTGTACCCATCCATGTTGACCTTCAGGCCATGGTCCATCGCAAACCGACCCATCCCTGTACGCCGACGGAAATCTTCGGGGCCGACCGCCAACAATGTGCGACTATCGGGACCCCATGCCACGCGGCTGTAGCTCGCCCACCCCTCCACCGCGGTCTTCTTATCCCAGCCTTTCTGACTCTTTAGGTCCTCCGACTTGAGGTATGAACCGCCGATTGCACCCCACTCCGTAGGCTTAATGGCACGCACATTGAGGCCCTCGTCAAACCAGGCGACGTAGCGTCCATCCGGAGAATAAGAGCTGAGCTCTTGATAGGCCGAGTCGCCATCCATCAGTTCATCGCGCACCTTCTTCGATAGGCTCTGCCAGTCCGCATCGTTCTTCTCCCAAGGCGGCTCCACCAGGGCGAGCTCACGACCCGCCACCACGCCTTCCTTCTGGATGCGATCGATTTGACGGCCGTAGTGCTGGTCAAGATGCGCTCGCCACCCCGTATAGAGCTTGCTCATGGGAACACCCGTGGCCTCCTCGACCACCACATCCCAAGAGGCATGCCAGCGCTGTGCACTGATTTCGGCCATCTTGGCCATGGCATCCTTCGATACCGCCTCTTTCAACCAACGGCCAAAGGCATAGCCATGATTGTACCCCCGCTCGCCACTGAAACCTGACTTATCGTTGCGAGTCGTCCACTCATCCGCCGACAAAACGCGGTCCTCGGCCACAGTCATCCGTAAAAAGGCCTCACGGGATGTCCCCCAAACATTGGTCCCCGCCTCCTCAGACCAGTATTCGGCTCCACCCTCCGCCCACCAGAAGGGAGCGTGAGCGGACATGGTCAAATCAAAGCCCACGTCTGCATTGATGGGGGGTTTACCCTTAAAGCCCCACCGTTTGGCCCATTCCTCGTCCTCGGCCAAGCCGCCGATTTGAAAACCGGTCGATCCCTCTGACCATGGAAGGTAGGCCTTCAAGCTCACGATATGGGCGAATTCATGAACGAACACATCTTCTAAAAACTCGGCCCGACCCCGTTGCCGAAAGACCGGCCCCCAGCGAGCGGCAAACCCAGTCCAATCATATTCGGCAATGGCAAACCCATTGCCTTCCCAGCCATTGTCCTGGTCGTAGACCACCACATGGGTCTTCTCTTTGATGTAGTGGTTGAACTGAGCGCAAATTTTCGGGTAGGCATCCTCAGCAATGTGAGCGAGCTGGCCCGCCGTGAACTCCGTCGTAAACCAATGCGGATCATCCTTTGACCGTTTGGATTCTGGCCAATGGATATAAAAGTGGTCCGTCTCAAGTGTGTTCCAGGCCACATCCGGATGGTTGTGGTCATATCCACCGGCCCCGAGCGCAGCACCAGCCCACATCAGTCCTGCCAGTGTTCCTACCATCGGCACACCGCCCTACCGCCGAAGGTCCACCCCGATTGCGGAGCGAACTCTTCCAAGCCCAAATGAGCGAAGGTACGTGTGTCTGCACCCTCCACGTCCCGAACCACCCAAGCCTCCAAGCTCCAATTGTCAGAGGGATCGACACTCAGTCCGACCTGGGCATCCACCCAGGTTCCTCCCGTATGTCCAAGCGGCGACATCGTGTCCGCTCCAGAACCACTCACACCGATCTCGGCTTGTCCCATTTGCCGCAGTCGCGCCTCGACACTCAAGGCCACTCGGCGGAGCACCTGGCCAGCCAATCGCCCATTGAGTTGAAGCTCGTTTCCGGGGTTCAAGACGCCATTCCCAAAGCCTCCAACCTGCTCGACGTAGCCGACTATGGCCGGAAATTTATGCACATAGCCCAGGTCCATCCCCATCTCGAGATGGGCGAAGAACACCAATTTACCATGAGCAAAAAGGCCGATATTAGTCGTCCCTGTACCCGTCAGAAACGATTCCGTATTGCCCGGACCGCCCACACCTGATGGCCACTCCACACCGGTGGGCGTCTTCAGATCCATCGAAAATGCGGCACTGTGAGGGCCATCAAGCCAGGGCTGGGTCACAAACCCCAAATGGGCATCGCCGACATCAAAGGTGCTGATATCACCTCCGGTCGCCAGGTCGAGTTTGGCGGACACCAGTGGAGCGCGCCCGTACAAGGTGACCCGTTGAGAAAAGCCCTGTTCAACCTCGAACCAGATGCGTGTATACCGCCAAGCCACACCCGCTTTTTGGGGTCGTAGCTGCCCGCGGACATCCCGATACTGAGTGGACTTCTTTGTATCTGTAGCCACCCCCACCGACAGCCAACCTTTCGGCAGCACAAACGGCCGTTCGACCTGATTCGCTACCCACGCACCCTGGCTTGATTTCGGCGTAAAGGGGCCCGCATCAGCCGCGGTCGACAACGCCGCCAATCCGACGGCAATGGCCCCAAAAAATCCCATCGAAAGCAGCCTACCATGAGCGACGGCCCACGTGTCTATCAAGCGACGCGTCGAGAGATTACTTGCGATCTTCGATCAAGAATTCCACGCGCCGATTCAGATCCCATGATTCCGGAGTCTCCCGCGAATCCAATGGTTCACGTTCACCTTTACCAATCGCCACCAAACGTTCGCCCGAGACACCCTGATCAATCAAGTACTGCCGAACGGCGTCGGCCCGTTCCTGACTGAGTTTCAAGTTGTAGCTGTCGGATGCTCGGCTATCGGTGTGACCCTCCACCCGCACACGCAACACTTCGGGGTGGGCATTCATCGTTTTCGCGATGGCATTCAGAATATCAAAGCTCTCTGCGCGAATGGTATCGGCATTCACCTCAAAATATATGCGGTCAGTGATGCGGATCGCCTTACGCGTCACCCGAACTTTCGGGGGTGGCGTATTGGGATTGAGAACGAAGACCCGCTCATAAGCTTGGCCCTCTTCCACAGTGAAATCATCTTCCAACGTGTCGAAACCGGGAGCCTGCGCTGTGACGAGCCAAACTCCGGGGGTCAACAACAGATCGAGCTTCGCGTTGCCCGACGCTTCGCTGCCGTCGTCTTCATTCTCCAAATCAACGACCAGATCATCCACCGGGTAACCATACGGATCCCGGAACAGCACACGGACCGGATTGACATCATCCGGGCATCCGTCTGCGTCCTCATGTCCATCGAAATCCTCGGCTTCTTTGGGACACCGGTCCTTTCTGTCCGTCAGACCATCGGTATCGGTATCCAGAACCGGCTCGGGTTCGTATCCAATGCTCAACATGGACCGGAAAGCAGATGTTCCAATACCGGAACTCAAACCCGTACCCACGCCAGCGCGACCGACCCAGTTATCGTTGAACCGATACCAACCGCCCAGCATGGTTTCCCAAGCTCCACCCGCTGGGTTCCCCATATCCGAGGCCAACAAGAAGCCTACGATATCGGCGGACGCACCCACGGATTCTGTGAATTGATATCCCGCACCCAACCGGGTCACGATCTGGTTGCCCAAGACCACATTGTCCAGCGCTGCCG
>Ga0163180_10000706_pt1 | contig 19306 bp, 14 predicted proteins | sample AtlANTMetagenome_2_FD_109647 | JGI IMG/M metagenome (GOLD analysis project Ga0163180, IMG submission 109647) | Marine eukaryotic phytoplankton communities from the Atlantic Ocean - Atlantic ANT 4 Metagenome | ecosystem: Environmental > Aquatic > Marine > Oceanic | place: North Atlantic Ocean...
CGTCGGCATCCGCGTCGGCATCCGCGTCGGCATCCGCGTCGGCATCCGCGTCGGCATCCGCGTCGGCATCCGCGTCGGCATCCGCGTCGGCATCCGGTTCACCGGTATCGCCTGTCGGACGACAGATACCATCATCATGGTACGTGTAGCCCATCGGGCAGTCTACATCACTGGGATCCACGTCCTTGTCGGAGTCGCCACAGGCCACCCACAGCAAGGCGCCAAAAACTAAAATACCGAATTCACGCATCGCGGATCTCCCCCTGTCTTTAGGCCCATCTCCGGCCCCGACCCATTCTGCCATACTTTTAGACGATCATCATCCCAACCAACGCGGGGTTCAAAAGATCCGCACCCGTGCGGTAAGATGGACCGGGGGAAAGACCATGACTCGCGAGCCCAAGCTGGCGCTTACGTCAACGACTGCGAAAAAATCTACGGACTCCACGACGTTCTTTAATCGAGAACTGAGTTCCATTGCCTTCAATCAACGGGTACTGCAACTCTCTCAAGATGAAGGCATCCCCCTTTTGGAGCGACTCCGCTATCTCTCTATTTTCAGTTCGAACCTGGATGAGTTCTTCGAGGTGCGCGTCGCGGGACTCAAAGAGCGCGTTCAGCTGGACTTGGGATCACCGCACCTGGACGGACGAACACCCACATCTCTGCTCCGAGAAATCTCTGAACGCTGCCATGATCTCATAGAGACCCAATATTCGGTCCTTAACGAAGACCTCTTGCCGGCCCTTCAGAGCGAAGGAATCCGTGTCCTCAAACGAGACGAACTGACCGCCAAACAAATCAAATGGGTTCGGCGCTACTTCAAGCGTGTGGTCATGCCTGTACTGTCCCCTATTGGGCTCGATCCGGCGCACCCGTTTCCCAATGTGCAGAACAAAGGACTGAACTTGGTCGTCCACCTCAAAGGCAAGGACGCTTTTGGTCGCGAAAGCGGCATGGCCATTCTGCCCGTCCCACGCTGCCTACCGCGACTCATTCACCTTCCCGAAAACATAGCCGACTCGCCTCACCACTTTTTGATGCTTTCCAGCGTGGTGCACGGCAACATCGACCTGATATTCCCCGGCATGAAAGTGAAGGGCTGCTACCAGTTCCGCGTGACACGCAATTCCGATATGTGGGTGGACGAAGACGAAGCTGACGATCTCTTGAGCGCCATCAAGGGTGAACTTCACGGCCGACATTATGGTGCGGCCGTCCGCTTGGAGGTCGCCGACAACTGCCCAAAAGAAACCATTCAACTGCTCATCGAGCAGCACGGTCTCACCGAAGCGGATGTCTACCAAGTCAGTGGACCGGTCAATCTTCACCGCGTGAGCACCCTGGCCGACTTGGTCGACCTCCCGGATTTGAAGTATCCGCTCACCACCCCACGAATGCCCGACCAGCTCGACTCGAAGAGCGATCTGTTCGCAGTACTCAACGAGGGCAATGTTCTCATCCACCATCCCTATGAGTCCTATGCGCCTGTGGTATCGCTACTGAAAGCGGCCGCTGTGGACCCAGATGTGCTCGCGATCAAGATGACCGTGTATAGAACGGGCACCGACTCACCCATCGTCGACGCGCTCATCAATGCCGCTCGAAATGGAAAAGAGGTCACCACCGTCGTGGAGTTGAGGGCTCGATTTGACGAAGCGGCCAACATCGATCTCGCTACACGTCTCCAAGATGCGGGCGCCACCGTCGCCTACGGTGTGGTCGGCCACAAATGTCACGCGAAGATGATGCTGATCGTTCGAAGAGAAGAAGGGCAAATCAAACGATACTGTCATCTGGGCACCGGGAACTACCACACCGGCACGAGTCGCTTCTATACCGACTTTAGCTACCTGACAGCAGTACCCGAAGTCTGCGAGGATGTGCATAGCGTCTTCATGCAACTCACCAGCTTGGGCAAAGTCCTCCCCATGAATCGTCTCTTGCATGCGCCGTTCACACTGAAGCAGACATTGCTCACCTTGATCGAGGAGGAGCAAGAGGCCGCAGAAAATGGAAAGCCCGCCTTTATCCAAGCAAAACTGAACTCCCTCAGTGATCGAGCGGTCATCGAAGCCCTGTACAGTGCGAGCCAGGCTGGCGTCCAAATCGACCTAGTGGTCCGAGGTATCTGTTGCCTCAGGCCCGGCATTCCTGGACTGAGCGATAATATTCATGTTCGAAGTGTTCTCGGGCGTTTCCTCGAACATTCACGCGTGTACCACTTTCACGCAGCCGGCAAAGGGCTCGTGTTTATATCCAGCGCCGATTGGATGGACCGAAACCTCAATCGCCGAGTGGAGGTCGCCGTGCCCATCACCGAGGGCAAGCTGAAAAAAAGGATCGTCCGGGAGGCTATAGACCTCGCTCTCGCAGACAACATCAATGCATGGGTCCTCCACTCCGATGGCACCTACAAGCGTCTACACCCCGGTACCCACCCAGCGAAACACCTACAGAGCGAACTCACGACAGAGTTGGGCGCCTAGACCACGTGAACTGTGTAGCCCAAGGGCTGAAGCATCACGCCATCCTCTTCAAGATCGGCACGACTTAAAGGACGGTCATCGAGCCAATTGTCGGGGAAACTCAGTTTAATCATGCGATCGGCGACCTCAACCACGACTCGAGGTGGAGGCCTGGGTGATCGGCGGCGGTGGATTCGGGTCGCAATCCGGAGCAAAGCCACCAAATGTAATAATTTCCGATCCCACATGGGAGCGATGTCTCCGATCTTCTCCTTTGTGGGCTTCCCGCGGTGGCCCCGTATCAAGGCGGCCACGCACGACTGTTCTTGGCGTGAAAAGCCCGGCATCTCGGTGTGAATCATCATGTACCCACCGTGCTTATGATAGCCCGTGTACGTCATAAACAGACCGGCCTCATGCATGGCGGATGCCCACCGAATCAACGATCGATGACGCTCTTTTAAATCCCAAGCCATCCGACACTGATCAAAGAGGGCCAAGGCGGTTTGCTGAACCCGGAAGGCTTGCCGTCCATCGATATCCCAGCGTTCCATAAGCCGGCGAACGGTTTGCTCACGGATATCGCTGTGACCTTGTCGGCCAACCAGATCGACCAATACCCCCTCACGTAGCGCGTTTTTCGTGGCCCTCATTTCCTGGATACGGAGGGCTTGAAAGACGGCACTCAAAATGGCAACACCACCGGCTAATACGGGTCGGCGATTGTTGGAGAGTCCCTCCAGATCGACATCCGCCATACTCCCGATCTTGATCAACCGTTTACGCAGCCATTCGAGCCCTTCCACGTCGATCGATGAAGCGCCCTGGCCTTGAAGGATGGTTTCGATGGCCACAATCGTTCCTGAGGAACCAATAGCGGCCTCCCATCCCGCCTTTCGGTACTCGCGAACCACACTTGCAATCTCACGGCGAGCCGAGACAATCGCTTTATCCATAGCGGATTTTGTGACCTTTCCACCCGGAAAAAACCGCTGAGACCAGCTCACACAGCCCATATAGAGACTGTCCAATTGTCGAGGTTTTTGGCCTTCCCCAATGATCACCTCTGTCGAGCCCCCACCGATATCCAACACAAGAATGCATCCCGGTGATTCAACATCCCGCACCACACCTTGGTAGATCAATCGCGCCTCTTCACGACCACTAATGACATCGATTCGATGCCCTAGCGCAGCCTCAGCCTGCGCCAAAAATGCAACCGCATCCTTAGCCTTTCGGAGTGTATTGGTTCCCACTGCTCTCACTCGTGTGTTGGGAAATTCCGAGATGCGTTCCCCAAAATGAGAGAGGCATTTCAGTGCCCTTTCCTGTGCCTCATCAGCCAAGCCCGTCTTCGGGTTGAGCCCAGCCGCAAGCCGAACACTCTCTTTGATCCGGTCGACCACTACAAGTTCGCCATCGGGACTTTCTTGTGCCACCACCATGTGAAAACTGTTGGATCCGAGGTCGATCGCCGCAAATTGTCGAGGTTCATCTGCTGTCATGCCGTCGTCCATCGCAGCTACTTTACCGGAACGGAATGAAAAGGTCAGCGGCCAAAATGAACGATGATTCACATGAGTGCGGTCCACGGGTTACCCGGCTTGTCCAACATCTCATCATTTTAAGGATCGCCATGAGCAAAGACACCCTTCAAGTCAGCGAAGAAGAATCTCGTCGTGTGGCCGAAGAATCTCGTGAAACCACATGGAAAAACCCCAGCTTCATGAAGGAGTTGTTCCTCGGCAACTTCCGCTTCGATTTGATCCACCCGTACCCGGAACGCACAGAGTGGCGTCCTGAGTTCGAAGCATTTTTTGAAAAACTCCAGGTCTTTCTTCGAGACACATGGGATGCCGTCGAGGTGGACCACTCGGGCGAATACAACATGGATCATGTGGCCCAACTCGCGGAGATGGGTGCTTTTGGAATGAAAATTCCGACGGAATATGGAGGCCTGGGCTTCGATCAACTTGAATACGCACAGGTCATGGAACTGTTGGGCTGCTCCGACGGAAACCTGACGGCCCTACTGAGTGCCCACCAGTCCATCGGCGTACCCCAACCATTGAAGCTGTTCGGTTCAGAAGAACTCAAGAAAGCCTACCTACCCCGATGCGCAAAGGGCGAAATTAGTGCTTTTGCATTGACAGAGCCCGAAGTCGGCTCCGATCCAGCACGCCTCACCACCAATGTGAAGCTGTCCGAAGACGGCTCTCATTACGTGATGAACGGAACGAAGTTGTGGTGCACCAACGGCACCCTTGCCTCACTTCTGGTCGTGATGGCGAAGCACGAAGAGTCCGGTAAGATTTCCGCCTTTGTCGTCGAAGCCGACTGGGAAGGCATCAAAGTTGAACACCGCTGCCACTTCATGGGCCTCAAAGCCTTGGCCAATGCCGTGATTACCTTCAAGGACGTCAAAGTCCCTGTTGGAAACTTGATTGGAAAAGAAGGGCGTGGCCTGAAGATCGCACTGACCACCCTAAACGATGGTCGTCTATCGATTCCCAACACCTGCGTCGGCACATCAAAAGCCTGCCTGAGCACAGTACGGAAGTGGTCCAAGCAGCGCATCCAATGGGGTGTGCCCATCGGTAAACATGAGAGCTTAGGGCATAAAATCGCCTTTATCGCCTCCACCACCTATGCGATGGAATCCATTGTTAAGCTGACCAGCTACCTCTCCAATGACAAGAAGCTCGACCTTCGTCTCGAGAGCGCTGCATGTAAGGAGTGGAACACCTGCAAAGGCTGGGAAATCATCGACGAAACCATGCAAATCCGGGGTGGCCGCGGATACGAAACCGAAAAGAGCCTCGCGGCTCGCGGTGAAGATGCATGGCCTGTCGAGCGACTGATGCGAGACTGTCGAATCAACAAAATCTTCGAAGGCTCGTCTGAAATCATGCACCTGTTGATGGCACGCGAGGCCGTCGATACCCACCTGCAGGTGGCGGGCGCCATGGTGGACCCGAAATCAACGATTGGCGACAAGATTTCCGCATTGCCAAAAATCGCTCTATTCTATGCGTGGTGGTACCCCACCCGCTGGTTCAAGGGACTGTTCACTCCAAGCTACTTAAAGTTTGGGCGTTGGGCGGGTCACCTTCGCTTCATTCATCGTTCCGCAGCCAAACTGGCTCGCGAAAGCTTCCACGGTATGATGGTTTTCCGGGAAAAGATGGAGCGCAAGCAAGTCTTCCTGTTCCGCTTGGTCGACGTGGTCAACGAACTCTTTGCCATGTCAGCATCGATCGCTCGCGCCATCGCCCTCGAGAAGCGTGGAGCGGAAGGCGCTGCGGAAGCGGCTGAACTCGCGGATATGTTCTGCAAAGAAAGTCGTCGACTGGTAGAAGAGCGTTTCTACCAGCTGTGGAACAACGATGACGACCAAAAGGTCGCTGTGACCAAGCAGGTCATGAACGATGCCTACATCTGGATGGAAACCATGCCGGACAGGCTTGTACCTCAGGCACCCGAAAAAGAAACCGAAGCACCCGCTGCACGATAGCGTCGACCTAAAGGTTCAAGAGGCCGGCCCATTTGGGGCGGCCTCTTTTGTTTTTTATAGCCCCGCCAGCATCTGGATAGCCTCGACCATTTCCGGCATTTTTGCGACGGGCAAATCATGGCCCATACCCTCAATCATGACCAATCGTGAGTGAGGAATAACAGAGGCGGTATGTTTTCCGCCGGCGGGCAAAATCAACGGATCGACGGTCCCATGAATGACCAAAACGGGCATAGTCAATGCGGACAAGGCCTTATCGCGACAAGGCGAGGCCATGATGGCAGCGAGCTGCCGCTTAAATCCCGCCGGACTGGAACCGCGTTCGTGCGCCGTGGCCCCCAACAGCCGGTAATGGTCATCGGGGCGCATCCATTGTGGGCTTCCAATCACATGCATAAGCTTTAAGACTCGCTCACCCGCCTCCTCGGCGCTGGTCGGACTGGGACCCATCAGCGCCTGAACTGCATGAGGCTTTCCGATAAAATGGCGACGCTGACCCGTATGAGACATCACGGAAGTCAGAGACCGCACCCGATTCGGTGCCTGTATCGCCATTTGTTGGGCGATCATTCCGCCCATCGAAGCCCCCAATATGTGCGCGGATTCCAAGCCCAACTCATCCAACAAGGCAAAGCCATCATTGGCCATATCCGTCAGGCTGTAGGGGGTGGACACCGGAAGCCCGAGCATCCGCCGACTGATAAGGGTTCGGGTCGATGGGGCTCGCAGATCACCAAAATCCGTGGACAGACCGACGTCCCGATTGTCGAAGGTGATGACCTGAAAGCCAGAATTGTTCAACATCTCGATAAGTTCTGGGGGCCAATGAATACTTTGAGCATTGATGCCCATGACCAGCAACAATGGCTCACCTTGCCCGTGTACTTCGTAAAAAACCTCGATCTGATTGACTAAAGCTTTGGGCATAGTTCCTTCAAGCGAATCCTATAAGCATGCAAAAGGCACTGTAACTCCGTTAGGCGCCACGTATGATTCCGGTGACCGCCGCCATCAAGAGTCTCCCGCACTGAGCCAGATCTGGGTGTTAAGCCACTTTTACCCCAAATCAAACCCTGGATAAACGCCATGGCTAGCTACACGCCGTTGACCGCCCCCGTGCCTTCCAAGGCAATGCCCAAGGGCATCCCATACATCGTGACGAACGAGGCGGCAGAGCGCTTTTCGTTCTATGGCATGAAGGCCATTCTGATCGTCTTCATGACCAAATATATGCTCGACGCCAATGGAGCCGAGGACTTCATGACGGCAGATCAGGCGAAGGCGAACTATCACCTGTTCACCACTGCGGTTTACTTCACACCCCTCTTGGGGGCGCTCATCGCGGACTACTTCCTTGGGAAGTACAAAACCATTCTCATCCTTTCGGTGGTCTACTGCGCCGGCCACCTCGCATTGGCCCTGGACGAAACCCGCATGGGCTTAGCGATCGGTCTCGGGCTGATCGCCCTGGGCTCGGGAGGCATCAAACCCTGCGTATCCGCCCATGTCGGCGATCAATTTGGCCAATCCAATGGACATCTTCTCGAAAAGGTCTTTGGCTGGTTTTACTTCTCGATCAATCTCGGCGCCTTTCTCTCCACACTGCTCACCCCCTGGCTGCTCAAGAACTATGGCCCTCACGTAGCCTTTGGCATTCCCGGCGCATTGATGGGGCTCGCCACGCTCTTCTTTTGGATGGGTCGAAAGGTATTCATCCATATTCCTCCCGGAGGGAAAGCTTTCGTCGATGAAGCGTTCTCCAAAGAAGGGTTGAGTTCTATCGGGCGACTGTCGATCATCTATGCCTTCGTCGCCATGTTTTGGGCGCTCTTTGATCAAACGGGATCCGCTTGGGTGCTCCAAGCCGACCATGATCTGATGGATCGAAACTTTCTCGGAATCGAGTGGCTGCCCAGCCAAATTCAATCGATCAACCCCATCATGATCATGATCTTCATACCCATTTTTAATGGTGTAAAAACCATCAAATGGCCTGGGTTGTATCCGCTGATAAGTCGCATCTGGCCACTGTCGCCTCTTCGAAAAATCTCCATCGGTTTCTTCATCACGGTGCCGGCATTTTTGATCCCGAGTTGGATCGAAACCCAACTTGCCGCCGGCGTGACGGTCAATATCGGCTGGCAACTGTTCGCCTATTTGGTCCTCACCGCCGCAGAGGTCCTCGTCAGCATCACCTGCCTGGAGTTTTCGTACACACAAGCGCCCAAGAAAATGAAGTCGCTCATCCTCGCCTGCTTCCTCTTGAGCGTGGCTATAGGAAACGCCTTTGTGGCCATTGTGAACGTGTTTATCCAGAATCCCGACGGAACCTCAAAACTCGCCGGCGCTGAGTACTACAATTTCTTCGCGCTCTGCATGCTCGCCACCGCCGTGATCTTTGTCCCGGTAGCGATGGCCTACAAGGAAAAGCACTACCTTCAAGATGAAGAAAATTCCAGTGATGACGACGGGCCTCCCCTTCCAGCAAAGGCCATCAGCTCCCTGGAGGCTGACACCATCCTCGACGAGGACTGATGATCAGACACAACACCAGGTGTGCTCAACGTGACTATAGGAGCGAATCGAGTCGCCATCAGCATGCGTTTGGGCCGAGCCGAAAAGAGCTGAATTGATGGAGCCCATCAAAGCTCGGACCGTCGGCTTAGCCCTCATTTTTGGGCTTTTTATGACGGCAGGGATCAACACCTGGGTCGTCGACTTCTCTTTATCGCGCAATGTATTCACCGGTAGTGACTTTGCTCACTACTGCGAAGCCACCGATGCTGTCCGCCAGGGGCTGAGTTCGCCGCGCTCCCATCATCGCTCTTGGATAGCGAGCCAGGTCCCAGGCGCATTCGCCAGCGCATACGGAATCATCGACGGGTTGGCCATCACAGCGCTGATCTCAACCATCATCACCATCGGGGCTTTGTTCTTGTGGGGGTGGGTGCTGGGAGGGCCCTTGGCCGCCGTCTTGAGTGCCGTCTCTGTGGCCGCTTTTGCTCCGTTGGTGGTCTTGACGCGCAACCTCACTTTTTACCCTCAATTAGCGGCGATAATTTCACTGACGGCTTGGGCCACCGCCTGGTTGATAGAGCGCCGTAGCCTGGGTCACCTGGCCTGGGCAGGGGCTCTTGCTGCCACCGCGGGATTGATGCAAATGCAGGGCTTTTTCTTTGCTTTACCCGCATTTCTAATTGTATGCGCAGTCGCCTTATGGGCTCGCTCTTTAAAGACCATAGCGACACGGATGGGTGTGGTTTTTCTGATCATTGGACTGAGCGGACTCATGGGACAGAAAGCCTACCCGGACCAGGGCTACCACAACTCCATCGAGGCCGAAGTCTTTCGTTTTGTTAAAACCCTCAACAATCCGCTACGCACAACGGGCTCCACACTGCCACCCGTCGAATCGTGTGACTACCCACTGCAAGACGGTTTCAGGTGGGACAAACCTCATCCGATGCGGTTGTTACAAGCCATCGGCTGCATGAATGAACTCCGGCAGCAAGCGGATGAACGTCTCGAACAAGTCGCTGACTCCCATGCTGTGCAGGCTTACCGTCGGCACCGAGATCCTTGGATGAAGCCATTGGGTGTTGCTTTTCTACTTGCCATCCTGGGGCTAAGGCGCCGCCCAGCGGCTCTGGTTGGACTGCTGATCACGACCATTCCATATGGTCTCTATCTGTACTACGGGGTGGTGGATGGAACCATAAGACGACTGACTCTGGGGTTTTTATCCGCTCCAATCATTGTCGGCCTGGCCGGGACCAGCTTGAAACATGCCCTCAACCGTATGATTGGGAATCCATGGGCCACACGAACGATCTGGGCTTCTGTGGTCGTCTGGACGTTGATGCTATTTGGCGCGATTCCCTCACCCGTCCATCCTGCCGCCTCATGGCGTGACGTCATACCCACCATCAACGAAGTCGAAGACTCCATCACGTGGGAGTTCAGTAGCCATGAGGGTCAAAGACTTTGTCACCATGCCATGCAAAACGATGCCGAGAAGGGCGTGCCCTTGTTGGGCCGCTTAGGAAGCCAATATGCCCGGAGTCGTCACCAAGAGTAAGCTTCTGCTGAGCACCCTATTGGGGTTGGCCATCGCCAGTTGTGGGGCATCCAAACCGGCAACAGAGAAGCTAGACCACCATGTATGGGTGGATATGAGCGGCGCATGGGACCAGTCACCTTGGTCTCCTGAGAGAGACTCGCGCGGAGTCCCCCTACCTCAACCCGAAAACACTGAGATAAAAGCCAGCTTTATCTTGCCTCCAGATTTCATAGGTCACGGCAGCGTATTGCACCTGGAGGGCTTGTCCTGGACAGCCGATGTGTCGGTCAACGGACACCCATTGAATCGAGTCACCGGAGGAATCGGACTCACCGAAGTCAAGCTCGGCGAAACGCTCCAACCGGGTCAAAACACCATATCGATTCAGATCACGGGAGCCGAGCAATCCTCGCCTCTGCTGGTAGGACACGATGGACAAGCCGCCGCATTAGCGACGGCTCCACGCTTATTACTCCGACCCCAGATCGGGCTCGATCACGTCGTCGCCAATTTGACGAAGGATGGATTGAGACTGCATGCAGCAACACGAAATGCCCCCAACGGCACTCAAATACAATTTGAGGGCTGGCGAGATGGCAAGCGATTTGCCAACTGGGGACGCGCATTGGTCCATAACGGCCAAGCCATCCTGGACACAGGAGAGTGGGACGGCTCCACATGGCCTGGAACGCCCTCTGAATCCCCATTCTTTATGCTGAAGGCGACGCTATTGAGCACTTCAGGCGAGGCGTTGGACTCTGGAGCATGGCGCACCGCTTTAAGGCGATTTGAACTGAAAGACGGACGCACTCAACTGAACGGGCGCGACCACCGACTCTTGGGGCTCCGAAACCACAATGCTGGGTTTGTTCGGGGTATTGAGATCATGGCTCCCACCGGTCTAAACCTGGTTGAATTCCACGGCACCATGCCCACCCAGGCAGAACTTCAAATGGCAGACGAACTGGGGGTTTCTTTGGCGATTTTGCCCCGATGTGACGGACGCATCAAAACCGATCTGGAACAGGTAAAGGCAGCGTCAAGCGTACTGAACAAACAAGATTCTGCGTTGATCAAGCAAACCGCACATTCCCCCTCGGTACTCATCTGGTCGACAGAAGGAAGCGGTCTCAATCGCAAAGGCCACAGTGTGGCCAGAAGCCTCGTCGCGAACATGCAGAAGGATCCCATGGATCGCCTTATCGCGGGATGGGACATGCCAGTCTTCGCCATTCCCGTCACCGGTCCCGACGCGCGACTCGACGAACAGCGCGAACGGGCAGGCATATCGAAAACCACACCCTTTTGGGTTCTCGAATTCCATTTAAACGACGAACAAGGCCTACCCAAAACCCAGCAGGTCGCTGAAGCCGTCAGCGAGAGCTTCAACATTGGGGCCCTCGGAGGAGTGCTGCCCGGTGCCGAGGAAAACAACCCTGAATGGGCTACCACCTGGGCAGCGAATTCTGAGATCCTGCAGATTCCACCCCTCCAAATCAACGGACGAAGAGGTGTTTCTCGGCTGGACATCGACGGGATGAAAAAGGGAGAGTTGATCACCGTTCAAGCGCCCGGAGCGCCACACACAGGCGTTGTCGCCGGCAACACCTCCCGACACACTCTGAACCTTTGGCATCGCGGCGAGGCGACATTGAATGCCCGTGGACGCGCTCAAACCGTCACCATGTCTCCCGGCTCCTGGCGAAACACAGAGTGGATGGGTCGGCCCACCTTTCTGGACCTCGGAAGCCTGCCGTGAACCTCACTCCGCTTAAGGCCGTCGTCTGGGGCTTTATTGCTTTAATCAGCATGCTCTGGCTCGGAAGTCACATCCTCCAGGGTGCGTCTGCTGTACCCGTGGGTGACGAAAGTGCGCACCTCCTCCGCCTCTTTGATCTGAAAGCCTCGATCCTGAGGGCCAACGGCCTGATCGAAAAGCTCGCCCAGGTCTTGATTGCAAGCGATGCGTATCCCAACACCCTTTATGCCTTTACGATACTGTCATCGAGTGGCGATCTATCCATCGATCATGCTCGCTTTTCAATCCTGATACTGACCGCCCTTCATGCCGCACTGGGGGTGACACTGGGTGCCCGTCTTTGGGGTCAACCCGCTGCGCTGGCATACACCGTCATGGTGTGCTGCTCTCCGATTCTTCTGGCGTATCAGCAGACCTACCTCATCGATGTCGCCCTGGTCTCAGGGGTGGGGTGTGCGGTTCTTTTGGCTGAAGCCGGCGACGGATTCCGAAACCGATGGACGAGCTTATTTTTCGTCCTGGTCGCTACGATAACGGTGCTCACAAAATGGACGGCGTTGATTTGGCTGGCGCCGTCCACCATGTGGTTGTGCTGGAAAGCAATAGTCCATGACACCCCCGAGCTGGGCCTAGTCCTCCGGCGGGCCACCGCCATGTTCACCTTGGCCATCGTCGGGTGCGGATTGATTGGCTGGTTTTCAACCTTCGAATGGGTCGAAGTCTGGCAACCCAAATCTGCCGATGCCTGGGCTCCGCTATTTGTGATGTTCATCGGTGCTGTGGTCATGTCGGCGATCGTCTCAAGCCGGCCATCCCCCACGCTTCGCGCGGCATTTGCAATGGTCGCGATTCTGCTTTTGGCTGGCCCCTGGTTCACCTTTAGAATGCCCTTTCTTCTCGACCGGATGGCTCACGAAATGGGCCTTGACCCCACACTCACGGGAAGTCCACGGGAAGTCTTATTTCGCACCACAAATCTGCTTCTGATCCTGATTCCTGGGGGCATCGTGTGGCTGCTGTCCGGCGTCATGGGTTCCATCCTCTTCCGACGCCGTCGAATGACCGTCATGACGCGAATTCTGGCCGCTTTTTTAGGCGGATTCGCCACCGTCCAATTCCTTCCCTTTAATGCGCGCTACCTCCTGCCCATCGCACCCCTCATGGCGGGGGCATCCGTGGCATGTTGGGCAGTATTAAGCAAAGGAAAACAATGGGCTTTAGCCATGACCATCATCGTCCTGACCATCTGGACAGGGCAGGGCTATCCACCCGCTCAACAACGACCCCATACCTGGACTACCGACCAATACAGCCTTGGAATATTGGACTTTCCAACGGGAGTGGGATCGCCTCCAAAAGTACTGAGTCATCGAGACGTTGACGACCTGTTTGTCACCCTTCAAGCGCTGTGTCCTCAACAGCCCTGCATAGCTAATCTCACCCAGAGTCACCCCGGGGTTCAGGACAGAGCATTGGCCGCCCTCGGAAAAGCTCGCGGCTTCGATCTCCAATTTACAGACCTGTGTGAAGGGCCTGAAGTTCCCCTATCTGGACTTCGCCAGACGCTCACCGTATGCGTGACGACGCCCCGCTGAACACATCATCCAACACTTCGGTGATGGCTTCTGGGTGAGACAAGACGCCCATATGGCCTCCGGATTCCAAATGAATACGTTGCACCGAGCCCAGGCGGCTCAACATCGCTTCGACCCCTTCTGGCGTGCTGTCATCCTCTTCTCCAAAAGAAATCGCCGTGATGGGAAAGCCAAATTCAGCCACGCTATCGAAGATGGCATCCAACTCAGCCGGCATCGGTAGATTGGCCAGATGGCTGAGCGCTGCACGCCCCGCATGGGGATTGTGTTGCATGCTTTCAATCGCCAACCCATAGGCTTCACGACTGAGATCGGACGCCCCTTCTGGAAGTGCATCCCGATGCTGGTGCATCCGTCGGACCAAACGCTTGAGCAACAAGGAAGCGCTGATACCTCGAATCAACGGGTGATTGGACCACCGTGTCGACCGGTTCATCGTACGCGGATCGGCACCGCTGGGGGCCACCATAACGATCGACCGCACCCGACCGGGCTCAAGCGCCGCTAAACTCAGCCCGACCAGATCACTGTTGGACATCGAGATGACGTGAACGGCACCCGAAAACCCTATCGCATCGAGCACCTCAAGGGCTTGTTCCGCCATCATTTCGGTGGTCAAGGGTGTCGCGTCCCAACCCGACTGACCGCGCCCATACAAGTCAAAGCGGATGACCCGACAACCCAAACGGACCAGGCCTTCACTCAGCGGGGACCAGACGTCGAGGGGGTAGCTCAAGCCGTGAATCATCAACACGGGTCGACCATCTTCGGGACCGCTCACGTCTACCCGAACCGGTCCGTGACTCAGAGCCAATCGAGTCGTCTCCGTCATTGCACATAGCCCAAGGCACGAAGTTGCTGAAGCGCCTCTTCTGGGATTTGCAGACTACCGGCACCCGGATCATCCGGAATCGCGGCCATGGCACGCTTTACCCACGGGGACACATCGTCAGTTCTTGGTCGCAACATTTGAGGATCCGTCTTCACATTATACAGAAAAGCTTCACCATCATCGCGGACCACCACCGCATCATCGCCCTCTCGATATAAGCGATGACCAAGGGTGTACGGCTCGCCCACGTTCTTGGCAAAAACGGGTACTGGCCAAGCTCTCGATACGATGGGTCCAGGCCGAGGGCCGCCCGCAATCACAGGCACCAAACTTCCGGTAGCGCCTTCCTCGACTCCCGAAAGATCGAGCAAGGTGGCATACAGGTCTCGAAGCTGAATGGGCGTCTCGACCTGCACTCCCGGATCGAGCCGACCGGGAGCGGCCAAAACCATGGGCACTCGGGTGACTTCTGTGAACGCTCGAATGCCATGCCCAATCAATCCGTGTTCACCTAGGTATTCACCATGGTCGCTGGTGATCGCAACAACGCCATCGGAATGTCCATAGTCGTTCCATGCGCGAATCAACTCAACCATCGCTTTATCAAGGCGAACCAGTTCTCCGTCATAGAGATCCTCGATCAAGCTTCGGTCTTCTGGGCTCAGCTTAAGATCGCCCCGCGCATAGGCTTCTTCCCCCGTCCTCTGTTCGGGTCCCGGTCGGAAATTCAAGGCCAATGCGGGGGGATCTCGGTCCGCGCTGTACACGTGCAACCAGTCTGTCTCTGACGCAGCCTGAATCCGTTCACTGTGGCGGTGGGACCACGGCACCTCGGTCGCCACCGTGTAGGGGGCGTGAGCAGCCATGAGGTTCACAAACAAAAATAGAGGCCGTTCATCCTGATCGCTCAAAACCTGTTTGGCATCCGCCAGCACCAACTCATCGGTTTCCAGCCACACCGCCCGCTCAAACCCACGCGTCAGGCCAAGCTTTGGGTCCAACAGGCTGTTGGCCGACAAGGAGACGGTTCGATACCCCGCAGCCGAGAATTTCTCCGCCAAGGTGGGAAACTCATCACGCAAGGGCGACATCTTCCAGTAACCAGAGGAGGGGTCCACCTCTGCGGCAGATTTCGACCAGTGTGCACCACTGATCCAAGGGGGCTCACCCGTGAACAGAGCCGCGTGACTGGGCCACGTCCAGGTGCCCGAGGTGGTCACGTCGGTGAACTGGACTCCGGCATCGGCTACCGCTTGCAATTGATTCGAAGTGGGGCGTTTTGCTCCGTAAGTACCCAATCGGTCAGCCCGGACCGTATCGAGTACGACCACCATCACATCGGGCTTTTTGGGTGCTGACTCAAAGCAACCCATCAGCAGGGCGAACAGAAGCGCCTTCACTGTTCTCCGAGGACGGGGCGCCGACGAAACAAGGATGCAATGACGGGAGTGAGGACGATGGTCAGCATGATTCGAATGGGTTGACTGACCTTAGCCGCGACCCAGGCACCCACCAAGATTCCACCCGTGCTGGAAACGCCTTCAATTTGTACGCCGGTCTTTATGGCCACGACGTAGGCCACCAAAACGGCCGCCCATAGGACCAGGTAGGTCACTATGGCGATTTTCCCGTATTCCTTCTTGATCTGCTCGAAGCGTTCTTTGATTTTTTTCCAAGACTTCATTCCGGCTCCTCACCCGGCAGCGCACGCCGTGCAAGGGTTAAAGGAGCGTCTATGGAGCAAAAACATCGCGTTCTGGTGGTGGGTTGCGGCGGAATTGGGGGCATTTTTGCCAGCCATCTCGGCGGGCGCTCGGACGTGGATCTCAGTGTGGTGTCCCGTAATCCGAGCATCGTGGATGCCGTTCGCCGCGATGGACTTCAGTTGCTGGAAAACGGACAAAAGAAGGTCTGCACCATCGATATCCATACATCGATTCCAGGGGGGGCGTTCGACTTCATATTCCTCGCCACCCAGCCCCCTCAAGTCGAAGACGCTGCACGGGACATCCTTCCCCATCTCACGTCCGAGAGCAGGGTGGTGGTCTTACAAAATGGTCTTTGTGAAGCACGGGTGGCCGAACACATCGGGTCGAACCGTGTCTTGGGAGGCATTGTCACCTTTGGAGCCAGTACCGACGGCCCCGGCCAGGTCCGACGCACCTCGAAGGGCGGCGTGGTGATCGGTGCTTACTCCGGCCATTCGGACTCGGCTATGGATCGCCTTCAGCAGCTTCTGGACGGCATCGGAGTGATTACCACCACCCAGAACCTAAAGGGAGCTCGATACAGCAAATTGGCCCTCAATTGTGCCGTATCGGGACTGGGCACGCTGGCTGGAGTCCGTTTGGGAACCCTCTTAAACAGTCCTAAAGCGCGCAACCTGGCTCTGGCCGTCATGCGAGAAGCCGTCGAGGTGAGCAAGGCCGAGGGGATAGAACTCGAACCCATTGGCGGTACATTCGACCTCAATTGGCTGGCTAACCCTCAGGCCAGTTGGTCCGGCCCTGCTCACTGGCAACGGCACGCCATGCTCATGGTTGTAGGCTTCAAGTACCGAAAACTTCGTTCCAGCATGCTCAGCGCGATCGAGCGGGGGCGCCCGGCGGCGGTGGACTTTCTGAACGGAGAGGTCGTCAACATGGGTTCCATCCACGGGATTCCAACCCCCATCAACAGGGACGTCGCACAACTCATCCACGACATTGCAGAAGGCAAAACCCATTCAGACCCGGCTCATCTGCACAGACTCTGCGTCCACATCGACAAGATCGAATAGAGTGTCCAAAGCATGGCCACCTTATCGATGCTGCTTTTGATTCTCGGTGTCGGGGGAATTCTCCTCGGACTGACTTGGTGTTTGCAGTCCGGCTTTCATGCTTCCAACGTCAAGCCTTTCATCGTGGGCTCGGTCTCACTCTCGATCGGCCTTCTGCTTCCTATCGACAGTACAGGACCGTCGACTCCCAGCGCTGCGAGCCCAACAGATCCCTTGTCCACCGAATTGGAGAGAGTCAGCAATATCAAACTACCGCTCTCTACGACCATCAGCAGCCGGCTCCAACTGGCCTGTAAAACGGGACCGCAAGGAGAAGCGAGCTGCTGGGGGGAGACTATGGCCCTGCCCAGTGAACCCGTCCACAAATTCGCACTCAGTCGGGAGTATGGATGCGCCCTCATGCAGACGGGGACCATCCACTGCTGGGGAGAGGCCGCATCGGAGGCCAGTCGATTATCCGACCATCGGTTTATCGATGTTGCTGCGACCTTGGAAAGCATCTGTGGAATCACAAAACAAGGCGCACTCCACTGTTTTGGCGTCGACCTTGGGATGCCCCCACCGGGGCTGCGATGGAACCAACTCGCTGGGGGTGGCCGACACATGTGCGCATTGACCGAGGACGGCGCCGCACATTGTTGGGGTGACAATGACCATGGGCAAACTGCAGCTCCGGACGTCCACCCATTCACCTCGCTCAGTGCAGGTCATTTTCATACCTGTGGGCTGACCGATACGGGTGCGATTCACTGTTGGGGTCGAAACCTCGAACAACAGACGGAAGCGCCCGACGGTCTCGGCTTCACTCGAGTCTCGGCGGGCTGGGCCCATACATGCGCGTTGGATGCCAACGGTATGGCGACATGCTGGGGCTGCGGCGCTCGACACGCCAACCTGTTGCTGGGAGAAGAAGACGCCTGTAGCCCGCCTAGGGTTCCTTTCGACGCCATTGCCGCTGGCGATCTTTGGCGAACGTGCGGTATTACCACTTCGAACCAAACACTCTGTTGGGGCGGGCTTTCTCGCACGGGTGGACCATCATGAGCGCGGTCACATCGAGAGAAAAGGTGTTGGCCATCGTTTTTGCCATGGTCACGACTGCCATCTTGGTGGAATTGGGATTTCGTGCGATGGGTCCAACGCATTCAACCTTCAACAATATGCAATCCGAGTACCCGGACAACCCCCGCGGGTATTTCGACCTTCTTCGAAATGACAGCGGAAGGGAAGTGTATGGAATTGCAATGAACACAGCGGTTGGGGTCGGCGGTCGGGCACCCGATAGCGGGACGAATGAAGGACCATCTAAAATCTTGGGCCTCGGAGATTCGCAGGCTCAAGGACAAGGCGTACGCTATGCGGACACCATGTACGCCAAGCTCGGCGAACAGCTCACACAAGCGGGCCGTGCGATGGCCGTGAAGAACGTAGCGGTCAAAGGCTACGATTTGAATGAGATCGTCAGTCGTTATGCTTACGAAGCCGATGAGCCCGGAGAGTACGATTGGGTCGTCTATGCCATGGTACTCGACGACTTTGGGCTGGATCCAAACCTCATTCAAGGACAGGACGGGAACCAAAACGGTCTCAGCAGTCGCTTTGATCCATGGCGCGCTCGGAGTGCGACCTACAACTTTTTCGTCCACATCTCAGAACAATGGAGGTTGTCCCAAACCACCACCGAGGCCTACCTGGCCAGTTATCGAGGCGAGAACTTCAAGAAACAAAGTGAAAAGCTACAACACTTGGCCTCATCCGTGCGAACTGATGGAGCCCGTTTCGTTATCGTCTTGCTCCCTCTCTTGTACGACTTTGAGGGTTACCCGTTTGGAGAGATCCATTCGACCATGGTGGCCTGGGGAAAGAAAAACCACGTGGACATTATCGATGGTTTTGAGGTCCTAAATAGCTACCAAGCCAGCGATCTGTGGGTGCACGCCATCGATCATCATCCCAATGAAGTGGCACACCAGGCGCTCTCCATGGCCATATATCAGCACATATTATCTACCGAAAAAAGGTGATTTGGCCCTGTATTTTGTCTTCACACAATGCGTTCACGGGCTATAGTCCGCCCTACGGAGGACTCGATAATGAGCCGACTCTTCTTCAGTTTCTTGTTCGCTTCTCTCACGATCGGTTGTGGTGAGAAGGACGATAGTGGACTCACCTTAGGTACCGATGCGGACGCCGATGCGGACGCCGACGCCGATGCCGACGCCGATGCCGACGCCGATGCCGACGCCGACGCCGATGCCGATGCCGATGCCGACGCCGACGCCGACGCCGACGCCGATGC
>Ga0163180_10000707_pt1 | contig 19248 bp, 11 predicted proteins | sample AtlANTMetagenome_2_FD_109647 | JGI IMG/M metagenome (GOLD analysis project Ga0163180, IMG submission 109647) | Marine eukaryotic phytoplankton communities from the Atlantic Ocean - Atlantic ANT 4 Metagenome | ecosystem: Environmental > Aquatic > Marine > Oceanic | place: North Atlantic Ocean...
AAGGAAAGTAACGGTGCGGTGGAATCCCCGGATGCGGTCAACGGCTGGTCGGGCGACCTGGCCGGATGCCGTGGTGGAGGTAAATCCTGCCCTGCAGGAGATTTCCGAGGGAGAAACCGAGCGGACGTTCCTGCATGAGCTGGCACATCTTGTCGCCTACGAGCGGGCGGGGAAGCGGAGGATTCGTCCTCACGGTCCGGAGTGGCGCAGGGCTTGTTGTGAGCTTGGGATCCCGGGGGAGAGAGCCGGACACAGCCTGCCCCTGCCTTCCCGCAAAATGCGTCGCAAATGGCGTTATTTCTGTCCCGGGTGCTGGGCAGTATTTGACCGGGTCCGGAAGATGCGAGGAACCTCGGCATGTTACGCCTGCTGCCTCAAGCACAACGGCGGGGATTACGATGAGCGTTTTCGTTTTGTGGAAAAACGGATTTCGTAGGGGGGGATCCTCACTTGCCGGCAAGCTGGGGAAATAGTTTCAGGACCGGGGCAGGGAAGGTATTGGGCCAGCCCTCGTTTTTTGAAGGCAGGCCGGAGTTTGAGCGGCCATATTTGATCGCATGATGAAGATCGGCAACGAGGTCCTGTACTACATCTGGGTATTCGGATTGAAGGTTCCTTGTCTCTGCAGGATCGGCTGAAAGGTTGAATAGCTGGATGGGAGGGAGAGACTTGTCACGCAGGGCGTTTCTCGGTTGTGGTGCAGACCATCCTCCCGATCCGGGGCAGAGGCAGAGTTTCCAGGCTCCCTTGCGAATGGCAAAGGATCCATTGATGGAATGATGGATGGTATAGGGGCGAACAGGGGTCAGACTATCCGGATGATCGAGGGCTTGGAGAAAAGAGAAGGAATCTTCGGCTGCATTCTGGGGAAACTGGCGTCCACGAACCCCGAGGATGTCAGCTGCCGTTGCAAAAAAGTCCGTGGTGCAGATGGTCAGCTCGCATGAGCTATTGGGTTTTATCCGATCCGGCCAGCGAACAAGGAAGGGGACACGATGTCCCCCTTCGTAGATATCGGCCTTGTGTCCCCTCCAGTTGGCATTGGGCTTGTGCCCCCGGGAGACGAGCTTGGGGATTCCAGCGGCCGGCGAGCAACCGTTGTCGGTGGTGAAGACTATTACGGTGCTGGCGGCAACTTTTTGATCGGCCAGCTCCTTCATGACCTCGCCCACGACCCAGTCAGTTTCCATGATGAAGTCGCCATACTTTCCGAGAGGAGATTTGCCCTGCCATTGCTTTGACGGGACGATGGGGGTATGAGGGCTGGTGAGGGGCAGGTAGAGGAAGAAGGGGGATTTGCCCTCTACCGCGGATTTAATAAAGGCCCGTGATTCGCGGGCAAAATCGATGAGGCAGTTCTCTGCCTCAAAGTCTGCGGTGGCAGGGCCCTGCCGATTCCAGCCCTTGCTCACGGTGGGGACTCCCAGTGCATTGTCGTTACGCAGATAGAGATAGGGAGCCATATCGAGAGAGGCGGGAAAGAGAAAATCGTCGGTAAAACCCAGCTTGAGCGGTCCCTGTTGTGGGGGCTTGGAGAAGTCAATGTTCCAGCAGGTGCCTCTGGTTGGACCCTTGGTGGCCTTGGCGGGTTGCTCCAGCATGTGCCAGTTCAGCCCGAGGTGCCATTTGCCTACCACACAGGTACGGTAGCCGCGGCCCTTGAGAAAGCTGGCGATCGTTGGCCGCTTGGGATCCATGATGGACCGGTCGGGAGGAAAGAGAACGTGTTTTTTGAGGGGAGAACGCCAGTTATACCGGCCGGTGAGAATCCCGTAGCGGGTTGGGGTGCAGACCGAAGACGTTGTGTGGGCATCGGTGAAGCGCATTCCTTCTGCCCGGAGCTTGTCCAGACTGGGTGTAGGGATCTTGCCGCCTGCATGAGAGACGTCTCCGTAGCCCATGTCATCGGCGAGAATGAAGACAAAGTTTGTCCTGGCTGCCAGGGGCAGGGCCAGAACCAGGAAGCAGGTTGATACGAGTGGAACAAGGGTCTTCATTGTGATTGCGAGGTTGCTGAGGAAACTATTTGACGATCATTTCACCCTTCATCAGGACCCAGTGTCCGGGGAAAGTACAGAGGTAGGGGTAGATTCCGGGTTTTCCGGGAGCAAGAAAGCGCAATGTTTCCGAGGAGTGGGGATCGAGAAGCTTGGTCGCCTGCAGGATTCGCTCATCTTCGGGAATGAAGTGCTTCTTTGCTCCTTCCGGGCTCTTGGCCATTTCATTGGCTGCAGTGCCAATGCTCTCGATGGAAGTGCCCTGCTGCAGAAGGAGAAGATTGTGAGGGGTGGCATCAGGGTTCGTGAAGATGAGTTTAACGGGTTGCCCTGCTTTGACTTCAAACCTGTCCCGGGTGAAGAGAAGCCGTTCGGGAACACAGCTGATTTTTATCTCGGCGAGGTTTTTCTGGGAGTCGAAGGCTGCTTCCCGGGCGTTGCGGGGAGTCGTGCCAGCCTTTGTCCTGGAGTTACGGTTGAAGGTCTCCATGAACTTCTCCACTGCAGGAGGAGCGTTATCTCTCCAGAAGGGAAGAATAGATTCTGCACCCAGAGCGGTCCGAATCGCATAGTTCAGATGTGCTTCCCGGGAGTGCGACAGGGTGGCAAGGAGGGACTGGAAGGCTTCCGGGGTGGCGAGGTAGGTGGAGGCGGTTGCAGCTTCGAGTCGGACAAGGGCGTTTTTGTCATTTGCGCTTTGAAGCAGGAGTGAGCCCCTTTCCCGGGGGTTCAGACCGGAGTTGGCATAGCGTAGCTGCCGGGTGGCAGCGGCCCGGGCATGGTGAATCTCGCAGGTAAGCAGTTCCTTGAGCAGGCCGGGGTTGGCCGAGTCAATACCCCGGTAGGTCCAGAGGGCTTCGAGTTGGTGGTGGCGGAAGCGCTTGTCCCCGGAATCAAGATTGGCAGCCCAGGCGTCGAGTTCACGCCTGACTTCTTCGTGGTTGCGGTCTCGTAGCTCACGCTTGGCCCAGTAGCGGTAGCGGTATTCCCTGCGCTTGAGCAGGTTGAGCAGGGAGGCAATGGGAGCGCCGGCAATTTTGGGCGGATCCTGTAGAGGGGCGCCCTTTGGAACAATGCGCCAGATGCGGCCCGATTTGCGGTCACGGCGCGGGTCCCGGAGGGAGTACTGGGCATGCCCCTTGACCGGATTGTACCAGTCGCAGACATACATTGCTCCACGTGGACCATAGCGAAGGTCGACGGGGATGAAGGAAAGATTGGTTGAGAAGATGAGGTTGAATTGAAACTCCTCCCGGAAGTGGTCACCATGCTCTACCCACCGGTGGAACTCAACCCGGTTGGTGGGCTTGTAGCGGACCTTGACGAAGCCTCCCTGCAGGTCATCCGGCCAGGATGCAAAGTCGACAAACTCGTGACCGCAGACCCCGGAATAGGCAGGGATGCCATTGGCCCTCGGGTGCTGGGCCGGGTAGGGAGCGTTTGTGGCGTGGAAGGCGCTCGCGAAAATAGGATGACTTGCCACGTGCTGGCCCCAGTCATCGAAAGTTACACCCCAGGGGTTGGTATTGGGATATCCGCCAAAAGCGGTCAGTCTCTGTGAACCGGGTCTGAAGCGAAACCACGAGCTGTTCTTGGCACGGATCGGGCCGTAGGCGGTTTCAACCTGGGAATTATGAAAAATGGATTCCCGGAAGAGGAGATCCCCATCTGGGGTCCATACGAAATCGTGTAAGGCGTGGTGCGAGTCCTCGCAACCGAATCCAGTCAGGACGATTTCCCGGTGATCCGCCCGGTCATCTCCGTCTGTGTCAGCCAGGAAGATCAGGTGGGGTTCCTCGGAGACATACACTCCCCCCCTGCCGAGGACAAAGGACAGAGGTAATTCAAGATTGTCTGCGAATACAGTCGATTTGTCTGCCTTTCCATTTCCATCAGTGTCCTCCAGAATGATGATCTTGTCGCTGGGTTCGCGGCCGGGATAGAGGTGGGGATAGGTGGTGGAACAGGAGACCCAGAGTCGTCCGCGGGCATCCCAGCGCATCTGGATGGGGCAGGCCAGATCCGGAAACTCCTCCTCGGAGGCGAAGCAGTTGACCTCGAAGCGCTCATCAACCTTGAAGGCGGCAAGTTCATCCGAGGGAGAGAGCCACTTGTTGGCACCTCGTCCCTGTGCGGTTTCCTCCAGTGGAGGCAGGTTGGAATCGTCTACTACGCCCTCTTTTCCCTGTGCGGTATGCCAGATGGCCTTGTTGCGGTTGATCACCATGAGGTCGAAGTTGCGCATGGCGGGAAGGAAATCTAGATAGCCGTAGCTCCTGTTGCGTCCCCCGGTGTAGTAGAAGGTGTTGAGCGGGCGGTAACGGTGGAAGAACTGGAAGGACTTGTCCGCTACCAGGGAGCGGATCTTTTCGTTCACATCCGGGGCAGTTTCGCCAAAGAGTTGGCGGTAAAGTGCGGCAGCGAAAACCTGCTGCCCTGCCGCGTTGAGCTGTGTGCCGTTACTCGTCAGGTCACTTCCCCGGTCTGCCATGGCAGCGGCGGTGGCGGGAAATACATCAGCAAAGGCGACCTTGTGAGTGGCGGCTATATCTGCGATGGCCTTGCCGTAAAGTTTCAGGTTCTCGTTATTTCGTCCGGCAGCAGCTACCCCCTTGATGTTTTCGTTGGCGACAGGGGAAAGAACAATAATACGGGGTGCGCTTTTCCCATTATAGGAACGGGACCTTAGCTGGGAGAGGAAGGCACCGAAGCGCGCCCGGAAGGCGGGGAGGCCTGGTTTTCCTGCGAAGGATTCATTATAACCAAAGGCCGCAATAATGACGTCTGTCCGATAATAGGTGAGATGCTGGTCAAGATCACCGAAGTTGGCGGGCCTGGGCTGAAGGTCAACTTCGTCTGCTGGCCAGGAAAAGTTCCGGATGCTGAGTTCGTGACGAGGAAAGCGCTGGTGGAGAAAGGTTTCGAAATACCCGTAGTGCCTCGCATTGTCGAGCAGACCGCTTCCGATATAGGCGACCTGGTCTCCCGGTTCAAGTTTCAGGGGAAGAGAGGTGGGAACCGGTTCGGCCTGTGGGGCGCGAGGAGAGGTCTTGAAATTGATGTAATACTGGGCCAGTTCAGGGGATTTTCCCTGACCCTTTGGAGTAGTCTGTTTCTTCCGCTTCTGGGCCGCTAGGGGCTCGAGGAGAAGAGTAAGAAGGGGCAGGAGTCTGATGAATTTCATGGCAGGAGCGAGCTCCGGGAGAGGCTGCCAAAGCCCTGCATCTGCTGGCGAGGCGAATTTGCGGAGATTGCTTTTCTAGATGCTCTGGAAGGCATAAACGGAAGGGGTGCAAATCATCGTACGCTTGTTTTTTCGGCTGTTAGCCACGGTTCTTCTCCTGACCTCAACTGCCTGGGCGACAGAGTGGATGGACCTCTTTGACGGGAAAACTACCAAAGGGTGGACCCCGCGCAGCAAGGTCCTGCGCTTTGAAGCCAGGGACGGGGTTCTTGAACTGCACTCGAAGACCAATTGCTGGGTGACTACCGACGTGGAGATGAGGGATTTCGAGGCGGAGCTGGAAGTGCTCCTGCCGGAGGATGCGCGGCAGGTGAATTTTAACTCTGGATTTGCCTACCGTTGTGCGGGGGGCACCGGCAAGCCGAGGGGGTATCAGTGTGAGATCGATCTCCAGAAGCCGGCCGGGATCTATGGAATCGGCCTGGGGGGCTGGCTTTATCCGGGCAGGGAGGACAACCAGGACTACCAGAAAAAGGTGAAAGGCTTACTCAAGGAAAGGGACTGGAATCACTTCCGGGTCGTGGCCCGGGGATCACTGATACGCACATATCTCAACGGAACTCTAATCGCGGAATTATACGAGGCGCGTCAGCTAGGAGGCTACTTCGGGATTCAGCATCACGGGAAGGGGGGCACAGTCCGCTTTCGTAATATCCGGGCGCGCAGGCTGTATCCCAACATCCTCTGGATTACGGCTGAGGATATGAGTCCTTATCTTGGATGTTACGGGGACAAGTTCGCCACTACTCCCCATCTGGACCAGTTCGCGAAGGAGAGCGTCCGGTATACCCGGGCCTTTGCAGCGGCTCCGGTCTGCTCTCCTTCCCGGGCCTGTCTCATCACGGGGGTGACCACGGTCAGCCTAGGTGCTCACCAGATGCGTTCGGCCTTCCCAATTCCGGACCGGGTAAAGGCCTTTCCCAGTTATCTGCGAAAAGCGGGCTACTTCACGAGCAACAACGTTAAGACGGATTATAATAATGGTGCGACGAAGCGCCTGATTGCCGAGGCATGGAATGAGTCCAGCGGTCAGGCGCACTGGCGCAGCAAGGAGCGGGATGATGGTCAGCCCTTCTTTGCGGTGTTCAACGACATGAGCACCCACCAGTCCCGGACGACGGTGTGGCCGCACGAGGTGTTTGTAAGGGAAGTGCAGTCCAAGCTTCCCAGGGAGGATATCCATGACCCGGCGAAGGTGCCCCTGCCTCCGTATTATCCGGATACGCCGGTGATCCGGAAGGAGTGGGCACGGATGTACGACTGCGTGACCGTGATGGACAGGAATACGGGGCGACTCCTGAGGGAGCTTGAGGAGGATGGCCTGGCGGAAAACACGATTGTCTTCTTCTATTCGGATCACGGAACCGGGATGCCAAGGGGGAAAAGGATGCTGCACGATTCGGGTATGCGGGTAGCCCTCATGACGCGTTTCCCGAAGCGCTATCAGCACCTTGCCTCCTCTCCTCCCGGGACCGTGAATGAGGAGCTGGTCAGCTTTGTCGATTTTCCTGGCACCGCTCTGAACCTGGCTGGCCTGGCAAAACCGGACTACATGCAGGGGCGCAGGTTCCTGGGAGAGAACCAGGATCCGGAACGCGCTTACGTTTATGGATGCCGGGACCGGGTCGACGAGGTCTTCGAATGCGCCCGTTCGCTGCGTAGCAGGAAATATCTCTACATCCGGAACTATCATCCGTATTTAAGTCATAATCAGCCCAGTGTCTTTTCGGACCTGGGCGCGACCCGGCAGGAGATCAGCCGCCTTGCGAGGGAGAGCCCCCGGAAATTGAACAAGGAGCAGATGGATTATGCGGGACCTGGTAAGCCAGCCGAGGCCTTCTACGATTGTGATTCAGATCCGCATAATCTGGTCAATCTGCTGGAGGGCAAGATGACTGCGGAGCAGCAGGAGGCTCTTCGGAAGCATCGCCGGGCGTATGAGGGCGAACGCATCAGGCTGAGAGATCCAGGGGCAATCCCTGAAGACGAGATGTGGCGGTGGGTAAGGAATGAGGGCAAGCCCTTGCACGATATCCTTCTGGGGAAGAGTGATCACCAACCGAGCCTGGTGATGGGGTGGAAAGCGGCAGATCTGGTTGGCCGGTCAGATTTCCCGGCGGCGCTGAAACTGTTAAAATCAGCTGATCCAACTGAGCGATACTGGGCGGTTATCGCCCTGCGGGCAGGCGATTACGAGAATAGGGATTCCCTGGTCGACTATCTCGATGACATTTCGGCCTCGGTGAGGATTGAGGTGGCAGACTGGCTTGCCCAGAAAGGGAAGCACCGTAAGCCAGCTCTTGACCGTTTGACGAGGGAACTTGCTCATAAGGACTGGTGGGTAGCCCTGCGGGCCTGCCGGGCGATTGAATTACTGGGCAAGGATGCCCGGGCTGCCCTTCTCGCCATGAAAAAACTTTACGCTGAAAACCGGACCCGGAAGGGAGATGGCCCGTTCTATCTGGCGTTTTCCTCCGGGGCTTTCCTGGATGCCCTTGGAGAGGATACCCAGCCGTGGGATTTTTCCCCGGGGGCAGGGGCCTTCACGCCAGAGCCGGATAAGAAACAGGACCGTGACCGGGCCCGGATTGGTAAGTAACTAACCGGAACCGCCACCGGGTTTGTCCGGCGTTTATTTTACGGGATAGGGAGGCTCAACCCGGAAGGCTTTCAGTGGTTTGTCCGCTGCCCAGCTCCCGGAGGCCACCAGGGTCCCCGGAAGGGTTGTCCTGCCCTTCGGACTGAACTCGGAACGGGTGCCGGTAATGAGGTAGCTGCCATCTGCCTGGCGGCGGGCCTTCTGGGCCGGCTCGGAAGTGACCTGCCCGTCTTCACTGAAGAAGTAAACCCGACCGGGATTCTTCGAGGCACCTGTTGCAGGGCGCACCCGGATTACCACGGGGGTTTCGTCCGGATCAGATTCAATGGAAACTTTCCAGAGGGTGCATTTCCGGGGTAGTGCATCGCGCTCCCTTTTGATGGAGGCGGCCCATTGGCGGTGATACTTCGGTTCCCGGGCGGGGTTTACCGGTAATATGATGGAGCGGGTTGCGAATCCCGGATGGCATTCCTTGTGGCAGGCCATCCATGCCAGTTCCCCGGAGATGGTGATTGTGCCGGTTGGGATTTTTTCCGGAGGAGTGATATTTACCAGAAGCAGAAGCTCGCGGCGGAATCCATGAGCGGGGTGGCCTGCCATGTCCACAATCTCGGGAGCTGGCCAGGAGATCTCTCCGGCCTTAAACCCCTCAGGAAGTCGCCATTTTACAGAGGTTGGCAGGCCAACGATCCCCGGGTACCTCCAGTAGGTGTGGTAGTTCTTATCTGGAACAATATGGAGGGCGACCGTGAAGGGGACCCCCGGTTGAATGGCTTCCACTTCGGAAGCGAACTGGATATCCGCACCGGCTCCCTGTAGCGGCAGGGAGAGCAGAAGCATGGCGGCAAGAGTGATTAATGCCTTCATGATGGGAATACCGGTCATTATTGCTCCCATTTGAATTTCCAGAGGGGAGATGGGGTATGAGCTGAATTAAAGATTTTGCGGACCCTCGTAATAAGTTCAGAACTCTGGGCAGCGAGATTACTTGTCTCCTTCCGGTCCTTTTCCAGGTCATAGATCTCGATGGGTGCATCCTGTCCCTTACGGTTGACCTGATTCTGGACGGCTTTCCAATTGCCGATCCGGACCGCTCGCTTACCGCCTCCCTCGAAGAATTCCCAGTAGAGATATTCGTGTTGTTTCTGCGGCTTACCCAACAGGGTGGGAAGAAAGCTGATGCCGTCAAGATCCTGAGGTGTTTCCGTTCCTGCCAGTTCGCAGAAGGTCGGGAAGAGATCCCAGTGAGCCGAGATATGATCGCTGGTTGACCCTGCCTTGACCTTTTCTGGCCAGCGAACGAGAAGAGGGCAGCGAATGCCTCCCTCATAGAGGTCCCGCTTGTGTCCCCGCAGGCCCCCACCGGAATTGAAGTAGTCGGGCATGTGCCCACCCTCCTTGTGCGGCCCATTATCCGAGCTGAGAAGGATGATGGTTTCCTTCTCGATCCCGTGCTCTTCAAGAGACTTGAGAACTCGTCCGATTCCGTGGTCGAGGGCGGTCATCATTCCCGCGAATTGTGCGGCTGGATTCTTGGCAAAGGGCCTGTTGTTTCCGTAGCGCCCCACCTTGTTCTCAAATTCGGGAAACTTTTTTCGAAAGGGAGCGGCATATTTCTCAGGAACATGCATGGCTGCGTGCGGAATGGTGACCGGAAGAAAGCAGAAGAATGGCCCTTCGTGATGCTTGTCGATCCACTCAACCGCCCGATCCATGATGAGATCATGGGCGTAGGTTTTGCCATCGAGTTCTATTTTCCGGAGGTCGTCAAAAAGCCATGTGGGATAGTAGGTGTGGGCATTGCGCTGGCAATTATAGCCGAAGAAGCGGTCGAATCCCTGGTGGATGGGATCGCCTTCCGATCCCGGGTTTCCGAGTCCCCATTTCCCGAATGCCCCGGTAGCGTAACCCGCTTTCTTGAGAGCCTCCGCGATGGTGAAGGTTGAAGCGGGAATTGGAAACTGCCCCACCGGTCGAATCTCCCGGTTCCCGCGACTGGCGGTGTGTCCGGTGTGGAGGCCGGACATGATCACGCTGCGGGTGGGGGCACAGACCGTCGAACCGGCGTAGTGATTGGTGAATTTCATCCCCTCCGTGGCCAGGCGGTCGATATGTGGGGTCTGGAACTTTTCCTGTCCGTAACAGGAAAGGTCTCCATAGCCGGCATCATCAAGGAGAATATAGATGATATTTGGTTTCTGGCCGGCCATTGCATCGACTGTCAGGGATGCAGTGGCCAGAAAGGTGAGGAAAAGGGAAGAAAGGGTCAGGTGCATGGAATTGACAGTTACGGTCGGGCCGGGATCATTCATTCACCATCGTTTAATGCAAGCTATCAAGAGCGGGTGGTAGGAAACTCCTATGGCTGTCCCGGGTTGAAGGCGTCAGCCCTCGATAGTGATGAGTGATTCCTCAATGGTGTTGCGGCCGGATTTCCGAAAGGGACGTGGCATGGGCTGGGCGATACCGCGTTCGTCAATTGTCCGGCAGTAGACACTGTATTGTCCGGGAGCCATGCCTTTAAGGAGGGTTGCCCAGTGTGCAATGGTGTAACGCATAGGCCAGTGGCCTGGTTTTCCTGCCGGAGTGAAAAAGCGCACTCCCTTCGGTAGTCGTCCCCCGGGAAGTCCGCCTCCCCACTCTTTCGGAGGGGGCAGGATCTCGGTATCCTGCCACGGAGCATTGGTGAAATAGGGGTCGTCTCCGGGCCATTCGCCATCCTTCCGGTCCCTGATCCAGACCTGGACTTTGCCGAGTCCTCCGACGCCAACCTGGGCGAGTCCGGTCAACGGGATGGGGGATCCAGCTTTGACCTTTTCAGGAACATGGAGAAATCGGCACATGGTTTTCATCCAACTGTCGATGTCGTTGTTGCCATCGGCATAAGTGTCATTGGCGGCAGGCTCATTGGTGAGGACCACAGTTTTCAGCCATTTGACGGATTTAAACCCATAGGCTTCCGGCACAATGATACGTACCGGTCCGCCCCGTTCCCCACTCAGCCATTCTCCGTTAAGCTTGTAACAGAGGATCACTGGATGATCGCCGGGGGGATCCTCCAATGCCCGCCCAATGGGAAGAGAGCTGCGGAATATCTGTTCGGGATCCTCATTGTGATGGCCGTAATAGAAAACCCGGCGGATATTGGCAGAAGGTTTTGCCGCCCAGATCGCCTCGCGCAGGGGGACCCCTTCCCACAGTCCCATCCCGAGAGGGGAAGCAAGGTTGTTACAGGTCATTACCTTGAGGAAGCGGGTTGGCTTTTTGCCGGCGAGTTCGAGGAGATTTTTGAAGTTCAGGGCGGTGCCCTTTTCCCTCGAGAGCGGATTGTCCACCCGGGCGTTAGTGCTCGGGTCAGCGATGATGTCCAGTTTCCAGCTTTCCCTTTCCATTCCGATTGCCCGCCGCTTTTCCGGAGGCAATTTATAAGGCGGAGGTTTGCCCCGCTCGACGGTCTCGAATTCTCCGGGATGGGTCAGGTATTCAAGTGAGGCAAGGGTCTCATTGAGGACCTCTTCAAGCGCATTCCCTGCGCGTAGCTGGGACGGGCATCCCATGGCTGCGAACCCGACTGCCCCGATCCGCATGAAATAGCGCCGGGTGACTTCCAGATGTTGCTGACGAACATCGTGGGAGAGTGAGAGATGCTGCATCGGAATGGGTTGCTGGAATCTTGCGAAAGTGATTTCGACGACCTCAGACTCATCCATTCAGATCTCCTCAATGCAAGAAACAAAGAGGCGGGAGTGTATCCCGCCTCCTGATGCTGCACACTTCGACGTGGCAATTGAAAGCTACTATTGCGCCCAGGTGAAATTGCCTTTCGGAAGCTGAGTGGCTCCCGGCTGAAATCAGCGCAAAGACCGGAGAAGAAATGTAGCTAGTCGCAGGCGGGATCTTTGAGGTGCGCCGGGAAGTGGAGTTGCCTCAGGGTCGACCTGGAACGGCAGCCTGGTTGCGGACACGCAGCTCGTTCAGGGTATGCCGCAGGGCATTGAAGGATTCATGGAAATCTTCGTCACTCATTCCCTCTTCACTGGCGGCCCACTCGGCCAGGCGGTCGTCGAATTGATCGGCTTCCGTTTTCAGGTTTTCGTTCCGGGCGACGAAGGAGTTCATCCGCCAGAGATTCTGAACCTGCATGAGGGCGATGAGACGTTTTTCCCTGGCACGCCCGGGAAAGCCCTTCTGAGCATCCGCCTTGTCGCGTGCTATTCGCATTGCGGTAGTCCGTTCCTGGAGAAGACGTTCCCGCTCCTGCGGATCAGTGACATTGCGCAGCGTATCACTGAACTCCTTTCGTGCTTCTGGAGAATCGAACTCTGTCTGGTATCGTTCGCGCAACCCCTTCAACTCGTTGCGGGCCCGGACAGAAATGGCAATCATGAGGTCCTTCCGTTCGGATTTTGCGACGACGGTTACCCCGGGTTCCTGTTGCAGGACTTCGTCCCGTCCCGGGGACTTTCGTGTTGCTCCGGGTGTGCCGGCAGAGGGTCGGGGGGAATGAGCCCGGGATTTAGCGGATTTCGGTGCAACATCTGTTCCGGCTTCCCCGTTTTCAGGAGCGTCCTGCCTCGTAAAGAGGAAGACGACGAGGGCAATAAGGGCAACAACAATGGTAACGAGTGCCGCCTTGATGATTGAGGAGGGGATGCGCATGGCTCCAAGGCTCCAGCTCTATTCCTGCCGAAGGCTCCAGCTTGGAAGTTGCATGATCTCACCGCCCTTGAGTGCGGATTCGTGAGCAAGGATTCCGGTGCAGGTGATGTTGGCGGACTCCACAGCATTGGGATACGCGTCTTCACCAGTGAGGAGCATGTTGACGAACTGGTGGGCGAGATGCGGGTGGGATCCGCCGTGGCCCGCTCCCTGGGTGAAGGAGAGGTGATCTTCGCCGGTATCTCCGCCATAGACACCACCAGTGGTGAAGGGAGCGATTTCCTCCGGCAGAAGGTGCCCGAAGTCCGGGGACTCAACCTCTTCAGGGATCTCAGGTTCAGGTTTCTTTGCAGTGTGAACCACGAGGGGTTTGCCCTCGATAAGAGGCCACTCCACGGATTTCTTTTCCCCGTAGACTTCGAAGGACTCCCGATACTGGCGGGCCACGTCGAAGAGGGAACGGTAGACGAGTCCGGTAAGATCGCTATTGCGGAACTTGATGTGGCAGCTTTCCACCGCGAAGGGAGAGTTGTAGCATTCGTGCATTTCCTCGCGGATGGTCCCGGAGGGAAAGCAGGAGACGTATTCTGCTTCTCCCCGGGTCAGACCGAGGACTGGCCCGACGCAGTGGGTTGCGTAGTGCATGGGGGGAAGGCCGGGCCAGTAACCGGGCCACCCATCCATGTCCTGCTGGTGCGAAGCCTTGAGATATTGGACCTTGCCGAGTTCCCCGCTGTCGTAAAGTTCCTTCATGTAGAGAAACTCCCGGGCATAAACCACGGTTTCCATCATCATGTACTTGAGCCCATTTGCCTTGGAGAGGCGGACGATTTCCTCACACTCCTTCAGACTGGTGGCCATGGGAACGGTGCAGGCCACGTGCTTGCCCGCTTCCAGGGCGGCAATGGACTGCTCTCCATGGTTGGGAATGGGAGTATTGATATGAACCGCGGTGATTTCCGGGTCGCGAAGAACGTCATCGTAGTCCTGATAGCGTTTCTCCACCCCGTATTTATCGCCAATTTCGTTGAGGCTCTCCTCCGTGCGTTGGCAGATGGCATACATATTTGCCTGTGGATGGCGCTGGTAGATAGGAATAAACTCGGCGCCAAAACCGAGGCCGACGATAGCGATATTAACCTGAGACATGCTTGCGGTTGTTGAGGTTCTGTTCTCGAGCAATCGAACAGGGAAGAAATAGCGGTGGCTAGAAAAAACGTCAGGCCAGCCCTGGTCAGGTGCAGCATTCTACCGCGGGCTGAGGGGAACTGCTAAGTTTCCTGTCCCAGGGTATATTGATTTAGCGGCCCGGGATTGGAAGCTCAGGGAAGCACCACCTTGCAGGGGGTGGAATTGATAGTGGCCGCGATCTTGCGGATGCTGGTCCTGTCAGGGTCGAATATTACAATGGCCTTCCCGCTTCGGTGACAGACAGCTTCGATCCGATTGACTCCTGGCTCGGACTGGATTGCCTTTTCAACTATGGCTGCGAGCTTTTCGGTAGTCAGTCCTTCCAGGGAAAAGGTTTCCTGCTCGCCGGTAATCTGGGAGCCACAACCTGAGATTAGCTTTCGCAATTGCATCCTTGTTACCTTGTTGGGGGCATATCGTAGAGCGACCCGGTCCGACTGGGGGCTGATACTTTCGGCCTGCGCACCTTCGATGGCGGAAAGGGCCGCATTGATCCGGCTGGTTCCGGTGGGGCCAATTTTGTCCTCCACGATGAAGACAACCTCCCTGCCCTTGCAGCAGAGACTGAGGCAGTTGGTGGGACAGGGCCGGGTGGCGCCCGCAAAGAGGGCGGCCCGGCCGGGAAGCTTGCAGAGAGGACAGTTCTTCCCGGGGGTTCCGGCCTTAACGGGAGGTAAGGGCTTTTGTTTGCCTTCCTCTGCCATGACGAGCATTGCGGACAGGAGTGACAGGGCGAGGCAGAAAACAGTTTTCACGGGTAAGTGAGGCGATAGGGGATCCCACGGAGGACATAGTGGAAATCTCGTGCGTGGTGAGGGAGGATGGACCGGCTGGCAGAGAACCTCAAGCTTCTGCCTGTTCCAATTTCGATATCATATGATGATCGCGCTCAGGTGTTTGGAGGCATGGGATTGGTTCTTGCGCTGCGATTTCGCTTGTTGGGGGAATGGACTGCTGTCTTGCCAAGCCCCTTTGGGCAGGCACCCTTGTCCGGTGATTCGGTTTGAGCGATTGGGCTTCGCGTTGCTGCTTTGGGTTCTTCCTTTCGGGGTGGTGGAGGGACGGGCTCCGACCGCAGAGGAGTTGCTTGACGAAATCGAGGACTCCCGGGTGATTCTGGCGGCGCGCTTTACGGAGGTCACCCGGACCTTGAGGGAGAGACGGGAATCCGGGGAAACTGAGTCGCTGGAGGGAGCGCTGGGGCGTTACCTCCAGACGCTGAATGAGCATCTTGCTGCTTTTGAGGCTCTTGCTGACAGTTCCGGGCCAGCGAAGGCCCTGCGCCTGCGTTTTATTGCCCTGCTTCAATGGAAGCGTTCTGAGCTGCCGGGGAGGATAAGAGCAGCTTCTGCAGCTGCTGAAGGGCAATTGCCCGGGGGGGCTCAAGAGCGAGCGGCTATCGCAAATGTCATGGAGCCATTCGTCAACGAGGAAAGAAAGCGGATGCAGGAATTGAATGAGGTGGGCAGCAAAGCACTTCTTCACCAGGAGGCTGTTTCTACTGGAAAGGGTGGATCGCGCCCCGGGGTTCCCTCGCTTGGAACTCTTCTGGCGTTCTTTTCGGTCTCGACGGTGGGAATCGCGGTGGCAATGCGGATCATCCTCAAGAGATCTACGGAGCAGGATCCTGCGGACGGGACTTCCTGAAGAATGGGCAGAAGAAAGAAAAGCCCCGGGGTGGACGGGCAGCTACTGAGCGCAGTTCTCAGGGAACAGTCGGCACGACCTTGATACGGAAGTAGCGCTGCGTGGGCTGGGGAGCGGGAAGGAGCCAGCGGTAGCGGACGCGTCCGGCCGGCAGATGCTCATCAAAGAAAGGATCCGAATTCAGTTCCTGCCAGGCCACAAGGTCCTCGCTGAATTCGATAACAGGCATGTCGATGGACCGGGTCGCGAGGCTGAAGGCGAGATACAGCTCCGTTTCCCCGTCAGGCAGGCGGTTCCAGGTGAAGAAGTCGGAGAGCAGGTCTCCCCTGATCTCTGAGCTTCCCAGCAGAAACTCGATCAGGGCCGGCATGCCGTCGCCGTCACGGTCGCGATTCGGGTCCCCTTGGAAGTTTTCCCGGTCGTCGGTGCCGGGGTTGCCGTCGATGCTGATACTGCTACGCCAGCTGGAGAAAATGTCGTGATCGGGATCGGAGAAGGGGTCAATGAGCACAAGAGAGTAACCCTCTCCATCCGCTGACTCGGGCCAGGGAGGATCGTCGCCATAACTGAAATCGAGGAGAGGCCTTCCGTCGGCGTCGAGCAGGGTGAGATGGTCTCCGCTGTTGTCGAGGGCTCCATCGAGTTGGAATTCGCCCGCCACCTTGTGGTCCGGGCCATGGACGGCTTCGAAAGCTGACCGGTTGCGGGTCACGATGAGTCGCTCTCCCGGCGCGAGCGTAGTTCCGATGGGAAAGGTGAATTCCACTCCTGAAGAAAACCGGAGGAGCGCGAGGTCGAGCGCCTGGGTTGGGTTGATGTTGAGTAACTCGATGAACTCAGCTCCGGGGTCTCCAAGAGGATGATACATGATCTCAGAGAGGACGAGATCGCCCGGAGCAGGTGCGGATCCGGTTACGAAGGAGGCCTCGTTGAGGGCGGACCATTCACCACTTGTTGAACGGATACGGGACCTGACCTGAGCGGTGGTCTCCAGCGAGATAGGGCCAGAGTAAGCCGTTCCTTGCCCGTCGATGGGATCGCTTCCGTCCAGGGTAAAGAAGATGGCGCCCCTCTCCCCGGTGTTGTTCGAGATGGTGAGGGAGAATTGGGCGCTGACGGTGCCACCAGGATTGCTGAATGTGGGCGGCCTGAAGAACTGCCCATCGATCCAGCTGGTGCGGGTGGAAAGATAATCCTTCATCTCGGCCAGCTCGGTTGACCATGCCCGCGCGGTCAGGCCCTGGCTGATTGCCATGGTGGAGGTGAACTGCCTGGCCTGCTTGTTAACTAACTGGGTCAGGTTCAGAGTGGAGAAGGGGCCACGACGCAGTTCGTACCAGCGGTCAATGTATTCCCGCATGAAGGCAGGGTCTTCAAAGAAACGAGGATACCAGATCCGGTCATCGCGATAGAAGAGTTCGACACTGGGTTCGGTCCAGTAGGCTCCGAGGTTATAGTCCCAGATTGGCCCGATACGGAGCTTGCGATCCCCGGAAGAGACCCATGGAAAGAGGCTCAGGGCCATGCTGTCACCCTGTTTCGCAAGGTTATGCAGGTGGAAATAATCGATGAAGTCCCGGGTATCAACATAGCGGCGGTATCCTTTCGCGGGGTCGAGCCAGTTGGCGTCGTCATAAAGGGCATCTTCGAACTCCCTGAACCAGTTTTCGATGGCAGCCCGTTGAGCTGGATTGATACGATAGCCATTGGGATTCTCGAAATTAAAGAAGCCGTTATACTGGCGGGGAATGTCGTCGTCGTCCTCGTTGTTGAGTTGGTTGGCTGGTGTCTGCAGGATGCGATCTGGTCCGGCGGTGTGGAAAAACTGTGGGCTGAGGGTGCCATTTTGAGCGGGAAACCCTCCTATCGGAATGGGGTCCATGCGATTGATGCTGAGGAGCCATCCGCCTGTGCTTCCGTCTTCAGAAAGAGGATCAAATTCAATGCGGTCGTCGTCCCTGGTGACCTTTTCCGCGAAGGCGTAGACGCCTACCCTGTCTTCGGGGGTGAGATCTCCTCCGTCCTCATTGATGAAAGTATCCACGAAGCGAAAGCGTGTGCCATAGCGCCCGGTTTGTCGGGAGAGCTCCCATGAGAAGGTATTGGCAATGAGCTGCCGATCGTAGAGCGGGTGAGGATAGTAGAGGATCCAGTCGGACTCCCCGGGCAGGCCCAGGGGATTGGTGGTCTTGTCGGTGTCGTACTCGTCCCAGGTCTCGACGGAGTAGGGTTCGGGGTTCCAGGTGGAGGAAAACGAGCCCCGGACCCTGATCCCTATGCGCTCGGTAAGATCGTGTACGCCTGTGATGGTGGCCCTTCCGGATTCCGGGTCGGTATCGATGAGGTGGAGGCAGGCGGGTTGGCGTGGGAGTTGCTGGAGGCCTGCGGAGGTCTGGGTGTCGAAGGACCATCCCCGGTTGGGAATCGGTCCGCCACCGAAGTTGTCAATAATCGCGATGGGGAGGGGGGAAGTGTAGGTTTCCAGCCCTCCCGTGAGGCGCAGGTAGCTCTTGGTTTGCGGCTTGGAAACAGCACCCCCCCAGATTACGACGGCCCGCAGGGGAGTGGAGGAGTCGATTCGAACCGGGCCGGTATAAGGGGTCCCGTTGTCTGCGGAGGGGATTGATCCGTCCGTGGTGTAAACGATGACACCCGGGTCATCGCTTGCGATAGTGGCCTCGAAGGGGTCGACGAAAGTGCCTTCCCTCGGGCTAATGTCCGGCTGGGAAGGAGTCTCCGGTTGGCAGTCGTATGCGCCCATGAGCCTGACCTGAACAACAGGGCGAGCGGGGTCATTGGTGGAAAGTTCAAGGGTGGACAGGTAGCAACCCGTGACCGGAGGCAGGGTAATTTCAAGGGATCGCGTCTGTCCGGGCGGGATCTCAAGCGGTCCGCCACTGATCATGAAAGGAGGAGTTGGTGCCGGGGTATTAATAACGAGAGGCTGACTCCCTGTATTCTCAATAGCCAGGGTGCGGAGCGGGATCGAGTTCCCGGCAGCGATATTTCCGAAGTCTACGAGCGGGCTGAGGGAGATGGCCGGGTCAGGGCTGGCAGGAGGTTGCCCGATGAACTTGACCTCGCCCAGGCCGACGCGTTCCCCTCCGACACCTCGACGGGCGTAATAGTTGTCGGTGATGGTGAGTCGGATCGCATTGGCCTGGAAGCTCTGTTCCAGTTGAATGGTTTCGCTCTGCTGGGCGGTTTTCCTGTGGGTGACATCGGTCTCCCCTGTCCAGGTTCGACCGCCGTTGGAGGAGAACTGCAGGGTGAAGGACTTGGCCTCGCTGTTGTTGGGGGAGGTGTAGTAGAAGCCCCACAGAACGAGGTGAGTCACCTGATAGAGATCTGGAAGGGTGAAGGTGAGGGAGGGATCGGGTCTTCGCCCGGCAAAGTAGTCACTGCCGCTACCTCCTGGCGCGGCAGTGGCCCAGGCCCTGGAAGGACTGGCCGATCCGTGCTCGGCACTCTGGTAGCTTGTCAGGGTGGGAATCGGGTTCAGCCCGCTGTCGTTGATCAGGTTATCTGCGGAGAAGAGGTCCGTTGCCTCGGAGGAAGAAGTTATCGAGGTGGGTGTAATTAGGAATTGTTCGGCACCCGGAGAATCAATGACAGTGACCAGGAGCGCGGCGAACAATGCGAAGCACAGGGAAGAGCCGTTTATATCGTGCCGAGGCCGATCCGGGGCCCCGGTTCCGGCAAGCTGATGGAGGGTTGTCAGGATCGATCGAGGGGGAAACACGAGGATTCCTGAATTTAGATTGCCCCTCGTTCCCGGCAAGCGGGAAACCCCGCCGGTTTTCCTGTCGGAGAGTGGCTAAAGCTACCGGTGACAGGGGAGGTAGACCCAAAGGGGGTATATGGGAGCTCAGTTGCTCTTGAATCTCGGGTTTTTCTTCGTAGGTACGGGA
>Ga0163180_10000708_pt1 | contig 19238 bp, 14 predicted proteins | sample AtlANTMetagenome_2_FD_109647 | JGI IMG/M metagenome (GOLD analysis project Ga0163180, IMG submission 109647) | Marine eukaryotic phytoplankton communities from the Atlantic Ocean - Atlantic ANT 4 Metagenome | ecosystem: Environmental > Aquatic > Marine > Oceanic | place: North Atlantic Ocean...
AAGATGACACATCATATTTTTACATATAGGTAATTTACCATTATATTGTGTATTAATTTTATAAACGAGTACATTTAAAGATTTGTTAGTGATCATTGATATATTGAGTTTGTGAAAAATATTCATTAAAACATAAGACCAGAAAGTTATTGGTAAAGTATAATAATCAGATATCTTGATCTTGATCGATTCGATTGGTTTATTGTTTGTTGGACTTATGTTACCATTATTATAAATATTCTGTATATAGGTAATCTCTACATTATTTTTAATAAATGGTTTTACGATACAAGACATAACAATTTGATTAAGTTCTGTTGATTCTTTAGCAATTTTATCGAGATTATGTATATATTTTTCACTATAAACATCATTTAATAATGGAAATATTTGTCTTCTCAATTTACCACGATTAGACCAATCTGGAGTAGTATCTTTAAAATAAGGTATTGAATATTTGTGAGCAAAGTTGTATATATCTGATTTATTATTGTGGATAAAAGGTCTAAATATGTTGATACCATTTTTTGTTGTCTGTTCTTTCATAACAGATAAATCAAGTAAGCTACGTCCGTTTAATACGTTTGTAAATGTATTTTCTTGTTCATCATTTTTGTGATGAGCAAGAAAAATGCCTATGGCGTTATTTTCTTGAATGATTTGATTGTAAAGTTCAAAACGTATTCTTTTTGTTTGTTCTTCATATTCGGATCGTATTTGATTGTCTCTTTTATAATCATTCATTCTATATATGGTTATTTCGATCATGTTATTTTTACACCATTTTGTTAAAAATTCTTCTTCAATATCAGTTTCTGGGCGATTACCATAATTAATATGAATAGCATGTATAGAAAAGTTGAATTTATATTTTTCTTCAAATACAATGATTGTTTTAATTAAAATAAGAATACTGATAAGAACCATAGAATCAACTCCACCTGATAAAGATACAACAATAGTATTTTGTTTTAAAGATGAGACACTATCAAGTGGATCTAAATGTTGTAAATTATGATTAGTTAGGAAATCATATTGTTTAAGAAATTGTGATAGTGTATTGTAAAGAGGTTCATTAAATTTTTTATAATTAGAATCATCAATAATAGTTTGCGGGTTCCATGTAATATGGAAGTTTTCTGTTGTTTGATTTGGATGTATTTCTAAGATATCTTGGTACGTATTAGAATCTGAATCATTAGAATGTAAATCATCTGAATATGAATCATTCGAATTAAATTTTTCCAAAAGATTGGAAAAAATTTCTGACATTTTATAAATTTTTATAAAGTTTTTATGAAAATTCATTTTTAGCGACACGCCGATTTATAATTATTAATCAGGAATAGTATTGTTGGAAGATACGTCTGTAATGTCATCTGGTTCGGTTGCAGAATCATCTGGTTCGGTTGCGGAACCAGATGAATCATTTCCGGTATTTTGTATTGGTAAATTATTAGAATTAGCGTAATTGTGTAAAATTTTTTTTGCATCATTACCAAGAAAATTTTCTTCAGGTTCATAAGTATTATGTTTAGAATCATAATTAAACCATTTGACACGAAATAATAATTTACCACGAATAGTTTTGTGACTAACAATTTCTTCAATTTCAAAAACTTCATCTGATGATTCATCTGATGATTCATCTGATGATTCATCGGATGACTCAACCATATTACTTCCAGAGCCGGGAATCTGATCGGTTGGATTCTGATCGGTTGGATTCTGATCGGTTGGATTCTGATCGGTTGGATTCTGATCAATAATGGTGTTATCTGAGTCAATAGATTGTGAATTATCACGTTTAGACCATAATCCTGAATGATTAGATGTGGATAATTTTGGTTGAGAATCTAAGATATTAATTTTTTGAAGTAATTGTTGTTTGACATTATGGTGAAATTCAAAAATGTTATCATATTTAGTTCCATTTAAAGAGTATACTGGATCTTGAGTATTTGAAAAATCTGAAGCACGATATTCAATAGTAATAATTAAGTCTTCAGAATCATCAGAATCTTGAGACAAGCCTTGAGATAAATCAAGAGTACCATCAGTATTTGTAATATAACTTTGTGGTGTGCGTCTTCCGTATTTTAAATGAAATAAAGGAAATGCTTGTTCGTTATAAATTTTAACAGAACCATGAGTAGGTCTTGGAGTGAAAATTTTACGTAAGTGAACATTAATGGAGTTTTGAAGTTTTTGCTGAATTTCATTTGGTTTAATAAATGGTTTTTTTAAAAGTTTACCTGATTCAACCCATATCAAATTTTCTTGAAGTAAAATTAGATACATATGTTTATCAACACTTCCTAATTGAAGAGAATCAACATGTTGATTAATAATAGTAGTAACATAATCATGAAATACAATATAAAATAATTTATTAAAATTTGCATATAATTCTAAACAAATCGGAATAGATACAAAATTGGTGTTATAAGAAGAAAATATGTTTAAGGTATTAAATAGATAAGAAGATACATCTGCCATAGCTGTATCTGGTAGATATTTTGAGAATAAGATCATAGTAGTATATGCGGGTGTTAAGAGATCATTAATTAGAGTTTGTATAGGTTTATCAACATAGAAAGATTCTAAAGGTGGTAAAGTTCCATGATATTCAGTTGGGTCACCGAAGATAATTCGAGAAAAAATTAGTAATTCTTCAGAATTAAGTTCAGGTATAGTTTCATTCAAAGCGTCCATGTTGGTGATCATATTGTATATGTTATTGATGATGGAAGTTTTTCTTGCAAGAATTTCAGTTTGAGGTGGTATGGGTGTTTCAGGAGGTCTGTATCTATTAAAATTGAAGCCGCATTGACCGTTTAATAATATTTCGTACCATTCTGGAGTTTTATCAATAGGTTGATCATTATGATCGATATCAAGGGGTTTTTCATCAGATGCATGAAGGAGATTGTTAATAATTTTACTGATATTTTTGGTGGTTAGAGTTTGTAGGCCGAAATTGGCGAGTTTTTGTAATAAGATTGGATTTTTTTGTGTAAAATTATCGTTGAGTTTAATTTTTGATTTGCCGAGTTTGATTGTAGAGTTTGTTGTGATGGTAATTGGGTGTGATAAATCGGGTGTTGGAGTGGTGAAAATTCCTGAATTGGTAATATCAATAGAAATATCGTTGTGATCGATAAGGTAATGGAATTGTTGTGTGGTTTTTTTTGGTAGAAAACGTTGATGGTAATTTTTGAGGTCTTGTTTGTTGTGTATGGTAATTTGATTAAGATTAGTAAGATGAAATGTGTTGGTTTGAGTGTTAAATGGTAAGACATCTGGTAAAAAATTTATGGGTGATTTATTAAAGATTGTTGATTTTAATTTTTTTGCGGGCATGATAAAAAATTTATTAAAAGAAATAAAAATTAAATTAATAATAATAAAAAGATGGAAAAAAAATATAAAAGCTATGGAAGTTATGAGAGTTGTAGTAAATGTATTCATGATGATATTTATTTGAAAAAATTTATAAATGTGGAGCCAAAATCAATTGCCGATGAGAATTGTGGAATAACAAAAAATGATTGTAATCAAAAAAGAGTAATAAAAATGGGGCAAGGACCGACGAAAAGTAATTTATATTTAAACATAAATTGTGAAATAGGTCCAAAACATGATATTGAATTTAAACAAGCCCAAAATAATGCCCAGACGGTATGTAATAATGTTTATACAAGAGAATGTGATCCGCGTTTAACTGATAATAAAACATGGGATAAAATAATGTTAGATCAGCCACCCGTCACAAGTGAAATAGAATTAGAAAAGATATATGGTGAAAATTTGAGGAATTATGGGAAAAATTATACATCATATAAATCTATTAATGCTGGACAGATACAATATTATTTGCCAGTACAAGATCTTGAAGCGAATCAAAAGCCAAATTATATATTAGAGAGTAATAATACGAATGTAATTAGACAAGATCCGATGGGTGGTTTGATACCTGAGTATCATAGAGAGGAAATTACGAATGGTATGAAACATGTTGTTAAAGATCAGTATATGAGAGATCGTTTGAGATATGCGGAGTGGATGTTAGATAGTGCGATGTATAAGAGAAATTCAAGAGATTGGGGTAAATTATGGTCATCATCGTATTTATGATAATGATTGTGTAAATAAATCGTTAAAAATATGGATATAATAATTTTTTAAAAATTGTAAGATTTTTAAAAAAGATAATATATAAAATAAATATGTCAGAAGCAATAAATAGAAGAAAGATTGATATAAATGAAGATGATAGTGAACAGATAAAAATTTATAAATATTGTTTAGATCCAAGAAATTCTAGAGAAAACAAATATACATTACCCCGTTATATTAAATATATATCTGAAAGAAAATTTGAAAATATAGAAGAGATTATAAATAGTATAAAGAGGGCAAACGATGATATATATGGAGAAATTAAGAGTTTTATAGAGAATAATCCGAAGTATAAAGAATATAAATTAAGTAAAGATGATGTTTTTAATGCATTTTTATTAAATTTGGATTTTGAAAAATATGGATTTTTTCTTTTGCAATACAAAGCTGATGAGAGTTTTAGAGTAAATGATGAGACGATAAATAAAATGATAATAGATGCTGTAGAGAATAAAGATTTGAGTGAATACATAAATGGGGAAAGAAGAAAAGAGTTTGAAAAGATGAAGAAAGAGTTTTTAAATAAATTGATATTTGATGAAGAATTTAATAAATTGGTAGGAATAGAATCAACAAATTTTGAATTAGATAGGAGTATGTTTAAGATTGAATTAAATAATAAGATGAATTATGAGACTATTGAATTTTTTGATATGATTAATACAAATATAAATGTGGTGTTAGTAAGTTGTGGTAAATATCATAAAATATATAAAAATATAGAAATACCTGAAAAATGGTTAGATAATTTGGATGATATATCAGAAAATAAAATAATTTTAAAGTTATTAAGTAGTACAGAATTTAATGAAAAGAAAATAACGGAGCAGTATACAGATGTAGAAATAACAATAAATCATGAAAATATTGAGATATTAATGAGCACAATAGTACATAAAGGGATAAATCAACAGGAAACGATTAAGAGATTAATGGAAGTAATAAATATAAATGATAAAAAGGTTGAATCTGTAGATAATATATCAATTGCGGGTGTATTTTATTATCCTGATAATAATATAAATTTAAATATATTTAGCGATATGGTAATGAATAATTTATATGTAAATAAATATATGAAGATAGATGAAAAATCGAAGTTGGATAATAAAATAAAGAGTCAATTATATTTATATTACCAAGATGATAATGAAAGTGTAACATGTAATATAACAAATCAAGTAATTCAGGGAGAACAAGATAAATTGTTAAAAGAACAATATAAAGGTAAATTTAAGAAAGGTGGTAATTATATACGAATTCGTGTGACAAAAACGAATAATATTGATGTATTGAAAAATTTTAAACTGAAATTTGATAAATTTATGAGAATATATCTTGAGGAGAGAGATTTAATATTATCAGAATATAATAAATTTTTATCAACATCTGAAAAATTACAACAGAATGAGATCAAAGAATTTAAAGGAACTAAAAAAGAATATTTAAAAAATTTGGTCGATCCTGTTTTATTTGGAGGAGAAACTGGATATGTTAGACAATGTAGAAAAGCACGAGAGCCCAGAGTATTATCTGAGGATGAAATAAATAGTGCAGATTTTGAAAATATGAAGATTATGCAAAATGGAGAAGAATACGATATAATGAAATTTCCGAAAGATAATGCACCGTATGGAAAACAACACGTATATATATGTGATAATGATGATGAAAAATCTAAAGAATTTAGATATCCGGGTGTAACAACAAATTCAAGCAAAATTACGCAAGATAGGTATCCATATATACCATGTTGTTTTTCGAGAGTACAAAAAGGTACAAGACATTGGAAAAAGTATTTTAATGATATAGATGAAGATGATGTTAAAGATTTGGGAAATCAGAGAATAGAAACGGGAAAAAGGGTATTACAAGCAAGAAAAGAGGCGACAATTTCACAAAATATTGATACGTTATTGAATTCATATTTTAATGCTACTTATTTAAGATTAGGTATGAATAAAACTCAAAATAGTGTTATAGAATGTTTAGAATATGTGTTTAATACGAATGAGTTAGAAAAAAATGCAAAAAATATATCTGATTATTTAAATAAAAAAAGAATTCAAATTTTAAGAGAAATTCAAACGAAAAGTCATATAAATATGTTAAGACAAACAAATTATGAGTATAATGAATCAGAAATAATCAAAAATATAGAAAATATGAATTATTATTTTGATCCAAAAAGGTATATTAGTATTTTAGAAACGTATTACAAATGTAATATAATAATATTTACTCGAAATAATAATGAAGGAGATTTTGTATTACCTAATCATACAAATAATTATTTAAGATGGAATAATTTATACGATAAGACAGTTTTAATATTTGAACATTTTTCTTCTGATATTATGATGAGTGAATCAAATAAAGATAATCAAAAATTAGAGCAAAATGAATCTCAATGTGAATTAATTATATTCAAGATAAAAAAACCAAAGAGTGGTATTGAAATAATGTTTAATAAAATTGATAAAAGTAATAATTTATATGATAAATTGAATGAATTATATGATAAAATAAATAAAACTTATTTTTTGAATAGAATAAATAATAAGTTAGAAATATTTGATAAAATAGTTAGTGAAAAGGTTAGTAAAACATGTTCAATTATTTCTCAATATATAGATAAATATGGAAAAACAAGGATATTAAATATAAGATATAAAGAAAATTCTTTTTCAGTATTGACAGATCCATTACCAAATTTTGCTGTTATGTCAGAAAATATTATAAATTCATGTAAACCAATTATTTTATCAGAATGTCTTGATTTTATTAAATATATTGGGGGTGTGATTACACATAAATCTTATAAAGATGAACAAGGTGTGGATAAATTAACAGAATTACATTGTAAATATAATAATATATCTATGACTTTTATAATAGATTACGGTAAAAGTTCTGATTTAGAGATGAGTAAAATAATAGATAGTAGAACAATAGTATTAAAAGCAAATGAGTTTAATACATCGATAGAAGAATCAAAATTAGATATTTATAATTACATGTTAAAATCATCAGTAATATTAATGGAATATGCAAAGTATTTGTTTTCCCATTATTTAGATGAAAAAAATATAAATTATGTGGAATTGATGGCGGAAAATTATGGTAAATCAATTTATAATAATTTTGTTAAAGAATGCATGGTAGTCAAAGAACATCATATTTATCAAGACATTGGTAGTAGTTTTAATTTAGAAAATTCTAACATAATAGAAAGTAAAAAATTGATAATTTGTGATAAAGATCCCAAAAAATTAATACGTGGGATAATATATGGTATTAGATTATCAATACAACAAGAAATACCGGAAATATTAAATCTAAATAGATTTATAATTTATGGTGAAAAAAAATATATAAATAATATGAATTGTATAAAATATTATAAAGATCGGGTTAATATGAAAAATTTTTATAATTCTATTAATGATTTTCATAAATACAACAATGAAATTATATTAAAAACTACACAAGATATTAAAGAATGGTATAATATGAGAAAAAATAGTATAATTTTATCAAAGGTACCAATACCAGGTTATAAAAATCTTTATTTATTAGAAAATTCAGTGATTTCTAAAGAAATTGTGTTATGTAATCCAACTAATATTTTTTCGGATGCATATAATATAGGATTAAGTTGGGAAAAGTATAATTATAATCCAAACAATAAATCAGTACCTATGTTTGATATAGTTAGAAATTTTGAATTAATATATTATAATGAAAATAATAAAATAACAAGAGTTAAAAAATCGGAAACAGAGAATTCTAAAAAAATTTTAACATCTCGAAATATTAAATTTAATCCAAAAGAAATTTCTGTAAATAATATTCAAATTTTTGGATATAAGGTTGATTCAAAACCTGAGTATGTAACTTTATTAAATTTATAATAAATATATAAACAGTTTAATATATTTCATATCTAAAAATAAATAAACAAATATTTATTTTTAATAAATTTTAAAAAAATAACGAATACATAAAATATGGACAATTATTTTTCTAATAACAATCTAAAACAAAATTTAGAACATTTAAATTTTTCTAATGAGGCAGAACAAAAATTATCAAAAATATTAAATGATTCCGATCCAGCAACATCTCAACAATTACATAATTCTAATCAAGATAATACACAAAATGAATTAATCATTACAAAAGCAACAAGTTCAAAAACATCAAAAGTTACAAAAAATGGACGTACTATTTCCAGACTAACAGAACTAATTAACAAAGTAAATAGAAATCTTGAAAAAATAAATAATGAGAACGCTTCTAATAATGATGTTTCTAAACCAAATAATAAAGACATAAATTTAAATGTTTTTAATTTATATCTTTATTGGTACGTTGTATTAGTTGATTTAAAAAATAAAACTTATCAAAGACAAGGTAAAAATCAAGAAATAAATGAATTGACAGAAGAAAAGGTAAAATCGGCGATGCAGTTGATTAATAAATTTGATGTAAATGAAACAACATATGAATCGTATTTAGAATATTTAAAAAATCAATTGGGTGAAAATTTAGAAAAAATTTTTACCATTAATGGTATAAAAAAAGATAATTTTATGTTTAAAAATTTCGTAAATGATGATTTGTTTGGATTTTCTACGTTTTTTGAAGATAAATTTTTTACATATGAAGAAATTTTTAACAATAAAATTGACAAAGACGAAAAAAACATAGAACTATATAACAAATTAGATAATATTCCAACAGATTTAACAATCAAAGAAAGTACTATTCCACATATCATACATATCATATATTATAAAAAAAATATTGATAAAAAAATACTACACAACATTATTGAATCGTATCAATCCAACAATTTGTTAAATAAATCATTAAAAATTATAGTTTGGTTTGATATTGTACCAGATGATTTTAAATCTGTCAACAATATAGAATTTAAGAATTTCAATTGTTATTATGATAAATTTAAGAAATTATTTGAAAACACTGAAGCATCAATAGAATATAATTTTTATTTTAAATATATGCTAAAATATTTTATTCTTGAAGAATATGGTGGAATATACATGGATATTAAAAGCAAATGTATTAAAAATCTATCACCAGATTTATTCGCAAATAATTTTATTGCTCATAATACCAAATATGTTGATAACATAAATTATATTTATCCCCTTGGATATTTCATGGGATTTGCACCAAATTATCCTATGATAACTTATATTATTCTTAATTTTTCCAAGTATTATGATATTTACAAAACAGAACCTGTATTTATCAGAAGTTTATTATACAAATCACATGATCCAAATATCAAATTATTACATGTTAATCCGAATGCTATAAATAATAATCAGTATTATATTACAAATTATACAATAGATGATATTGAATTTTATGATTATTTTAAATATGATGATTTTGATAAATCTGAACAACCTGTACTTTCTTGTGAGACAAACAAGCAAAAAGACCCTAATAATCAACATGATGAATTGTTAAGTGAATTAAATGAAATTGAGAATCTGGCAAATAATATTGTATGTAATAAAAAAGAACCAAAAGAAAGTGATAATTTTTTTTATATATTATTTTTTATTCTTTCTTTATTATCTTCATATTATATGTTTTTTTAAATTTTTTATTTTTATCAGGTTATAATAACCATAAAATAAAAAATTACATTTTCCACCGAACACCACAGTTTGCACATTGTGCAAATACAGTCGTACCTTCATCACCACCACGCGTTTGCTTGCTAAAAGAGAAGGTCTTTTTACTACCACATTTGTTACATTGAAGAACACCCTCTTCAACTTCAAATGGTTTTTCTAAAAATTTTTGTTGTTCCGATATAGAAAATTTAATATTATCAAATTTTTCCATATTAAATATAACTTTTTCATGTTTCAAATCGTTTAAAATTTGTTTTAAATCTATTCCTAAAATCAAATTATTAATAACATTGTAAATATTTGTTTTATAATCTTTTTCTGTATCTGAAACATTAAAAATATTTTTTTCAATAATTTCAACATTCTTTTGACTTTGTAGAAATTTACATAGACATTGTTTGCCTTGTAAACGATCAATTTCTTCAAAATGTTCAGTCATAATATCTTGTATTATTTACAATTATATTATTTAAAATCATTTTTATAATATATAGAACTAACTATTTTTTTCCAATCAATTTGATAATCATATATATAATATCTTCTGGTAATAATGATAAATAATTGTTCATAGTATTATTTGATATTTTTAATATAAATTTCGCAAGTTTATTATACCTTAACATTATTTTAAAAAATATGTTATTTAATAAATTAATTCTATACAACATATTCTGATCACAACCTTGATATTTTAATATATCAATTTGATAAAATCCTATATTATTATTTTCTTGGTATAATTTGATGAAATCATACATGTCAATTTCTGCATAATTTCTATGTCTAAATTTTCTGGTAAAAAATATAGGTACGGTTATTTGATATTCTCTTGATTCTATCTTATTAACCAGCATATCAATATCAGAATATAATTCAAAATCAGAATTATAAAAGTCTATATCTGATATTTTTATTAAATTATTTAATTTTGGTAACACTTCTATATGGTGATTAATAACAGAAGATAACAGAACTTTTTCAGTATGATTATTATGTTGAATATATTTGAATAAAAAATTATTTTCATTCAAATTAATATCAACATCAAAATATTCATAATTTAAAATTATTCCATATTCAAATTCTTTTATTGGGATTATACATTCACGTATATTTATAAAACAATCTTTACAACTTGTGTATTTACGATCTGAATAAGTTAAAACAGTTATATTAGATGCATTCGCATTATTACATACATAACATTTATCTAAATTATATGACATACTTATCATATTTATATTATTGTTTTATAAAAAAAATAATATAAAAACAATAATATAAAACAATAATATAAAACAATATAATTTAAATGTCATATCCATCTAAAATATTTTTTATTATAATATTAACCGTACCTATTATATTATGCATCAAAAAATTTATCAACAATCAAAATATCAATGATTCTATCTTAAAACATAAACCAAAATTAGACTTGTTACAATCCAATATTGAAAAATTATTTCCTTATTTATCTGATACAGAAAAATACCAACTAAGCAACATTAAATTGCAACCAGACAAAAAATCATACACCATCGATAAAAATCATGTTCATCTCTGTATTATTGATCCAGACACAGGCAAATATTATGATAATAATCTACTAACTTACGTTTTATTACACGAAATAGCTCACATTTTCTGTGATGAAGAAGGACATACTGAAAAATACATTAAAATATTTAAAAATCTTCTTAATATTGGCGCTAAAGCTAAAATATATGATCCTGACAAAGCCTTGCCTAAAATGTATTGTGGAGTACCTGTATGAATATTTTACGCATTACAAAAAATAATATATAAAAATGTTTTATTTATATATTATAAATGTCTCAATCAAATAAATTATCTATTGATATTCCAGAAAATATTGAAACCATTTTTATGGACGATTTTATACCAGATATTCCTACATTTGGTAATCAGGGAATTAATAATTCCGAAGATTTTTATACTACTAATGATTATAATTTTTCAAACTTATCATTGATTGATCCAATTTTTGAAATTTATCTTGACATGGATGAAACTATCGGACACATCAGCAAATCATCTTTATTTTTAAATATTTGGCAACATTATAAAAAAGATACTCAAGAATTACCTTCCTACTCTGATTTTAAATGGTTTTTTGATAATGGTGCCTTTCGACCCGGACTAAAAGAACTATTACAATATCTTGTAACCTTAAAAAATAATGGTTTGATTAAATTTATATCCATATATACTGCTGCTACAAATGATAACAATTATGTTTTTTGGATCGCTCGTTGTATAGAAGAATACGCAGGTATACCAAAATTATCCATTGATTCCATATATGATAGATATAATTGTATTTTTGACAGATTTTCTAATGCTTATTATAAACAAATTCAAAAAAATTCTATTTTAATTGACGACAAACCTTGGTATTCTACTATACCTAACAGAACATTATATGTTGAACCATATCTTCAACATGTTAGTTCAGAACCTTTATTTAATATGTTTGATTCTGCTGATCAGAATGCTATAAAAAATATATTGGAGTATGATTCTGAAAATTATAAAGTATCATATAAAGATTATTCTAATGATCGTGAACTATTTCGAATTATTGATGGTCTTAAACAAATTTTTTCTTAATTAACATAATTTTATTTAACATAATTTTATAATTTTATAAAATTATTATCTAAAGATCATAGATATAAAGACTAAATAGAATGTCGAATTCAACAGAATTGAATAGCAATATTAAACATTCAAAAGAATATATAGTATCGTTTGATATAGGTAAAAAAAATTTTGCGTTTGTGATTGAAAAATTAAATACCAAATCTCTTGAAAAATTATCAAAACAATCTATTATTCCTAAAAAATCTCGTTATCATGACAATAAATCGTCAAAAGAATTAATAGGTACACCAACAGAAAATTTTGATAATATCTTGGAATCATTATATCAAATGAATAATATAGTTTTGATTTCAAATAATGATCTAACTACAGATGCTGTCGGAAAAACTATCTTGGAAGAACAGATATATCTCAATATGTATGAAGTTTTAACCAAATATAATGATTATTGGGATAAATGTGCTGTCATCTTGATTGAAAAACAAATGTCCTTTGGTACAGGTAAACAAAATACTATGGCAATGAAATTAGCACAACATTGTTATAGTTATTTTATTTACCGTTATAAAGGAAATGGTCCTAAATTAATTGAATTTTCTGCTTATCTTAAAACTCAATTATTGGGTGCACCCAAACATTTTGGAACAATTACCAAACATTTTAAAAATGGAAAAACGAAAGAAATTAAAGATAATCGTAAGAAATGGGCAACCAGATTAGCCATGGATATTCTTAATAAAAGAAATGATACAAAATCATTAGAATCGATTGATGCAAAACATGAATATAAACAACAACAAGATGATATGTCAGATTGTCTACTGATGAATCAAGCGTATTGTTTAATGACTTGGTATGGATAAAAATTATAATAAATTATGATTTAATAAATAAAATATAATATTAAAAATGAACGTTCAAGAAGTTATGGAAAAATATGATGTACTGTGTCAAGAAAATGGATACAAAAGAGCTTATTTTAAAGATGTATTGGAACATCGTAATCTTGAAGATATAGAAATTATATTAAAAGATAGTAATAAACATGCAAACCTTCCATGTAATTCATCAAGTCATACACCTTGTCATTTAGCAGTACAGTATAATGATTTACCAATGCTTAAATTACTACATCGTTATAACGGAGATTTGAATGTACAACATAAATTAGATTCACATACACCATTTCACACGGCTATTTATTGTAATTGTCTTGATATAGCAATATGGTTAACAGAACAATTAAATATCTTAATAGCAGAAAATGATTCAGAAAAAGATTATCCAGAACATAAGAATAGTATGTCATATAAAGAATTGTTAGAATATTCGAGAAAGAGAGATACGGAGTCAAAAGAATTTTATGAAAAATATATGGAATTTTATAATATGTTTCGTTCAGAAAAACAAAAATGATTTATTATTTATCTTTTGATAAGAATAACAAGATAAATAATGTTTAAAAAAGGTCATACAATTAATCAGAATGGTATTATGGTTAACATGTCTTGTCTCAGTAGTGCGTTGCATAACAAAAGATATCCAGAACATAACAATGCGACAATCAGTCATATTTTATTTCCGCATTGGGAAAAATCAGGTAAACAGCTTGAACATATGATGCCGTATATTACATATGAGGATGGGTATGTAATGGATTGGAAAACCAATGCACAATTATATTGTAATTCTTATAGTCAAGTAGTTGCGAAGATTTCTGATGAAGTTTTTGATTTGTTTGAGAAATAAATATTTTATTAAATTTAATAAAATATTTTATTCAAAAATTAATTCAGGTACTGTGGATGATTTTTTTGATGGTTTTTTTGATGGTTTTTTTATTTCTTTAACAGAATCGTCAATACCATCAAATAAGAGTTTTGGTCTATGCAAATCTTCCAATTGTCTGAGGTATTTATATTTTTGACACATAAGTTTATGTTGTTTTTCTGTAAATTTATTTGTCTTAAATGCGACAGATAGTGCTTGATCTAATGGGTTGATTGCATTTTTAATGTAATACAGATAATCAATACGAATTAAATCACAATATTTATTTTGATATTCTGGATCTTCAAGTTTTTGAAATTGTTTAGCTTTTAATCCACCCATATCTGTTACAACATATTCAATACGTGATCCTGCATCAACTCGTAAACCTCTGCGTCTCATTTTTTCAGCTAATTGTACTTGAGCAGGTAATTGAAGAGATATATAATGATCAGTTGCTTGTTGTTTTACAAAACGATCATGAGCATTAAGTTCTTTTTCTGGTTTCATAAATATATCAATAATTTGGTTATTAAAGTTAAGTTCTTGAAGACGTTTTTTTAGTTTTTTCTGATCAGTTGGCATATCACGAATTTTATAATCAGATGTTTCACCTACTGATTTTGTGACAATAAAATCTTTTTGTGGATATGTTCCACTTGAGACTTTTTCAAATTCATTCAAAATTGCAGCAATGACTTCTTCTTTTGTTTTTCTATCAAAAATCATGTGAACAACCATTGCATATAACTCTCGGACCCATTTAGAATTATCACGACGTGCTAACAATACACCTTTTTTTTCAATACTTGTACCAACCACACCATCACGACCACATGCCAAAGACATGTAACGTTTTTTTGTAAGAATGAAAAAACGCCAATAAATAACTTCTTCAAAAGCAAGTTTCATAGGTTTTGGAAACACACCATCATCAAGAATTCCTTGTTCAACTTCTAAACAATGATCCCATAATTCTTGAGCTGTTTTTTGTTCGGGAAAATGCACATAACATGAGTCAGTATCACCATATATAATTTGTGCTTTATATTTTTTTTCCAAAGTATTTTTTGCACGCATCAGATAACCTCTACCTGCTGCAGTTGTAGACATTGCACCTGCAATAAATGGAAGATATCCTTTCTTAACACCCATTGCACCATACATCGAATTTGCTGACACTTTAAAAGCAAGTTGTCTTTTATCAAGAACAACAACAAAACGTTGTAAACGATCAATTTCCGTTGCATCAGTGGTTGTGTCAAGGGTTTTTATTTTTTTCTTAAGTTCTTTCATTTTATTTTTGGTTACTTTACGTGCGTCCAGAAGATTTTTCAATAATGTTGGAATAACACCCATAAGATGTTCACGTCCTTTACCATAACTCAAAAATCTGTATCTACGATGAGCACAAGACACAGATGTTACTTTAGTTGTTCTTGAAGTTGTATCATGTTCACAACCAATATGATCTTCCCATTCAATGACATTACAATCTTCATCAGGAATACGTGGATCACGTACCAAAGTTGAATAATCAATATTATTTGCTATAATAGTTGTAGGATACAAAGATGAAAAGTCAAAAGGTACAACCTTATCATAAACACCAGGAATCGGTTCCAAAACAGTTGCACCCGCATATTGTTCATCAGAAGCTGCAATATAACCATCCTTCTCAACTATAAAATGATTATGAAGACAATAGAGATATACTTGCGAATATACTTTAATTTGCTGTCCTGCAGTATATAGAGCAAAAATGGGAACATTACAAGTTTTAGCCATTTCACAAAGACCAACCCATGTTTCAATTGTATTAAAAAGATTCAAAACAAGAGCTGAATCCTGTACACAATATTTTCCAACAATAGCCATTGCTTTAGAAGCTTCCGGACTATTAGACATACCAATACGGTAACATTTAAAAATACCTTGTGCGTTTAAAGGATCTTTTGTTTCCCCAAGAAAAAAATCCGATACCGTAGATAATTTATAATTAGAAAATTTGTAGTCACGTTTAATCAGAGGTAACAAGTCAACAAAAAGACGTCCTTCTGCATCTAAAAATTGAAACTCTTGATTTTTATAAGCAGAACTTGACCATTTAATAACACGTTCTTTTGCGTGATGTGCAATAAGGTAACCTTGAACATCATAGTTGAAACACATATTAAATTTTGCTCTATCAGACATGTAAGGAATATCAAAACCAAGAATATTATAACCAACAATAACCTGAGGATTAAATTCTTGAATAAAGTCAGTAAAACCCATTAAGAGGTCAGACTCGGTGTCAAATTTACGTATCAGGATATCATCACCTGTTTTTTTTTGGTCAGGATCACCGAGAGTTAATAAAAATTTTTCATATTCTGTGACAGGACATCCTTGGACGCCTAATACGCAAGAAATTTGAAAAATTTTGTCATGAGGTTTGTCGGCTTTTGGCATTGCAGATGGATTTGAAGAATTAACTTCAATATCAAAAGATAATACCAAAGGATTAGGTACAGTGTCGATTTTATCATTCGGAGAGCAAGATTTCCATCTAACAATAAATTCACGATTACAAGAAGTACATTTTTCATCTGAATCAGTTATTTTTTTACCTTTAAAAGAAATCCATCCAGCAGTGGATATATTACGAAGACAGATAAGTTGAAGAATAGGTGATGCGTCTTGTTCGTGAACCTTTAATTTAACATCACCTATACCGATTAATTTAATCAATTTATTAAATTTATAAGAAAACATTTTTCGATCTTGTTGAGTGGCGAATGAGCAAAGCAAAAAAGGAAAAAGTTTATGTTGATAACCATTTTTTGATTGTTTTACGTTTGCGTAGAATAATTTTTTTTTAAGTTGAAGAGATTTATTGATTGGTTTGGATTTACCACACATTTCGTCTATTTTATTACCAAGAATCATGGCTCTTGTTTCATTCCAATCGACAGAATCTGGTAATTCTAAATAAACATATGGAGTAAAATCGTTGATAATACAACAGACAGATTTATTCATTTTATCAAGTCCATATATTCGGATAACGGTTCTTTCTTCTTCTTCTTCATCAAGATACCAACTATACGGAAAAAATACAGAAGATGATTGCATAATTAAAATATTTACAATAAATTATCATATATTTCATTTTTATGTAATTTTTTTCCGATAAAAATGAAATATATAATAATTATTTCATTTAAAATGTATAAATGTTTTATTGCACTGAATTACCATTTATGGTGTATTTAATAAAAAATATCATGTATTATATTACTTATGTTATCGTTATGATTAGTATTTTTGCATATCAATTTTATTTTAATATTTTTTGTATCTTGTATCGGATATACGACTCAAAACAATATAAAATGTGGTACGAAAATCTTAAAAAAGAAGAAGCTGAACAAATGGAAAGAAAAAAAACGGAAGAGTATGCGGCATTTTTACAAAACTCAGTACGTAGAAAGTTATCAACAAGAGAATAATAAAAATAAAATTTTCATATGAAAATTTTATTTTGATCCGTGGGATTTATAAATTATCAAGACAACTAACAATACCAGGACATAATTTTGTAATTTGTGTCCCTTCTGGCATATTTGTTTCATCGTACCAGTAATCTTTATTACGTTTTACATTACCAACATCGTAATTACATACAATAAATACTTTTGTTATATTACCTTCAGTAATAATTGCTCGACCAACACCAAGTTTTTTAGCAGATCTCCAAATTAATTGAGTAAAATGACCTACCATTTTACCCGGATTTGCTGTTACGGTACAACGTCTAGAATTTGAGACATCACAATCTTCACATTCTATTAACCAACCCTTTACTGCAAATTTTGCTGTACCAAGAGTTTGCGAAGCACAATTACCTTGACAACCATTAAAAGCTATATTTTGTCCATGATTCATTTGTGAAGCTGATAAGATTGTACCATCTGTTGGTGGACAACCTGTAGGTACAGGATCAGCATAGGTACCGTGTTGCATTGCACCAACATTATGAGCTAAATGACAAGCCCATGCTTGAGCTTTATCTGTTAAATTATCATCTAACGTTAGATTATAATTGTCTGTATTCCACCATAGCTTACGTATATAGTTAGTAATATTTAGCATGTCTGTATTGAAGTTTGTTTGTGGGTCTGATTCTTTAGTCCAAGTAATTGAGAAATTTGGTGAATTGCATGTGAGTGATGTTCTTTTATCTGGAATGGATGGGTTAGTTGGAGTTGTGTTTTGTTCAGTCGGTGTTTGAGTTAGTGGTTCAGGTTGAGTTTCAGGATCGGTATCCGGAACAGGATCGGGGTTTTTATTTATTTTTTCAGTAAATTCAGTTTTAGTTTCTGGTGTGAATTGAATTTTTATATTATTATCTTTTGCCCAATCTGCAATTTTATGTAAATTTCCATAATTTTGTCCTAAAATGTATGGAAAAATAATAGTGAAATCATTGGAATCATCTGAATCATTGGTTTGGTATGTTTCTTTTGTGCGTTTGTATGTATCTATAATTTGAATAGAGTTTTCGATGTTTTTCTTTTGTGTTGGTGTTAGTTGTGTCCAAGTTGTTCCAAAATATATTTTTGATAATATTTCTTTAATTTGTGATGGTGTATATTTTGCTCTGGTAACCGGGTTAGTTGATTTTTTGTTATCATTGGTTCCTGTTGTGGTGACACTTTCAGTCTCGGTAGCACCAGTAGCACCAGTGGCTCCAGATGATGGAATATTAATAACAATATTGGGATCTGATGATTTTTTTGGTAAAATATTTAAAAAATCAGGAATAACTCCAGTAACATAGAGAACAATAGTAGTTACAACAGTTACACAGGCAGAAACGATTGAAACAATAGCAATAGGAGATAGAGCTGCTGGTGCGAAACGATATTTTTTAAAGTGATATTTTTTGAATTTATATTTTTTCATGATTTATTATAAATAATATTTTAAAAA
>Ga0163180_10000710_pt1 | contig 19195 bp, 13 predicted proteins | sample AtlANTMetagenome_2_FD_109647 | JGI IMG/M metagenome (GOLD analysis project Ga0163180, IMG submission 109647) | Marine eukaryotic phytoplankton communities from the Atlantic Ocean - Atlantic ANT 4 Metagenome | ecosystem: Environmental > Aquatic > Marine > Oceanic | place: North Atlantic Ocean...
CTGGAGAAAAGGGCGCTGTCCCTGATGACCTCAGCATCCATCCTCATCCTGGGGCCCCGGGCAAGGAGCCTGTTTTCAGGGTCACGGGAGTGAGATTCGGCGGTGATGTGTGATGACTGCCGATAGGTGGCGGAGAGGACGATGTTGCGCAGGAGACGTTTCACGTCCCAGCCGTTCTCGACAAAGTCGACCGCGAGGTAGTCGAGGAGGCGAGGGTGGCTGGGCCACTCGCCCTGCCGCCCGAAGTCCTCGCTGGATTTTACGATCCCGGTCCCAAAGAGCTGCTGCCAGAAGCGATTAACTGTTACCCGGGCGGTGAGAGGATTATCTTCGCCGGTCATCCACTTTGCGAGGTCGAGGCGATTTGCCGGTTGGCCCTCTGGGAGAGAGCCGAAGAATGAAGGAATGCCGGCCTCAACGAGACGCCCTTTCTTGTCATACTCACCTCGTTCGAGGATGTGAGTGGTACGCATCCCGGGCTTCTCGGAGAGAACCATGGTGGCCGGGAAGGAGGTCCTTGCAGCCTTCTTCTCAAGTCGAAGAACAGCGAGCTCGCGGGCGGCCCGGGAAACTTCCGGTGAACCGAAGCGTCCGGTGAGGTAGTTGGTGAGTTCTTCGTGCTGGGCGGGCGTGCGCTGGGCGGCTGCGGCCTGCAGGATGGACTGAATGGCCAGGGGAGTGGGGGGGGTCTTGCCGCGGGCGAGGGCCAGGCGAAAGCGCCCGATCTGGTGGCTCTGCCCGAATTCCTGAACCATGCGTACACGCAAGGCTGCTCCCGCGGGGATGGGATTGGCAAAGGTGAAGACTGCGAGCCGGTTCTCGGGCCTGGTGTTTCCGTCTACAGCCCAGCCGTTACGCCCGGCTTGGCCGTCGATGGCGGAGGCGATTCCATAGTTCTTTTGTTCGTAGTCGGCCTCGGCATGGTCGATCTTCACCGGGACGGGTCTGCTCCCCCTGAGTTGGTAACTCACCTCGAACTCACTCAGGACAAAGTTTCCGTTGCTGCCCCGGCTGGCTGATCCTGAGGTGAGACTGGGATGGGTGAGGGCTTCCAGTCGGATGGCGGAGACCGGACTTTTTAGCTCCTTGGCAAGGAGAAGGTCATAGTTGTCCGTTCCGGGGTTTTTCCCGCTGGCAAGGATGCTGTGGTCCGCCAGCGCCTTGAGAGTTGCGCCGCCGGATGAAATCATGCGGACCGGGACGCCTGCCTGCCAGGTGGTATTTAACTCATCGAGAAGGCCTTTCTCCCAGTCGGAGGGATCTGCTCCTGACTTCTTGAGGGCGTCTTGGTATACCTTTGTCGCCTGGGTCAGTCGTTGCGGGAGATCGTTGCTCGCTCCTGCGAGAGGCGAGGGGGCATTGACCCTGGGGTTGAATCCGTTGAGCCCTCGTTCGGGAACCTGGTTGAAGAAGGCGAAGAAGCGGTAGAAGTCTTCCTGGGAAACGGGGTCATACTTGTGATCATGGCAGCGGCTGCAGATCAGGGTGAGTCCCAGCCAGACCGTGCTGGTAGTAACCACCCTGTCGATGACATATTCGGTGCGGTATTCTTCATCGACGACTCCCCCTTCGATGGTGATGGGGTGATTGCGGTGAAATCCAGTCGCAAGCCGGGTCTGGTCGGTGGCATCCGGGAGAAGGTCCCCTGCCATCTGCTCGATCGTAAACTGATCGAACGGCTTGTTTGAATTGAAGGCGTGGATGACCCAGTCGCGCCAGACCCACTGATCCCGGTTACGATCATATTGGTATCCGTTAGTGTCTGCGTAGCGTGCGGCGTCGAGCCAATAGCGGCCTAAGTGTTCGCCGTAGTGGGGAGACTCAAGAAGTCGGTCGACCGCTTTTTCCCTGGCCTGTGGTGACTTGTCGGAGAGAAAAGAGTCGATCTCGGCCGGGGTGGGAGGCAGTCCGTTAAGGTCAAGGGAGGCACGACGTAACCAGGTGGCGCGGTCGGCCTCGGGGGCGGGCACGAGATTTTCCTGTTCCAGCCGAGCAAGGACAAACCGGTCAAGTGGTTGGCGCGGCCATCCGGTGTCCGCGACTGTGGGGAGGGAAGGTTTTTGCGGAGGTTCGAAGGCCCAGTGCCGGGAGAACCTGGCGCCCTGCCTGATCCATTCTTCGATAAGATCGATCTCCGCATGGCTCAGGGACTTGCCGCTCTTCGGTGGCGGCATGATCTCGTCGTGGGCGGTGGACTTGATACGGTAGACGACGTCGCTTTCATCCGGTTGACCGGCGAGGATGGCATGGAAACCGTCACGGTCCCGGACGGCGTCTTCGCGTATGTCGAGGCGCAGTTTGGCCTTGCGGGCCTTGGAGTCCGGTCCATGGCACTGATAGCAGTTCTCGGAGAGAAGTGGCTGGATGTCGCGGGCGTAGTCGATTTCCCGACTCCATCCCAGAGACGTGATTGCAGCGAAGCAAACCGCCAGCATGGCACGGCAAGGCATGCCGTCATTTAGCGGCTTCCGGAAGGGCACGGCTAGCACAATCGGGGCTGACTGATTCTCATTGGGGCTGCTACCTGATCTTGTGCTTTTGCCGGGATCCAGGTGCTGCGAGATGTATTTGTGTTGTGCTTCAGGATGAGCTTCAGTCTGCAAGCGCCTTGTAAACGAGAGGTTTAACGGTGGCGCCGAGGTCTCGCATCGGGAGGGCCTGGGAAAGGGTGATGACAGCCAGTTCGTCTCTGGGAGAGATCCAGAATTCCGTGCCGGCACCGCCGAGCCATTCGTATTCACCGACGGATGATGGCTCGGAAGCGATCTTCTCCACCCTCACAGCAAAGCCGAGGCCGAAGCCGCGGCCCTTGGGAGGGCGACTGATGGGGTAGGCGGAGTCGGGGAGTTGGTTGCGGGTCATGTCCTGTACGGTTTCCCTCTTGAGAAGGCGGACGCCACCGAACTCTCCCAGGCCGGAGAGCATGAGGCAGAAGCGCATGTAGTCGATGCCGGTGGAGACCAGTCCGCCTCCGCCAGAGAGGAACTTCGGGGGCTTTTCGAAGGAAAAAGGCCCGGATGTACCCGGTTGAGGCGCAGTTACAGGGTTTAGATTACGGTCATATACGAGAGAGAACCTCTCCCACTTATTCTTCGGGCAATAGAAGGCAGTGTCTGTCATCCCGAGAGGTTTGAAGATTCGTTCCTCAAGAAAAACATCGATAGTCCTGCCGGATCCCACTTCCACGAGGTGAGCAAGGGCATCTGTCCCGAAGCTGTAATACCACTTGGTGCCCGGTTCGGATCGGAGCGGGATGTGGTTCAGGCGTTCGGTCATTTCCCTGAGGGTGCTGCTGGCGAGAGGGGGAAGTCCGGCCTGCCGGTAGAGGCGATCCACGGTGACATTGTTTGGGAAGCCCGCAGTATGGCGGAGGATGTCCCGGAGAGTCATCTCTTTCTCTGCGGGAGTAGTGCCGACCTTCATCGCATTGACGCTGGGAACGTATTTGGAGATGGGGGCATCAAGTTCCAGCCTGCCTTCTTCCACCAGCATCATGGCGGCCACGCTGATGACCGCCTTGGTCATGGAATACATCCGGACAATGGTGTCAGGCTCCATGGGGCTGTTCTGAGCCCGGTCGCGCACTCCGTAGGTGCCGAAATGAACCACTTTGCCCTTCCGGGCAACGAGCACAGAGGCACCGGCAAGTTGTTTCCCCTCGATGAACTTGCGGGTTACTACCTCATCGATCTTCTTGAGGGCTTCGGCCGACATGCCCACCTCGGAGGGGAGGGCGGAGGGAAGGCGTTCTTCAGTTGCCCCTGAGAGCAGGGGATAAAAGAGAGGAAGCAGCAGCAGGCGAGGGATCATGAGCGGCAGGGGTTGGCCCTTCCTTGGCAGGCAGGGACCACCTTTTGAAGGTGTTACTGATGTATTCATTTGCCGGTCTGGCGCATATCTGTCGAGTGCTTCCGGGTAACACGATGATTCGGGAGGTCGGGTCACTTTCTCTTGGCACATGGGAGGCAGAGGATAATGCTGCGGCATGAATTTTCCGTTTCCCATTATTTCAGTCCTGTTTGTTCTGTGGGCGGCTCAGGTTGTTGAAGCCGATGAGGGGCATGCCCTTTTTAATGGCAAGGACTTGACGGGGTGGCAGGGGATGCAGGGCGCCCCTGACAACTGGGGAGTCAAGGACGGACTCCTGACCTGTACCGGGGGAAAGGGTGCCCAGTGGCTGGCAACCAGCGAGGAGTTCTCGGATTTCGACTTGAATCTCGAGTTCAATCTTCCGGTCAATGGGAACAGTGGAGTTTTCATCCGGGCTCCCAGGGAGGGAGCGCCCTGGGTGCAGGGAATGGAGATCCAGCTACTGGATGATTATGGTGAAAAGTGGAAGAACCTGAAACCGGATCAGTTCACGGGAGCGATTTATGCCGCGGTTGCCCCTTCCCGGCGGGTAACAAAGAAAGCAGGAGAGTGGCAGACATTGCGGATCCTGTGTGTGGGTCGCAGTTGTTCGGTATGGGTAAATGGCGAGCAGGTCATTGAGGCGGATCTCGACAAGATGGCGGCAAAATACGGTCGTAAGGTGCCCGGTCTGAAGCGTAATTCGGGACTTATCGGGGTTCAGAATCACGGAGATCCGGTTTCCTTTCGTAAGATCGTCATCAAGAAAATCGCCCGGAAGTGATCGTCTGCTCACCTGGGGAAGCGGGAGACACTCCATTCTCCTTGTGAGTTCAGCAGAACCGTAACGAGACCTATTGTTGCGTTTGCCGTTCCGTCAGGAGCGAGACTGGTCTGGATCCCGGCTGCGATTTCATGGGCACTGGCTCCCTCGTTGAAGGGGCGGAGGACGCTGAGCCAGAACTGTGGTTTGCCCGGTTCAAGGGTGGCCCGCGCAAAGGTGTTCCGGACGCTGCCCCCACCGATGTCCTGTGAAACCCGGTGTTCGACCTGGCCAATGGCAAGGTTCTCCTGCTCATGGAGATGAAGAATAAGGCGCTTCCTCATTTTCTGCCACCAGGCGTGATCTCGGGCGGGGGCTTCAAACCAGTTGGGCCCCTTCCGGGCATTATCTGCGGCCGGGATCAGCCAGCAGGGTGAGGCCTGGTAGCCAGCAAGATCCTCGCAGGGGAGCAGTCTGTCGCGCACGACGAGGTAGCCTTCGGCGGTCAGGACGCAGTCCCGGGTCCACCTGCTGCGTGCCCCGTAATAATTTCTCATGGTGAAGCGGCCGAAGGAATCCGACCCCTTGTTCTCGGCTCGCAGGTCTTCCTTTTCCAGGATTGCGCCCCGATGCCAGAGAGGAGTGAAGTAACGGGGCTTGGTTCGGACGTTGGGGGTAATTGATCCTCCCTGTGCCCCCTTGAAGTCATAGGACATGCGGGTGTATTCGGTCTGCCCGTTGAATTTCTCGTCAAGGTTTTCAAGGGTGAACCGGAGGGAGGAGTTCTTGTCGATATCAGCTACCTCAAGGCTGAGGCCGGGGCGTCGTCCTCCTTTTACGAAACGAACAGCAGCGCCTCTCTGAGGTTCCTTCAGTTCCGTGATGTCGCTCCCACGGCAAATCTCGATCCGCATGTTCGCGGGAAGTTCGTCGAGAGTTGCCAGGATCTTTTCTCCTGCAGGACCAGCTAATCGAATGTTCTGAATCCGGGTGCCGGCCGGGAAGTCTCCGATCTGAAGGGAGGTCAGATGGTAATTGTCATTGAGGTTCCAGTAGCCGTCCATGTTGCCATGGGAAAATCCAAGTTCGGGCTGGTCCCGGCGGCGGAACTTCCCGATTCCGTCATCAAAGAACCAGTTCTTGGAATCGGGGCCCTCACGACTGGGCAGGGCAATCTTTACCGACATGGAGGCCATCTTCCAGGATGCCCCGGTGGGGGTATCCATCCCCTGTGTGTCCTTTATCGGGAATTTCATGTCAGGAGGCAGGACCGTGAGCAGGTCATAGGCGCCTTCCCCGACGCCAGCACGGCCACTGGTGTACTTTCCGCTGGTGTGCAGGAGCTTGGCCCCGTCGACACAATACTCGTAGAGTTTTCCATCCGAGTCGTCGCAATAGTGCATGTAGTTGTTGTTGCGATCGTAGATGTAGAAGGAGGCAAAAGGCTGGCCGCTTTCCCTCCCGGGGCCGAGAAAAAGCCGTTCGGGTTTACGATGTTTGTGAGCGCTGTAGTAGCCCACGGTAGAACGGTCGGAGGGAGCCTTGGGCTCGATCCCTCTCTTGATGAACCAGCCGTAACGACGCTGGTAGGCCTCCTCGTAATCCCGGGGCAGGGGCACCCCTTTCGGTGGGCGTCCTCCCAGACAGGCCTGCTCGGAAGCCCAGAGGAACTCGGGATCCTTGAACTCCTTCGCAAATAGATACCAGATGTGGCCGTCCATCCCCCCGGCTTCATCGAGAAGGTAGCGTGAGTTCCATGGATCGGCATAGATGTGTGTGCGGGCATTCTCATCCTGGTTGATGCGCACCCCGGAGTTCGGGTTCCCACGGACCCCGCCTCCGTGCACATAGGATAGATAGCGACGAAGGTGCTGGTGGAGGAACTTCCGTTCGCTCTCGAATTTACCCATCCCCTTGGCCATGTCGTAGAGTCCCTGGAGATAAAGTGGTCCGTAGGGATAGTAATTGGTCTCGGTGGTATCACCATACTCCACAAGCTCGCGCCAGAGGGCGTCGAGCCAGGGCTTGTGTCTTTTGCTCTGGGGGTGGTCCGGGAACATCTGCACTGCCAGCGCCGGGCCGCCATTGATTCCGTAGGGCCGGTTGTTGGCACCCCGTTCAAGGGCGGAGTAATCGGGAAAATCCAGGCGGAGACTCTCGGTGACGAGGGTTCGGAATTTGTCCTGTTCCTCCCTGCCGATGACCTTCTGTTTCACAAGTTCGGCAAAGATGCGCATGCGACCGCCACTGCCCCAGGACTTGTGGTTGTAGAAGAGGGTAAACTTCTCCCCCTTCTCCGTAGCCTGGTCGTAGCGGTCCAGGATGCTCATGAAGTAGGCTTTGAGAATATGGAGTTCGTTTGTTTCCTTTCGCCCTCCATCGACAAAGCGACAGAGGAGACGGTCCCATTCCCAGCCGCCGCGGTGAATCGTGGGATTGCTCCGCCTGACCTGCCCGGCGAGGGTGGCAATCTCGAGATCGTTGTAGGCGGCATAGGAGGGGAGCGGGTGGGAGAGCTTGATATCCCGGGCGGAGGTGAGGGCTGGCAGGAGCACAAGGGTGAGGACTGCGACAATTCTCATTGCTGTGAGAGAGTAATTTCGCTTCCGTGAGAGGCGATTCTTTTCAGGTCGAATAGACGGACGGATATGAAGATGCGACTTGGGGCCGCAATCCTCGCGCTCTCCCTAGGCGGAGTGCAGGCCCAGCCCAACGTGTTGTTCATCGTGGTTGACGACCTGAACGACTGGGTCGGTTGCCTCGGGGGGCACCCGCTGGTGAAGACACCCCACATCGACGCTTTGGCGCAGCGGGGGGTGGTCTTCACAAATGCTCATTGCCAGGCACCCCTGTGCAACCCCTCGCGAACAAGTGTACTCCTGGGGAAGCGACCGGAAACTACAGGGGTTTATGGACTGCAGCCGTGGTTTCGTGAAGTGCCGGAACTACGAAAGCATGTAAGTCTCCCACAGTATTTTTCCGGGAATGGATATCGGACGCTGGCGACGGGCAAGGTCTTCCACGGTCGTTTCGGATTCCGAGCGGGGGATCGTGAGTTTGATTTGACAGGTCCCGGCTATGATGACGGGCCGTATCCCGATCAGCGGCTTGCGACGCTCCCGGGGAAACAGAACCGGGGTAATGACTGGGGAGTGATCGGGGGACGCAATGAAGAAAGAGGCGACTGGAAGATCGCGAGCTGGGCGGCGGAACGGCTGAAGAGTTTGCCAGGGGAGCCATTTTTCCTCTCGGTGGGAATTAGGTTGCCGCATGTGCCGCTCTTTGCGACCCAGGAGTGGTTTGATCTCTATCCCGACGACGAATCGGTCCTGCCGCTCATCAGGCGTGATGACCGCGAGGATACGCCTCCCTTTTCCTGGTACCTGCATTGGAGACTCCCGGAGCATCGACGAGAGTTCCTGGAGCGCGCGAGGCAGTGGCAAGGTCAGGTGAGGGCTTATCTGGCATGTATCAGCTTTCTCGACGCCCAGGTAGGCAGGGTTCTGCAGGCGCTGCGAACGGGCGACCTGGAGAAAAACACGGTAGTGGTGCTCTGGTCGGACCATGGCTGGCACCTGGGAGAGAAGGGAATTACTGGAAAGAATACCTTGTGGGAAGAGTCGACGCGTGTCCCACTAATCTTTGCGGGCCCCGGGGTGACGCCGGGACTGAGTCATGCCACTCCGGTCGAGTTGCTCGACATTTATCCTACTCTTTTGGATCTCTGTGGCCTTCCGGGTCGGGGCGGGGACCTCGAGGGGGTTAGCTTACGTGCGATGTTGGAACGCGGCAACGCATCGCGAGACCGACCTGCGAAGACGACAGCGGGGCCGGGGAATCAGGCGGTGCGGGGCGAGCGATTCCGGTTCATTCGTTATGCGGACGGGAGCGAGGAGTTTTACGATCTGCGGGAGGACCCGCACGAGTGGCTCAACCTGGTGGAACGGGAGGAGTTGGCTCCGATCGTAGCGGACTACCGGAGGTGGCTCTCGAGGACATTTGCCCCTCCGGTCCGGGGAAGTGGGGGGCGTGTCCTTGAGTGGAAAGGGGGTCGACCTATCTGGGAGGGCAGGGAGATCCCGGAAGGGGCGCCCGTCCCGGGATTAAAGGAAAGGTGACCGCTAGGCCTCGGGTTCGCGATCGGCGTCTACCACTTCGAAGATGTAGCCGTTGGGTTCCTTGAAGAAGAAGCGCTCGAAGGGAGTATCCCGGATCGGATCAATAAGCTCAGCCCCGTTGGCAAGGAGGCGCTCCTTGAGTCCGGGAAATTCTCTTAGTGGATAGTCGAAGGCGAAGTGGCGCCCGAATTCTGCTTCAAAAGGTGATGGCTCGAATTCCTTCACATGGAGCAGGTGTAACTGCTGGCCATCCCCGATATCAAGCCAGGCAGCCTCAATGTCGATATTCCCCGGACGCGTGATCTGCTTCCATCCGAGGGTGTTGAGAAAAAACTCCCTTGACCTGATGACGTCTCTGGTGGCGAGGGTGAAATGGTGCAGGCGGGTAAGAGGAGGGGCGTCCACGGCCCTGATTGTGACAGGAGGGGCTGACTCGGCAAGGGTGCTTGCGTGGAATGGGGAAGGGAGTGATACTAAAGGCATGAGAAGAGTGGTTCCTGTTCTTGCCCTTGTTGTCCTGCTGTACCCCACCGGAGGGCGTGCTGATGACGAGCCTGGTGCCCGGATCCGTTCACCAAAACCTGATGCACAGGTAGAGTACCATTTTACGGCCAAGGGTCGGTCCAGCAATATTCCCGAGGGTCAGGTGGTGATGTTATTCCGGCCGATCGGGGAGTCGGGATTTCTCTTTCCTCGCAGTGAGGAACTGAAGGGGAACCGTTCCTTCTCGGAGAAGATCTATCATGAAATGAAGGATGAGGGCTCCCAGGTCATCCAGGTGCGCATGCTTCCTGTCGACCTGGCGGCCAAGGCCGCTCATTACCGCCGCGAGATCCTGAAATGGTATAACGGCGGGAAGAAGGGGCCGCAACCGAGTCTGGCCCCGGGCCTTCTTGAGAGTGCCAAGCGACTCGCTGAGGTCGTCTACGAGCTTGAGAGGAAGTAAGTCGTCGCACGCTAGGAGAGAATCCCGCTGATGATCCTGCCGTGGACATCGGTCAGGCGATGGTTCCGTCCTTGGAACCTGTGGGTGAGGCGGAGGTGATCGATCCCGAGAAGCCGGAGAATAGTGGCATTGAGATCGTGGACGTGAACCGGGTTCTCGGCAACATTGTAGCTGAAATCATCGGTTGCACCGTAGGTAGTGCCAGCCGCAACTCCTCCACCTGCCAGCCACATGGTAAAGCAGCCGGGATGATGGTCCCTGCCGTAGTTATCCCGGGCCAAGTTTCCCTGGCAGTAGACCGTTCGTCCAAACTCACCTCCCCAGATTACCAGCGTGTCGTCCAGCATGCCGCGTTCTTCCAGGTCGAGGATGAGTCCGGCAGTAGCCTGGTCGGTGTCCTCGCATTGCCTGCGGTGGTCCCGGGGGAGTTTTTCGTGCTGGTCCCAGCCGCGGTGGAACAGTTGAACGAAGCGGACTCCCCGCTCCAGGAGGCGGCGGGCCTGCAGGCAGTTGGCCGCGTAGGTTCCTCGTTGGCGGGCGGCTTCCCCGTAGAGTTTCCACGTATGCCCGGGTTCGTCCTGGGTATCAGTGATTTCAGGAACAGATTCCTGCATGCGGAAGGCGAGTTCATACTGGGCGATGCGCGCCTGCAGTTCGGGGTCAGCGGTTTCCTCCTCGCGAAGGCGGTTTAGCCGGGTTAGATCGTCGAGAATACGGCGGCGGGTGGCGCGCGACATTCCGGGTGGGTCGTTGAGGTAGAGAACCGGAGATCCGGATCCGCGAAGACGCACGGCCTGATGCTCGGTAGGGAGAAAGCCGCTGCCCCAGAGGCGTTTGTAAAGGGGTTGCCCGTTGTTGATGGTGGCAGAGGTCATGACCACGAAGGCGGGAAGGTTTTCGTTGAGCGACCCCAATCCGTAGGAGAGCCAGGCGCCAAAACTGGGGCGTCCCGAACGTTCCGAGCCAGTTTGGAGGAAGGTGATGGCCGGATCATGATTGATGGCATCAGTGTGCATCGACTTTACGAAGCAGAGCCGGTCGGTAATGCGGGCGGTGTGAGGCATGAGCTCGCTGACCCAGGCCCCGGATTGGCCATGCTGCTGGAAGTTGAAAGCCGAGGGTGCCACCGGAAAGCGTTTCTGGCCGGAGGTCATGGTAGTTAGGCGTTGCCCCCCGATGACTGACTCGGGGAGATCCTGATCGAAGCGTTCGGTCAGTTTGGGCTTGTGGTCGAACAAGTCCATCTGGGATGGGCCGCCTGATTGGCAGAGATAGATCACTCGTTTGGCCTTGGCCGGAAAGTGAGGCAAGGCGGAGGGTGCGCCGGAAGCGGTGGCGTCTTCCCGCATTAGGCTGGCGAGGGCAGCGGATCCCAGGGTGATGCCGCAGCGCTGGAAGAAGAGACGACGGGTGCAGGGATCGAAATTCATCTCGTTACGGCCGGGTGATGGTTTCATGCAGGTTGAGAAGGGTGTTGGCGAGCGCGGTGTATGCCGCCAGTTCACTGGAGGATACCTTGTCAGGTGGTGCTGACTCGCCGACCTTGAGCAGTTCGAGGGCGGCTTCTGCGTCGGCTTGATAGTTCCTGAGATGGTGCTGCAGGGCGTCCCCCAGAATGGTGATTTCACTCTCGCTGGGTGGTCGGCCTGTTACCAGGCGGAAGGCAAAACGAAGGCGGGCGGTTCCGTCGTTGCCGCCTTCGGTAATCATGCGGGTTGCCAGGCCACGGGCGGCTTCCACAAAGGTGATATCGTTCATGAGGGCGAGGGCCTGGAGCGGGGTGTTGGTGCGCTCGCGCCGACCGATACAGGTTTCGCGGGTGGAGCCGTCAAAAATCTGGAGGCCGGGTGGCGGGATGGCGCGACGCCAGAAAGTGTAGAGGCTGCGCCGGTAGAGGGCCTCGCCCGTGTCCTGCTGGTAACCCTTCTCGTAGGCGGTGGTGGTTGGTCCCGCGATCTCGTTCCAGAGGTTGGCGGGTTGGTAGGGTTTGACCGACGGTCCGCCGATCTTTTCTACGAGAAGCCCGCTTACGAAGAGGGCCTGATCGCGAATCACCTCACCGGAAAGTCGAAGTTGGGGCGAGTGAGAGAGAAGGAGGTTTTCCGGGTCGACCTTTCGGGCGAGGGGAGAGGGGTGAGAGGATTGGCAGTAGGTTGAGCTGGTGACGATCAGTTTCTGCAGGGCCTTGATGTCCCAGTTCAGACGGATAAATTCGGTGGCGAGCCAGTCAAGAAGGTCTGGGTGACTGGGAAAGTCTCCCTGCACCCCGAAGTCTTCCGAGGATTTGACAAGGCCGGTGCCGAAGTGGTGCTGCCAGAGGCGGTTGACGATGACCCGGGCTGTTAGTGGGTGCTTCGAATCAATGAGCCAGTTGGCCAGGGCGAGGCGGGTTTTCTCAACCCCGGGGGGGAGAGAGGGCAGGCTGCCGGGAACCCCGGGGTCCACTTTCTGGCCTCGCTGGTCATACTGGCCCCGTTCAAGAATGAAAGTGTCCCGCCTCTGGGAATCTTCCATGATCATGGTTTCCGGGGTGCGATCGAGCAATCTCTTGCGTTCCTCTTCCAGCTTTTTCCGGGTGCTGCCATCAGACTGTTCGAGGTCCCGGGTGATTTCCTCGAGGCGTCTCTGGTCCGGACGAGTGGGGACCTTTAGAGACGGCTTGGCATTACGGCGATAGGTTCCGGGTTCCGGGGTCTGGTTGAAGAAGGCAAAGAGGGAGTAGAAGTCACCTTGCGAGACCGGATCATATTTATGGTCATGACAGCGGGCGCAACCTGTAGTGAGGCCCATCCAGACTGAGGATACTGTTTCGACGCGGTCGACGATATACTCGACCCTGAATTCCTCCGCGATGGAGCCTCCTTCGCCATTGACGCGATTGTTACGGAGGAAGCCAGTGGCGAGTCGCTGTTCGGGAGTAGCGTCCGGGAGGAGGTCTCCGGCCAGTTGCTCGATGGTGAACTGGTCGAAAGGCATGTTGTCATTGAGAACGTTGATGAGCCACTCGCGCCAACGCCACATGGTGCGGGGTTCGTCGTCCTGATAACCGTCGGTATCCGCATAGCGGGCAAGATCAAGCCAGCCGACCGCCATGTGTTCGCCGTAGCGGGGGGAGGCCAGGAGGCGGTCGACAGCCTTCCCGTAGGACTGTGGAGAGTTGTCTGCAAGAAAGGTGTCGATCTCTTCCAGGGTGGGAGGAAGTCCGGTGAGGTCGAGGGTCACCCGGCGCAGGAGCGCTGGCTTACCAGCTATTGGGGCGGGGGTGAGACCGGTTGATTCCAGTCTTTGGAGAATATATTCATCCAGGGGTCCGCGCGGCCAGGGAGACTCTCCCGTCCCGGTCGGAGGTGGTCGCTGCAAGGTGACGAAGGACCAGTGCGGTTGCCAGTGAGCTCCCTGCAGGATCCAGTCCCTGATCTTGCCGATCTCGATTTCGGTGAGTTGGCGGACTTCTTCCCGGGGAGGCATCTGCTCGTCGGGGTCGGCATGGGTGAGGCGTTCGAAGAGAAGGCTTTTTCCCGGGTTGCCGGGAACTACGAGGGCCTCCCCTTCCCGTTTCGTAAACCAGTCCGCTTTCTGATCGAGGCGTAGCCTGGCCTTGCGCTTGGCGGAGTCTACCCCGTGACACTTGAAGCAGGCATCGGAAAGAATGGGTCGGATTTCACGGGCGAATTCTACAGGACTGGCAGCGAGTGACGGAAGCATGACCCCGGTCGCAGCGAGCGCGATAAGCCAACTGCGGGAGTTGAGTGATGGAAGAGCTGTCTTCACGGGAAGTACGGAGATGAATCACTATCGTCAGTCAAGAGGCCAGAAGGAAGCTTCTAGCGTGTGTTTATCAGGGGACGGGCTACGCGGAAGCCGAGATTTCCCAGTTCGATCAAGGAGTTGCTGTAAAAGCGGCCGGCGGCTTGCCGGTTGTTTCCCTGGAACCAGGCATGGGACCGTATCCCCCGGAAAAGGGTTCCTGCCGGGGTCTCGGTCCATTCCCAGAGGTGGGGATCGAGGCGGTTCATCCCGTAGGGACTGAGCTTCCGCCTAGCCCCGGGAAGCCCGGACTCAATCACGGAAGCAATTCCTCCGAGTCCACGGCGGAAGGCGGCGTAGTTCTTCCTTCTGGGGTCGTAGTAGGCAGCTTTGTACCACTCGTCCTCGGTTGGTAGGAAGGCCCTGGCTTCCCCGGTGCGGGGGACGGCTGTTTCTGATTCGGACAGGGTGTAGGCTCCGCGCTCGGTTTCCCCGCCATGGAGCCAGTTGCAGTAGCGGGCCGCGTCGAACCAGGAGACGCAGGTTACGGCCAGATCTCCTGCTTCCGGATGTGGAGTGTAATGGAAGGTGTTTTTCCCAGCTTCAGGTCCGGCGCGCTGAATGCGCATTCCAGGATTGTAGAGTCCATGAGGGTCTTCCCTCTGTGCGACCTCATTCAGGAAGGTGCAGTAGTGCGTATTGCTGACCCGGTCCCTTGCTATTTCGAAGATATAATCAACTGCGCCATGGGATCCCACCCGGGGACGCTCGTCGTCCGACTTGTTGCCGGGATCGTTGATGGGAAGGAAGGTGGCTTCGGGAGGAGATGGTTTTTCAGGTTCCAGGGGGTCGGGTTCCTGCCAGAAGGTCCTGCTGGCCGGAGGAGGACGTTGGTAAAAGATGAATTCGGCGAATTCCAGGAGCGAGCTCCAGTCTTCATTGGAGTAGGAATGACCTCCCCGGCGGTAGACCAGTCCGTTGGCATGATGCCGGTTGTGGAGTTCGAAGACTGGCATGGCGGCTTCGCTGGTTGCGCGGGTGCCGACCGGGTTGGCAAACAGGTCATCGGAGGACTCAAGGCAGAGCAATGCCCGGGGAGCAACCAAGGCCTTGAGGAAGTGCTGGTCAAACGGGAGGTGCGCTTCTTTTTCGGCGAATAGAAGAATGCGTTCGTGATACCAGTTTGGCTTGTCGTTCATGCCGATGGACTCGGCGCCAGGTCCGAGAATCCGGGAGGATCCGGCTCCTCCTGCCCCGGACTGGCAGGGGACCACGAGGTCAATGCGTTGGTCGAGGGCTCCGGCGAGGAGGGCAGCCTTTCCCCCGCGGGAATGCCCGGTGATCGCAATGCGCTCGTGGTCGACGTCAGGTCTCGATTCGAGATAGTCGACAACTCGCATGCCGCCCCAGGCCCAGACCGCGAGCATGGCCCAGTCAAATTCCGGATAAGCCCGCTGGGCAGGTCCGATGTTTCCCCGTCTGTCGGGGGCGAGATCTCCTCTGGCATATTCAATGAAGAGATAGTTCTTCTTCATGAACATGGCGGCATTCCTGCTGCCGCCGAGTGCCCCCTCCTCCTCAATAATGACCGGGTGAGGGCCCTTTGTCCGGGGAACATAGGCAACGATACGCATTTCCAGCTTCTTCCTGCTGTCGATGACCAGGGTCATCCATTCCTCGGTGCCGAGTCCGCTCTGGTGTTCCCGGATGCGGTCCACCCGGACCGTAACCCGGTCGGGACGGGGTGGCATGCGACCATACTGGTAGAATAGGAGGGGTGCGATCAGTTCGTTGCGACGAGCCCTCCAGTCGTCACGAGTGAGGACCTTGCGGTTATCCTTGAAGGTGAGCAGGTCGGGAAGGGTTGAGGAGGGGGGGAGTTGGGCAAGGTCGGTTGGTAGCTCACTGCCTGGAGAAAGGGGGACTGAAGGGCTGCCCGGAGGCATCTCCCCGGCGAGGAGAGAGGAGGCGGGAATCAGGGCACTGAAAAGCAGGGCGATTCGCATGGGTAAGATCCTGAGGCTGGGTTACCTTTTAATCCCGGGTAAACGTGGACGGAAGGCGCGAATCCCGGAGTTGGCAGTATTCCGGGCGTGTTTCCGGTGGATTAGATAGGGTAATTCCCTTGAGCGGAGGCAAAGGGTTGCCATTCAGGGGTGGTGCAATTCCTCAGCGTATGCTACTTAACAGGAAAGCAAGCGTTATGAAAATTGGATTCATTATTTCGACAGGGGCCGCCCTTTTTCTGGCCGTTCTGGTGGTTTTTGGGATGGGGCAGTTGGCTGACCTGAAAAAACAGGTCTCGGACATGAAAGAGGAGCAACCCGCCAAGAGTTCCATCCGGACGACTACGGCATCCCGGGGCGGAACGACACAGCCTCCTTCTTCGAGACCCTCAGGTCCTGCAAAAAGTGGGCGCGTTGCTGTCGAGGATGATGATTCAGAAGGTGAAGAGCGGGAGGATCGACGGGACGATCCACGCCGGATGATCGGCGAGTGGATGAGAGAATGGGCGCAGAGTGACGAGGGTAAGAGGATGCAGGAATCTCGAAACAAGCGGAAAGGTGCGAGGGTTTTCGGAGGATTGGTAGATGAACTGGGACTGGAAGGAGAAGACCGGGACTATTTCCTTGGCGTGGCGGGGGCCTCGGCGAGCGCGGAGGAGGACCTCTGGGGTAAGCTCATGTCTGCTGATGAAGCAGGGCGGGAAGCGGTTTTTACGGAATGGGAGAGTGAGAATAGTGCGCGAGAGGCCGCGATGAGGGAGTTTCTTAACGATGAGTCGGACTGGGAGCGCTACCAGCAATATGAATCGAGGTTGGAGGAGTATGAGCAGGTGCAGGGGGATATTCGCCGCTCAATGGAGAGTGCCGGGGTGCCTCTTACTCCTGACCAGGAGGCCCAGCTCGTGGAGGTGATGTATGAGGCCCGCCAGGAGAGTGGGATGAATGAGAAGTGGCAGGGGCGGGGCGTCATGAATCAAATATCTGAACCGGGAATAGCGGACCGGCTTGAGGCTGACTGGCAGGCAGGTCAGGAGGCGATGAGCGTCGGAGTCAGCAACGTGCTTTCGGCGGAGCAGGTGGAAGCTTTCAATGCCTCCCAGAACCGCTCGATACGCGGCGCGACCATGGGTTTGCGCATGATGGAAAACTTCATGGGTGGAGGCCGAGGCCGTAACCGGGAGTAAGGATGACGAGAGTTCTTTCGATCCGGTTGTTTTTTCTGGTTCTGGCCTTTGTCCCGGGGACGCTTGCTGCACAGGCGGAACCGGGAAAGATCCAGAAGCGGAGCTATGAGTTCAAGGAAGCGGGCAAGGATATTGAGTATGCCCTCTATGTTCCCCGCAGTTACAAGGCGGCCAGAAAGGCACCCCTGCTGGTGCTCCTGCATGGGCTCGGTAGCAATCCTCATGATGTGATTCGCTACCAGGGCATCACCGACGAGGCGGAGGAGCGGGGTTATCTGGTGGTGGCTCCCTTCGGCTATAACGAGCGAGGATGGTATGGCAGCCAGGGGAAAGGAAAGGGAGGATTCCTTGGAGGGAGACCGGAAGACCCGGAAAACCTGGGGGAACTCAGCGAGAAGGATGTCCTGAATGTCCTTGGGATCGTGCGGAAGGAGTTCAATATCGATCCTGCCAGAATCTACCTCGCGGGCCATTCCATGGGCGGTGGGGGGACCATTTACCTTGGTGCTGAGCACTCAGGCATCTGGGCCGCACTGGCCCCGATGTCGCCCGCCTATATGGGAAATCATAATATCCTGGAGGATATCAAGGTGCCCATGATGGTTGTGACCGGCGACAAGGATACGGTGGTTCCGGTGCAGATGGTTCGTCCGTTCGCCCAGAGGATGAAGAAGATGGAACTGAAGCACATCTACAAGGAGATCGCCGGTGGAAACCACGGGACTACGTTCTATCGAAACCCTGAATTAATGGCAGAGATCTTCGATTTTTTCGATAAGAACTCCCTCGATCAGGAGGGTGCCAGTGAGGTATTTCAGGAACCACTCCGGATTTTCACCAACAAGGCCGGCAGGAAGATCGAAGCGCGTATTGTGAGCAGCGAGGGGGATAAAGTAACCATCGCCCGCAAGGACGGAAAATCCTTCAATATTTCTATCAGTTCACTCAGCGAGGCTGACCAGAACTACATCCTGACATGGGTTGCGGAGTCGGCGACGGAGCCCTGACAGGAGCATTCCCTGGGAGGATTACGGGGGAATAAAGTCTACCCGAATTTCCGGTGGGCCTCGTCATGACCGATGAGTCGGGCCCGGATAAGGCCGTCGTCCAGTTTTTCGCCGAAGGGGTCAAGGTAGACCCGACTGGTCCGTTTCTGGCTTTTTGGTGACACGCCAAAGACATGGATATTGAAGATGAAGGCTGGTTCATCCTCTGCCTTGAACCAATGGACGTTGTCCTTTTCGTCGGAGATGCTGGAGGTCTGTCCAGGCCCGAACCTTGAGTCGATGGTGGGCTTGATGATCATGTGTTTTTCCTCGTCGGTCACCCGGTCATAATGGCGTCCATGGAAATTCCCTTTCAGGATGAGGAAGGCGGTGGCCATGTTGTTGTGGCCGTGGGGCACCACCGAGCATCCCTTTTTCAGGGCGAAGATCTGCTGGCCAAAGACGTAGCGGTCCGGTCCCCCCTTGACCTTGGGCATTCTGGGGCGATGGCTGCGTGCCCCATTAGACATCAGCTTGGGATTCCGGGAGATGGACTCAAAGTCGACAAGCTTCAGGAGTTCGGGGAGGTTAATCTGGTTACTGAGCAGGTCTTCCACCTGTTTCTGCCACTCGGTCTGCGTGAGTTTCTGGTTCTTCACAGAGAGGCCGACTTCGTTGACTTGGTTGAGCCACTTCTCGGTCGTGAGACGGGCTTCCCCAGCGAGGAGATTGCCGCTGCAGAGATGCTCGAGCAATGAGACCGTCAGCAGGGTTTGAATGGATTTCCTGCCAAAGTCCCGGCGGGTTGTGACGAGGGCCTCTTCGTGAGAGTCTTTCATTGTTAGTCAGTCTGATAGATCTGGAGGGGGCGGTCAAGAATACGACCCGATATCCTTCAGTTGGCTCCCTGGAGGATCCATCGGGTGAGAAGATCAATTTCTCCAGCATTGGGCATTTTCCCGTCGGGAGGCATGTGCCTGTCCAAAACCATGCTGAGCAGGAGGCTCTGATCCGGTTGACCCGGGACGAGGGCGGGGCCGCTTTCGCCTCCCTTCAGCATAAGCTCGACGGAGCGGAGATCGAGTCCAGCTTCCTGTGCTTCCTGCCCGTGACATTCGATACAGTAGGTAACCATGAACGGGCTGAGATCTCGATCGAAGGCGAGGGTAGCATGGCCCGAAGGGGTTCTCGGAGTGCATCCGATGAGAAAGAGGGGGCAGAGGAAGAGGATAGAAAGGCTGGCAAGCCCGTTGTGTTCTCCTGCAGACTGGGTGGCGGGGGAACTCACCTATTCAGCTCCGGGTTGGCCTCCGCCAGCGGACCCGGGGGCAGGGGCAGGGGCCGGAGCGAGTCCCAGTTCCTCCCCGAATCGCTGCCTGACCTCGGCAGGGATGTCGGCTGTGCTCAGGGCCTGCTGGGCGGCAGGTTGATCGACGTTTCTCCATTGACTGAGGGTGTGGTGGATCAGGCCAAAGCGACGATTGTCCTCGCTGATACTCTGGGCCCAGTCAAAGGCGGTACCGGGATCGGTGTGGGTAGTCATGTGCACCACCCGTTCCGAGGCCCCATCCCTCGTGCGACCAGCTGGAAGGGAAC
>Ga0163180_10000711_pt1 | contig 19192 bp, 11 predicted proteins | sample AtlANTMetagenome_2_FD_109647 | JGI IMG/M metagenome (GOLD analysis project Ga0163180, IMG submission 109647) | Marine eukaryotic phytoplankton communities from the Atlantic Ocean - Atlantic ANT 4 Metagenome | ecosystem: Environmental > Aquatic > Marine > Oceanic | place: North Atlantic Ocean...
AAAAAAAAAAGCGAAGAAAAAAGACGGGCAATCCTCGTCAGCGTCTGAAGAAACTTGGATCTTTTTTTTTTCGTTTTTTTTCTCGAGATCGCAACAAACAATTCCTCTTCTTCACAAGAAAAGAGAGACGGACAGGACAATTCCGTTCTGCCGATCGGTTTCCCCACAAAGAAAAGAAAAGGAAAGGGCGCGCAGAGAACCGCAGCAGAGACTATATATATATATATACATAGATATAGATATAGATGCGCGTACGACAGATCGAATTTACCACCGCAGTCAGCGCTAAAGTAACCGTAAGCTCGACTCTGTTTTGAACGAGACAAGAGAAAAGAAAAGAGACTCTCCCTCTGAATTCCCGTCAAGAGAGAGAAGGAACCCTGCAGCAAATCCTCAACGAAAACCCCTTCCTCCTCCTTCTTCTTCTTCTTCTTCTTTTGTTTTTGGGAAGGACTTTTGGACAGAAAAACACCGCGTTCAAAGAAGAAAAGCGGAGAATAGAGTGATCATTCTCAATATAAAACGATACAGAGGAGAAGAAAAAGATGAAGAACGGCACCATAACCGCGGATGAAATCTTGGACCAAAAATCAAAACGCTTGTCGCATGATGACGAATCGAAGTTTTTGCACTCCATGCGCCCAAATTCGCCGCAAGTTGGCGATCAACCGACAGTTGTCTTAAAAATTGGGACATCCTCACTTCTTCGTGGCGATTGCTTGCATTTATCCATGCTCGGATTTCTCGCAGAGACATGCGCCGATCTGAGTAAACGCGGGATGAGAGTTGTCGTCGTGACGTCTGGGTCAGTTGGCGTCGGTTGCAAGATTCTAAATTCACCGAAACCGAAAGATTTAGCTGGAAAACAAGCGTTTGCTGCGGTCGGACAAGTGCATCTCATGCGTATGTATGAAGATTTCTTTACGACGTTAGACTTGAAGGTTGCGCAAGTGTTGGTAAGTTTAGACAACATGCTCGACCGAAAGCAATACGAGAACGCAAAGAGGACGTTCAGTGCTCTCTTACAGAGACGTATCATTCCAATTGTTAATGAAAACGATACTGTGGCTGTTCAAGCCGTCAAGTTTGGAGATAATGATACGTTGAGCGCACACGTCGCGGCTTTAGTCAACGCTGACTACCTTTTTTTACTCACGGATGTGGACGGCTTATACACCGCCAATCCTTACAAAAATCCGGAGGCGAAATTAATTAGTGTGGTAGAAAATGTCGAAGACCTTGAGGTGACCACGGATGGTGCTGGATCGTCTCTTGGAACCGGTGGAATGGCTACTAAGCTCCAGGCGGCGAGATACGCAACCTCGTCTGGCGTCAATACCGTCATAATGAACTCAAATAATATGAATAAAGTTCCAACGGTTGTACAAGGCTCGAGTGTAGGGACGCTATTTTTGGCGATGCCAAAACCGTTGAAAGGCCGGAAACGTTGGATTCTATTGCAACCAGTGATGGGACACGTGTACGTGACAAAAATTGCCATGCAAGCGATTGAAAAAGATAGCTCGTTATTTGCCGCTGGTATCATATCCTGTGGAGGAGATTTTGACGTCGACGATTGTGTGACGATTAATTATACAGATCCAGAAACAGGGGAAGACAAAGAAATTGGAAAAGCTATCGTTAATTACTCGTGCGCGGACATGGATCTATATAAAGGAAAACAAACGGAAGAGTTCTTTGAAATGGTTGGATATTCAGGAGCGGAAGCTATTTGTCACAAAAATAACATCTGTTGTTGGATCCCTGGTGGAGAGGAACCGTCGTCGACGTCGTACTTGAATCTCTCTGGGTTGTGTGTGACCGAGGAAGAGGAGGGCGTGGAAGAAGGAGAATAATAAAAGCAATAGTAAGAATAATAAAGAGCAAAATAGAATAAAGACGAAAAGGAAAATAATAATGTTGCGAAAATAATACCATACCACTTTGATAAACGTGAAGAATATTTGTCAAATTAGCAGAACAATAGCATTATAAAAGATGATGTAATAGAATCCAAATGCACAATACATATGTACCGTACTAGGTCGATGTTGTGATTTTACGAAAAGCTCCCTTTTTCTCTCAAGAGTGATTTTTTTTACGAAGTTGAAGTAGTGGGGTACCTAACAGCAAAAAACGACCAGCGTGGAAGGAAAAAAAGCAGAAATCCCAAACGTCCAACGAAAAAAGAGTATTGGATATTTCAGTTGGATATTTGGCCTTTTTAAAACATATAGTTCTCAAAGTTTGAAAGCGCGACTAATTTGCGGCTCGGGGAGCTCGTGCGACATTCATCTATACGTATTGTATACTTTCATGCGCGCATAATATAGTTTTGTATTCAGCAACTATGGAAATTCTCGCGGTAAACTCTATTTATGAGACGAACAAGAGTGGAGAAAGAAGCGCGGAGCGGGACGAATGGTGTAACCACCAGGACTTTTTCCCGCTTAAACGGAAGGAGCAGGAAAGTGTCGCTCGAACGCACATCTCCCGCGTCGATTCGCAGTTTCGAATAGAAAAAATATCTCGGAGCTCTTCCATGTGTGATTGTGGAGAAGAATATGAACGCATGGACTACGAAGAAGAAGAAGAAAAAGAGGAAGAAGAAGGAGTTGATGATGACTCTCTCCTCGCGGACGAAGATTTAAAAAGCTTGCTTCGTCAGCAACAAAAAATCACAAAAACAGAGGAAACAAAAACGAAAAGAAGAATAAACAACAACGACAACTACAACAACATTAATGCTGAGGGGTTCAGAGGTTCTACGATTACAGAATTGCTTACTTTCCACGACACGGAGAAAAGAAAGATTCCGCTGCACGATAAAGAATTACACGAAGATATGTTGCGACATCAATTGACAAAGGAGCAAACGAAAGAGCACTTCGTGTTGAACGCCGTGACAGCAAATCACGTCGTGCGTGGTCAACGAGAAGCTATTATCTCTTACATCCTACAGTGCTGCTCTATGGCAAATTACAGCGCGATTACAGCAGACGTGTGCACGGTGTACGTCGATAGAGTGTTGTCAATCATGGACATTCCAAAGTCTACACTTTCACTCATAGCGATGTGCTGTTTGCACATCGCCGTCAAGTACGAAGAAATCGAAGACGTTGTTTTGAGCACGACAGCTTTACGAAACATGTTCGCGCCACAATATTGCCAAGATACCGTCTTGAGAATGGAAGTTGCGATATTGAACGAATTGGATTGGAATTTGGGTTGTGTGACGACTTCGCACTTCATTGAGAGTATTTTAAAGATTTGCGACGGTGCTACGCACAAGTTTGAAACCATACAAACTGAAAACGAAGAATGGACTATTGATTACGTCAATAGATTGAGCGCGATGTCTTTTGAAATGTACAAAGGCATCTTGCCTGACCCTAACATTCGTGGTGATGTTTTACCGAGTGTGCTGGCTACCGCTTGCATCGGCGCCGCTCGTTCAAAACTTGGACTGTTCCCGGCGGTAACGCGAGAAATGGAAGTTGCCTCAAACGTGAGCGAGAGCAATTTATCTAAGATACATGGTTGGTTAATCGAACATTGTTTAAACATTTATGTTGCGAGAAATTGCCCGGTATGTGTGAGTGACGACGATGATGACAAAAATAACACTGTTGGGTCGGTTGCTGTACCAGTGAGACGAGGGAGCAAGGAAGAGGTGAAAGAACTGGCGGATGAGTTTGGAAGATATATGGACGTGTATTCACCGACAGGAGTTCTAGAAGCCTCGTCGTTATCTTCGTTAAGCGCTGATGACGATGTTATGGCGTAAGAAGGGGAGGTGGGGGAGATAAAGTAGTGGGAGAACATTTTAGAATGAGAGAAAGAGTTGAGAGTTGAGAGAAGAAAGGCGACCGAACAGGCACTGCCCGCATTATCAGGTAAAAGGAAAAAAAGCGAGAGGAGAGAAATGTACCAGTACCGTACGAGTCGTGTATAACGAATAATCTGTATTAGTTTAGTTGAAAAACAAGCAAAACCCAATTGTAATAATACCTATATATAAGTGATAAACGCAAAGCAGTGTGCGCCACCATTGACCTTCAAATTAATCGCCGAAGATTCTACCCCAGATTGCGCAGAATAATGGAATCAATCCCACACCCGCGATTTGTAACTTGTCGTTCGACGTCGCACGCATGGTGACAGCACCAGCGCCTCGCGAGTTCAGGTTAAATCTTCCCGTCAACTGCGTATCTTTCCCTAATGTGATTGAGCTCATGGCGTTGCAACCCAACGCTATATCACCTCTCCAATTCATGAAAGAGGCTCCAATTGTGGATGAGTTCGCGTCACCTTCGTCTTGAGAGTGACGAATGATGGCTTCGCAGTTACCTCCGTAAGCGACGTCTTTCCCTTGGGGGCCCTTGGAACTCACCGCTCCGGTACTAACGACGACCTTCATACCATCTCGGGCCTTCCACCGGTTTTCAATCTTCGTGCCAAAAGCTAACAGGCCTCCAACGAAAGACATGGATAATCCACCGATGATTTTATCCACCCTATGCCACTTCCAACGAGTTTCCGCTCGAGACGTGTACACTCTTTGCTGACCAACGTTCTGCACGTCGATACCAGCGGTGGTGATTGCTTTCTTACCGTGTGGAACCGACAATTCGCCTTCACCAGCAAACGAAGAGTCGTTTTTATCCTTATTAATTTGCGCTGACACGTTGCCACCGATGAAGTCTTTAATGACGACTTGTCGATCGACCGAAAACCCAGTCACGCCGGTCTCGTGCTCGTACGAGTGCGCGTCAACCATAGGACGAACTAACGTTTGTGGGTTCGTGTCGAGATATCGATATCGGTGCGCACCAGTATCCGAATCGAACGAAGGAGGGAACTGCGGATCCGGGGCCGGGACGCACAACTGTTTTGGCACGTAGAAATCTTTTCCCGCGTTTGGCTCATCGTACGGAGATGGTTCTCCAGAGATGATGGAATCTTCCAAGTCTTCAAACTCGTCGTCGTCCATTTCCAATCGTCTCGGTTTACGAGTCGTAATCAAGGAACTCAAGAGAAACGGTAACGGCGCAACTTTACCTTGCTGCTGCTGTTGTTGCTGACGTTTCTTAAGCATTTGCGTTCCGTCGTCGAGTTTCAACAGCGTATTCGCTTGCGCGAGAATTTTGCTCGCGAAGCAGAGGAGCAAAAGTTGAGGCTTCCACGCTTGACCGTTCGGTAACACTTTGTCTCCAGTTCTGTTTGTTCTGCAGCCCGAATGGTTTTCTGCCAACGCGACCGGGTTCATCAAACGCGCGTCTCCGGAAGCGTGACGAACAGTCTGTTGAACGACGTGCGATCTTTGGGCCACATACAACTCGTACGACATTGGTTGGCCGTTCGGTCCATCCGGCGGTGCTCCTGCGGCGTGCGTCAAAACCACGATGGCGTTGAACCAAACCCCAGGACCGAACGTGTTCGTGACTTGTTTCAAAATCATGATATCCGCGGTTTCCGATCGCAACGGAATGTCTAATCGATCGAAATATAACGTAATGTCCGGTTTATGCTTGTTGCAATACTTCTTCGCTTGGCCCATAATTCTAGAGTTGTACTGAATATCCGCCGAAGAGGTTCGCAAACCAGGCGTATCGATCAATCGCAACTTCATCCCGCACACGGTCGTTTCAATCATTCTCACTTTCGTAGTCTCTTGATCCAAAACCTCTAAAGTCTTCTCGTCTTGCGCGTCCGGACCCAACAACGATTTGATCACAGAAGATTTACCGACGCATTGCTTACCAATCATTAAAATCGTGCAGTCGAAATCCAATTCTTCGTTCGGGTTTATCTTTTCAAAGTGCTCTGCGAGCGCCACGGCGCGCTCAAACGTATTCGTTTGAGACTTTTGTGCTCCCGATGGTGATGCACCTTTACCCGATTTCAACTGTTCTGCGAGCTCTAAACGATAGATCACTTGGGAAACAATTGTATTTCTCGGCGATTGATCCAATCTCGACGTCAAACGTAACAACTTAATTCGAAGCTGTTGAAGCTCGTAAGCTCGCGTGGCTTGTTCATCCTTCGGATCTGGCTTTTCGTCCGGAACAATCGGTTCCTTTTGCGGCGCGACACGGGCTACCGTGCGAGCTAACAAGCCGCTGCCAAGACCTTGTGCTTGTGGTGGCGCGCTTGTTTCCTCACTGCCAGTCGCGCCCGTGGTGGGAGCAGCAGCGGCGGTGTTATTGGTAGTATTACGCTGTGGCAAACCACTCGTATTTCCAAAGCCCTGTTGTGAGGGAGGTTGTTGTCCTCCTTGTCCTGGAAACTGCGGCGGCGGTCGTGGGGGCGATGTTGCGGCTGCGCCACTCCCACCACCAGGCACAAACGCCGCGGCGGCTGAATTCAAAGACCTCGTTGGCGCCGCTTGCGTGGTTGCCGCTTGCGTCGCCGCCTCTTCAGCGTCGGCGTCGAAATCGCCGTCCAACTCCTCCTCCTCCTCGAAGTCGTCGTCTTCGGAGAGCAAATCATCTCCCAAGATATCCTCTTGGTCGTGACTGGTATCTTCTTCCTCGTACATTTCGTAATCGTCGGAAGTGTCGACGGCGTCCGCGTCGTATTCGTAATCTTCTTCGTCCGTTGATGCGTCCATTATTATCGTTTTATAGTTTTGCTATTATTAAATTTCGACCCTTCTCTCGTGTTTCCCTTATCGATTCGATCGAAACGCAAGAAATTTACGCCGCCCGTGTTCTCTTAATTCGTGCGCGCGCTGGTATTGCTCTAACACGAACTCGCTGTTTGTTTCTGTGACGACCGTTTCCTCTGCGAGAGAAAGAAAAGGTACCGCGCGGAGAGTAAAGAGACGGGGGGAAAAGTAACGTACGCAGAGGTGCTTAATAAGAGGATGAAAATTCGCCGTCGCTTTTTCAACTCAAAAAGAAAGGTGGGGTTTTTTCAGTTCTTTATTAATTCTTCTTTTAAAGAGGTGGTACAAACACAAATATTTTTAATAACTACAATTCATACCAAAGGAATGCTCAATTATATATTGAGTCTCAATCTCAGTCTCCGGTAATGTTAAGAAACGACGCAACCACAACCGGGGTTGTTCTTCTTGTTATCCGCTTCCTCTCTCAACTTCTCGACGATCGGGTCGAGGTAGTTGATGACGTTGAAAAACGTCGGACGTTTCTTATCGATCGGGCTCCACATGTTTCTCACCAACGTCATTAATTCCTTCGGCATTAACCCGTTATGCAACGGTGGACGAGCGTCTTGAGTGGCGACTGCTCGCGCCGCTTGAATTGGATTGATGTTCGAAAACGGTTGTTGACCGGAGAAGAGTTGGTAAAAAATCATAGATGCGGCGTAGACGTCAACGGCGGTGCCGTAGAATTCGTGTCGGAAAACCTCCGGCGCCATGTATCTATAACTTCCCGTTTCACCGGTCAAAACGAACGGTTCTTGAGACACGGTTGAGTTTGGGATCTTGTTTCGCACTGACAAAGTTTTCGATAAACCAAAATCGCCTATTTTCAAACGTCCAGTCCTCGTCAACATCAAATTTCCTGGTTTCAAGTCTCGATGAATCACCGGCAACGGAACGCGACCGTGCAAATATGCCATCCCTCTCGCGCAATCCAACGACATGTTTGCCGCTTCGCACAACGAGAGGATCTTGCCGGAACGAAACAATTGGTCTAAACTACCACCTTGCATAAACTCGGAAACGATGGACACTTGATTCGTTTCGCTCGAAATCATGACGCCTAAAAATTGAACAATGTTTGGATGGTGCAACTGACGCATAACTTTCAACTCCAACGCGAATTCAACTCTCGCAATCTCGTCCTCTGCCATGTGCTTGTGAATTTGTTTAATCGCAACTGGCGTTCCTCTCCATTTACACTTCATGACGATACCAAACGCCCCGGACCCGACTTTTTCTTTATCCACGATTTCCTCCTCCGGTATCTCCCACGCCATGGCGTCTGTTGGTAAGAAATTGTTCGACGAATTCGCCGCCATCTGTGGCGCAGCGACCGAGGACAAGTCACTGTCCGCTAATTTGACTAAAGTACCCGTCAATCTATCTTTAATTCTCCCCCCGTTTTGTTCGATGTACTTTACAATTTCCCAGTGGTTACCGAACACCGCGGCTTCCAACGGCGTCGCTCCCCATCGATCGACAACATTAATAGCCACCCCATTCTTTACTAAATAATCCACGACGGCAAACGAACCATCCGCGCACGCGATGTGTAAAGGTGCTCTCAAATCGTAATCCTGGTACGGTTCGGATGTTATGCTTCTTCCAGCCTTTTCTAAACATCTTTTAATTCTTTTCAAATTCCCAATAGACGCCGAGAACAAAAGTTCCGAGGTCAAGTGTCTCCCGACGTATTCTTTGTAGTTTTTCGAGCCTGGATTGGATTGGCCTTGTGAAGAATCCGCGCCTTGAGAGGAGCCTCGTTCGGAATCTCCATCCGTATGTGAGCTTCTGTCGGCGTAATCGAACGAGCCCGAGGAGTCCGGAGATGTCCTCGTATTCCTGGAGACGCCGTGGTCGGCGGAATTTTCCCTGCTCTGGTCGTTGCTTGAGATTTCCAAGTTTGGTTCCGCGAGAGGATCGACCGTGTTTCGATGCTCGAGAGGATCTAAACCCATTCCGTATTCTCTATCGTTGGTGCGCTACCACCACGCCTCCCTCGCGCGCGCGTTTACCCGTACGTGAACGTTTCCTTAAACCTCGGTTTTTTGAAAGAAAAGGAACAATATAATGCAAGATTTAGATAAACTTCTGACGAGAATGGAGAAGCAAAAAAATCCTTGTCTAATTTTAATCGACTCGACACGACTTTGTAATCTTTTTGAAAGAATTACACGAGATGGACGTGCCGAGGAAGAAAGATGAAAAATATAATCTCGCAAACAAACGCCGCGGTAACTCCACTGGCGACTATGAAGACGATGATGAAGAATACGAGAACATATGTAACAGTCAATACCAGTATGCACGTAGTCATAATACATGCACGCTAACATATGTAGCTAAATATAACCCAGTCTTTCTCTCGCGCTCTTTTACTCTCTCTCTCACAATTTATTATTATATTCTTCGTGACCTGCGACGAGGCGTGGGGGACATCGAACGACGCTTACCACGACTGCCGCTTTTAGTATTAGTAGCCGATAGTGCCGATGTTCCTCTCGAAGCTCGAGGCGGCGGCGAAGGCGATCTTCCAGTCACGCGATGATTGGTTTTCTTTTTCTTGTCGGAAATCTTCTCCGCGCAATACATGTAATGCGTCGGCTTAAATGGCGTGTATGGCACTCTACCTTCGTCTTCGGAATACCACACGGTTTCCAAATCTTTCTGCGATTCCAAAAAGTCGACGTGCGCCCGATTGAAGTAGACACCGTCGTGAGCGAACCACCACTTGTACAATCTTTGATCCCATCGGTCCATAACGCCTTCGCGCAAGGTGAAATCAATCAAACACAAGTTACCACCTGGCGCGACGAGATTCTTCATCGTCTTTAAAGCTTCTTTCCACGGAGGAATCATCGTCAAACAGTACGAACACGTCACCAAGTCTGCTTCAGCCGGAAGCTTCTTTTGCGTCTCTGTCGCGTTGATGTCGCCCTCGATGAAAACAACTTGTTTGGCCAAACCGAGCATCTTCACTCGAGATTTCGCCATGGCTAACAACGCATCCGATAAATCGCACAAATACACTTTTGTTTTCGATTCACGAATATGATCGGTGACAAATTCGATATCCCTCGCCGTGCCGCATCCGACGGAGATCCACGTCTTTGGCATCTTTGTCCACGGAACGACGTATTGCATAAACACGTCTCTGTGTGGCAACAAAGCTTCGCGGAAACCGTCGTATCGAGTGCCTTGAGACTTATAAAACTTCCTCACGTCTTTGTTAGAGCTCAAGCCGTGGCTGGCCATGGCATACATGACGCACATATCGTCAAAGACCGTGTTCGAAATACGTCTGTTCGTACCATTTAAGGTGATCATTTTTGGCTCGTAATTCTCCGGCGTTGGACCGATAAACGTGCTCAAGTACCATCCGACGCGATCGTATGTCGGAACCAAACTAGCTCGGAGGTGTCCGAGTACCGGTGAGTGCACGCGATCACCAAAACATCTCCAATAAATTTTCCCTCTCTCTTTATCCAACCCGGTGACTACTTTCGCAATGTTCTCGGCAATCATCTGATGCGGCATCCAATCCATGGAATCAAGCAAGGAGGCAATTGTAATAGAACCCGGGCCTTCCCTCTCTGCCGCGTCTGCCCAGGTGCCGTGGAATAACTCCACTCGATCCGTTCGCTCTTTCAAAACCTTGAAATTCTTCTTTTCTAAGTACCGCGGGCAACACTTCGGCGAAAACTCGCCGACGATGTAACCATAATAAAAATAGTTCCCTTTTTTCCACATTCGCGTGGTTAAAACTTCTACCAAACGTTCCGCAAACACTTGCGGGTTGCGCATGACTAAGTTAAGTTGCTCAATTGGAACACCTCCTAACGGGGCAATCCAAGACCAGAGCGGAGAGAAGGACGCGATCTTCATCGTGAACCAGAAGAAGAATCCGCCACGCTCGCCGCCGACATCTTCTCCGTGCACCATACGTTTATGTACTCCAGCTAACCATAATGGTGCGCATAAAATCTTCGCCATCAAACCAGATGTCCCGGCATACATGAAGTTATCGCGGAACAAGTGCGTGTTCATGTCCCAAAACTCTGCCGTTTCCGTTTGGAGCAATTTGCGAAGCTTCGATTTGTACACCGAGGTGAAGACTTGGTAATCGGATCGACCCCAAATGTCGAAAAACTGCTCCCATGTCAACGCTTTAATACACGCCAACTTCAACTCTAACGTGTGTAACTGTGCCGCGTTCATGTCCACGGCGATAATCTTCTTCGGCCCTTCGCATAAATAATCTAAAACGTTGCACCCGGCGGAAGAAATCGTCAACACGACATCGTCTCCGTTCATGTGCATGACCGTGTGATCGATCGCCGGGTCTTCCCAGCTGATGTTGTAAATTATTTTCTTCTTCCCAATTGACGTCATGATGAAGTTATTGCAATACACGTCATGAATCATAATTCCAAACAACGTCATAAAGTAGAGAAATATGGCGCCGTGTAAAGCGATGACTGGAATCGAATCCTGATGATGGTCCTCGTACTTTTGCGTGACTAAATCCCACATCGCGTACGAGTGCACCAACACTTGTGCAATGAGCATACTTAACATGATGAGCATTTTATGTCTGTATTTCATTCGTTTTCTCGAAGCGGAGCGCATGAGATACCCTCGCACCCACTTTTGGAAAACTTTCACGTGCCACGTGAGCAAGACCATCCCGGAGAACAAAACAAAGTGCGAAAACTGTCCAACTTTGTAAATCAAAACCGTGTGGAAGACTATTCGAGTCAAGAAGTACAACACGCCAAACAACAACGACGGTCGTTGTTTATTTCTCACTTCAAAGAAGGATAATAAAACTACCGGGATTTCCTCAATCAATGCCACGGCGAAAAACGCCGTCATCTCGTGGTGGAGCAAGAAATAACAAATGGTGATGTACAACAAATGATGGACCCACCCGTCTTCGAACGATATCTCTTCCACGTAGTGCAAACTCCCGACGACTAAATCCATCACGCAATATCCAATGAAGAACAAAGCGATGTACCTCGATATTACCGTCTCGTTCGATATCGTGGCCGTAAATCCATCGTGTAATAAGTGATATCCAAAATATACCCCAACGAAAGAGGAGACGAACGAAGAGTACAAAGTCAGATACCAACTGTGCGTTTGAGACCCTTTGACGCTTCTCATGATGAAGAAGACGAGCATGCAGACGAGCATGTTTAAGCCTAGAATTATCATATCTTCGCTGCTAAACGCAATCATATCGCTGAAGTGCTTCATCAGCAACGGCCCGTGGTGCAAAACCATCATTATCAGAGGAGAATATTCCGATGACGCCGCCCACCAGTACTACCGATAGTGCCGCCGATACCCAAAGAAGAAGAAGAAGAAGAAGAAAATATATGCGTTTTGTCTCTCTCCCTCTCTCTCTTTCTCAATCTATCGCTCGAACCCAATCTCTCAATAATCTCTCTTTCTCGTGCGCACAAACAACGTGCTCTCGTGCGCGAGAGAAAATGAGCCGATGATTGATGAGTGATTATTTTGCGTTTTGAAAAAACGACTCCACAACACAACAGTCCACTTTGATTATTTAACTTTGTTGAGAGGTGTTTCAGAAAAAAAAAAGAGGAGGAGGAGGAGGAGGAGGGTAGAAAAGAGGAACAAGTCATTTCTTTACTCGTATTAAACTAAAAACTATTAAGACACGTTATGGATATATGTGACGGTGATTCGCTAATATAAAAGAAACACACGGCATCGGACGAGGAGGAGGAGGAGAAAAGTGCGTCGGTTTCAAAACGACAACAGAGTGCTCAAAGTCGCCCGTCAATGCGCGCGCACACAAGGCGTTTACTTCTTACCGCCCTTCTTCTTTGCGTTTCTCTCCTTAATCTCTCTCAAGGCTTGCGCTCTCGCCGCGGCACGAACATCCGGTTTTTCCTGGCGCTTCTTCGTCAAAACCTCCAACGACGCGCTGACGTACGATCTCTTACTCGCGTTCTTGTTGATCTTTCTCTTCTTTTGCTTCACAACCGTCGACTGGTCTTTTTTGTGCTCTTTTCTATACGCCGTCGTCCACGCGATTCTTGCCGGCTTCTTTCTTTGCCCGAACAAAGACTTTACCTTCGCGTTGAGGAATAAAAACGTTCTGGAGTCTCTGAGATAAGATCTCATGCCTGTTATTATTAGAGAATGAAAGGAAGCGAAGACCGCGAGTGAGTACACAACATCGAAAGAAACGGGTTTCTCTCTCCTTTTGAAAGAGGAGAGTTTTGGGTTGGGGAGGACGAGCGACCCAAAAAAAAGAACAAATTGCGCGTATCAAAACCACGCCACCAGTGCCATTGACCACCCTTAGTCGCATTCGTTTACGCTTAAAAAGCACGAACGAATGCAGTCTCTACCAAATTCAAATGGCTCTGGTGTCTTTTCAACGTCGCAGAGACGGCACGGGTACCCGCGATGTGCACTTTTAGGTCTCTTCTCAAAAGTTTTGCCTCTTTTGTAAATTTTAGGCGGAAAAGCCTAAAAAAAATGAGCATCCGCGCGCGCGCGCGCGTTGGCATAACCCGTGCGAATTGAAAAACGTCGGATGGAAATACTACATTCACGCGAACGAATACGCACCGTGACCCGGGTAGACGCGGAGGCCTGACCACGAGCAGTTTTCAGTCTTAAGAACCATATTTTTTCTCTGCGACTAAAAATTTGTGTGGATTTTTTACTTTGTCGTGTGTTCCAAAGTCGTCGTGCGTTGGTGTGTTTTACGACACAGAAAGAGAAAAAAAGAAGAAAAGAGAACGACACAAAAAACAAAAAGACAAAACTCGATATGCCACATACTATTACACAAAAAGAGAATCAATCATCCTTTCTTGCCCTTCTTCTTCTTCTTCTCCGGCTCTCTCGCCACTGGCGCCGGAGGTTCGAGATTGTAAAATACCTCCATTCTCTCAATGTAATCCCCATACGGTAAGTTGTTAAAATCCCCCGCAAAGGCGGTTTTCCCAGAGTCGAGCTCTTTCCTCAACGTGTCTCTGACGTCGGCGTCCGACCACATGATTGGACCGTGAAGGAAAATAATGTAGCCTAATTTCGTCGCCGTGAGTTCGCTCAAGTACCCAGGGTGTGTACCGCCTTTCCCTAAATAACACGCGGAAATCGGGAACCACACGTCGCCGGTGAACGTGCCATTATTTAACAACGCCATCACGTCGCTCCCGGTGTCCCAACTCAAACCTTTCGTCATTTGTAACTGTTTTGCCGCGGCGTGGACGTCGTATTCGCCGTATCCGGTCGGGAAATCCGAAAATTGAACCACTCGACTCGGGTATGACAAGTCTTTCAAGGCAACTAATTCGGTTTCCTCCACAGAAAGTTGGTTCAATGCGTCCAACTGCAAAAGTTTTCTATTCTCCCCATTTCCTTTCGTCTTCCACGAAACTTCATCTAAAGCTGATTTTCCTATTCGTCCTCTCCCATCGTCGCCTATCATAGCGTTCGCGGTGTGTTTAATCACCCGCATCAGCTCATCTTGATCGATTTCCGCGTTTTCCTCCGGGGTGAGTTCAATTCCATCTTCGCCTAAAAACGACCCGAGTTGTTCGCCTTGCGACGGTCCCGGTCTCGGTATGACCACTTCATAGTCGCACGAGTGCATAGTCGCCACGCCGAGCATTAATATCGCACCAGGGACATGGTCAAATACCGCCCCTACGAACGATACTGGATCGAATGGTACGACAATCGTCCCATCCGTCAACGATGACACTTGAACCGCTTTTAAATTTTTTGGCGGTTGTCCTCCCGGATACGTTTCCGGGTACAACATTTGACAGGACATCTCGGGCAACACGGCTTCTGGACCTGGCAAAACCTCCGCTTCAATCAAAAGCGGTCCTGGCAATCTTCCGTAATCTACTTCCATGTCTAACATTCTCAACGCCGCTTTGAATATTCTCGGATCGTGGAACCGAATGTGTAATCCTTTCTGTGTCGCCATGCGAATAAACGCGTTCACGGCGTCGTCAAACGTCATCCCTCCTTTCGCTTTCGATACTGGAAGGTATGAAGATTTCGAAATCACAGGCACTTCGTATTGCTTTCCAGTTTTTGAATCGTGTGTCACACTTCTGGACACATCTAAGGTCACCACGTGGGACGATGGGTCTTCGATGGCTTCTATAAACTCATCGAACGTCGTGCTTGGTTTGCTAAAGACCAGCTCGGATGGATTTTTCACGTGGAAGTGCTTTAAGATCCTCTCCGTGCTCCACTTCTTCCCGTCCGCTCTTTCGAAATTCATCGCCGAACCCCATTTCCTTGTCGGTCGATTTGGGTCTATGTGTTCCGCGTCCGATCTATTCCCTCGGCTCTCTTTCTCCGCCGAGCGAAACTGGTTCGAGGCTAACGACATCAAAGAGACGATCACTACGACTAAAACAACTTTCCACATCGGAGGTGATTTGACCGATTGTCCGCTATTTCCATTTTCACCAGCATTTGCACCCAAAATCCCACTCTTTTTCTTGTTCGGATCTTTCAGTTGTTCCTTCATCGTTTCCATCTGCGCGTGTTTTTCCTTCAAGATGCTTCGCAAATCCGAAGGATGCACCGGTTTGTTCGAAGACGAATCCATCTTTTCTTTTCTTTTTTTCTCTGTATCCGTTTGTGCGTGCGTGCGTGCGTGCGTGCGTGCGTGTGCTATTCTTTACCACGCGCGCGCGCTCTCTTCTCTCTCTCTTTCTCTCTCTCTCTTACTCCCTTACTCTCTCGATAGTACGCGCGGCAAAGAATTGGTTTCCCTCCTTTTGTGGAGAAAATGATTGATTGATTTTTGGGATTACTTTTCTTTGAGTTTTTATCCAAACGAAAGAAGTCCTTCGACACGAAACAGAAACAGAAACAGAAAGACCACGAAACCACCGCGCGAGAACACGCGCGAGACTCTTGTGTCTTACTTATTTATATACGAACTCTTTTTTTTACAACAAACGTTTGTACAACAATTTCCTCTCTCTCTCTCTCTCTCTCTCTCTCTCTCTTTTTCACTCTCTCTTTCATTTTCTCTCTCTCTCGTTCTTCACTTTTACGCACAAACTGTTATTTCATACCAACTCGATGTCGTTGGTGGTATCGATATTCGTTTGGTTCGTCGGTCGATTAGAAATAATATCAACCGATTTTTTTCCTTCAACCGGCGCTTCGTATTTATACACGTATTGATCGCTTTCAGAGGAAAATTTGGAAACGAGTACCTCCTCTTTTTCTTTGTCGAAGTCAACCAAAGCGGTTTCGCCTTCGTCAATTTCGCCCATCAAAACGGCTTCAGCAACGTTATCGTCGATTATTTGTTGCACCGCTCGGCGCATCGGTCGTGCGCCCCAAGCTTGGTCGAAGCCTTCTTTTTGCAAATGAGCCAACACGCTTTCCGTCAACGCCAAACCGATTTCTTTCTCGTGCAATCGGCTTCCGGTTTCGTTCAACATCAACTCGGAGATTTTCGAGACGTCTTCTTCGTCCAATTGGCGATAGACGACAATCTCGTCCAAACGGTTCAAAAATTCCGGGCGGAAGAAATTTTTCATCTCGTCTAGGACTTTATCACGCATGGTGTTGTACGCCGCCTCTCCTGGGTTCTCATCGAACGCGGAGAGATCGAATCCTAAGCCACCACCGCCATTTTTCGAAATCACTTGACTCCCGACGTTCGAAGTGATGATAATAATCGTATTTTTAAACGACGTGACTCGACCTTTTGAATCCGTCAATCGACCGTCTTCGAGCATTTGAAGCATGACGTTGAAGACGTCCGGGTGTGCTTTTTCGATTTCATCGAATAAGACGACGGAAAACGGCTTCTTGCGTACAGCTTCTGTCAGTTGGCCACCACCGTCAAAACCGACGTAACCAGGCGGCGCACCGATTAACTTTGAAACCGTGTGGCGTTCCATGTACTCGGACATGTCTAAACGAATCATCGCTTCTTCGTCGCCGAAATATTCCCTCGCCAACGCTTTAGTCAATTCGGTTTTACCAACTCCAGTCGGACCAGCGAACATCATCGACGCAATTGGACGGTTTTCATTCGCTAATCCACATCTCGCTCTTCGGAGAGATCGCGCAATCGCTTGCACGGCGACGTCTTGTCCAATCACCGACTTTGTGAGCTTCTTGTCGATATCTTGCAAGACGACGGATTCATCCATAGACATTTTCGTAACTGGGACGCGAGTCCACGCCGTAGCAACCTCAGCGATTTCATCATCCGTGACGATAACGTTTTCGCTACTCTTCGTGAGCGATAAGCCTTTGGCGTTCACGTCCATTGACTCTAAGCATTCGGTGACTTCAAGCTCGCGTTTTCGCAAAGTTGCAGCTTCTTCGAACAAACCAGCCTCTGCGGCTTGGTTCTTCGCGAGCGTGATGCTTTTATGTTCTTGCCATAAACTCATGAGTTCTGGATTCGGTGCGATGAAGACTTCTTCTTTACCGTTTTCCTCCTGCAACCGCTTGGCTTCGTCGATGGATTTTTGCCGCTTTTCGAAACTGAGCATCTTCGCGCGACTTCCCGCTTCGTCCAACAAATCAATCGCTTTATCCGGTAAATACCGGTCGGAAATGTAACGCGCGGAGATTCGGACCGCTGCGCGAACAGCCTCGTCCGTGAAAGAGCAGTTGTGAAAGCTTTCGTATCTTTGACGTAAACCAAACAAAATCTCCTCGGCTTCTTCCAGGGACGGTTCTTCCACGATGATTGGTTGAAAACGTCTGTCTAAAGCGGCGTCTTTTTCGAAATATTTGCGATGTTCGTCCAGTGTGGTACAACCGATGCAACTCAACTCACCTCTCGCGAGTGCAGGTTTCATGAGATTCGAAATGTCCATGCCACCACCGTTCACGGCGCCCGCGCCGACCATGGTGTGAATTTCATCGATGACTAAGATGACATCGTCGTTGTTCGCGCACTCTTGTAAAATATCTTTCACTCTTTGCTCTAACTCACCGCGTTCTTTCGCACCAGCCATGATTAAACCAATATCTAATGAACACACTCGTTTTTCGAGTAAAAATTCTGGAACGTCTCCTTTGACGATGCGTTGCGCTAAACCTTCGGCGATGGCAGTTTTACCGACTCCCGGCTCTCCCAACAAAATCGGGTTGTTCTTCGATCTTCTCGCCAAGACTTGCACGCATCGCTCGACTTCAGATTCTCTACCAATGACTGGATCGACTTGTCCAACGCGCGCTTTCTCCGTCAAATCGAACGCAAATTTCGCCAAGGCTGAATTTTGTGCTTCAGCGTCGGCGTGTTGCGCGCCGGCTTGCGTCAACTTTCCTTGATTCGTGTTTGACTGATACGGTCGCTTCGCTTGTAAACCAGTCGCGCTGTTGTTGGTATTGTTAGAATTATCGCCAGATGTGGACGAGGTCGTCGATCCTGTTAATTCGCCGTCGGCTTTTAATTTAGCGGTCGCGGCGTTTCGTAAAACCGTGCGATCGATGCCGAGCTTTTCAAAGAAGGCGACAATCTCATCGTCGTCAAATGTATTACACGCAACGATGCACAAGTGTTCGGGAGCGATGTAGCCCACGTTCATCGTTTCCGATAATTCTAAAGCTTGTTGAAATAAAACTTTAGAACCTTTGGAAAACGGAACGTCGTTCGACCCGGAGGAAGATCTTTTACCGGGCGAGATTGGACGACTTCTCGCCGCAGCCGGTTTGGACGATTTCTCCTTGTCGTCTCCGTCGTCGAGAGGACCAGAAGCGCTCTTCGCGGCGGCGATGTCTTTCAAAACCTCGCGCGCTCGACCGACGGAAACGCCCGTTTTCAAGAACCCGTGTTCGCCGTCGTCTTTCGCTTCGACCATCAAACCAATAACCAAACACGAAGGCGTCACTTCCGTCAAACTCGCGTTCTCCTTCGCTTCCAGTTGCGCGAGCATTACCGATTTGATCGCTCGTTCCGTGAATCGTTCAAAGACCGCGGAAATTTGATTCGCTTGTCCTCGTCTTCTTTTGATGACGATGCGTCTGCTTCCGCTTTTGGAATAAATATTAGTACTCTTTTTTTGCCCACTCGTTCTCAAAGCCGTTTTAGAGGACAAAGACGAGGGCAGAATTGACGTCACCATTTTCTATTCTTTTACTTGCGCCCGGTGCGCGCGCGTCTCTTTCTGTTTTGCCTCTGTTGCGAAAAGAAGAAGAAGAAGAAGAAGAAGACGTATATTCTGCGGTGGTGAGTACGACGACGACGACGACGACGACGACGAGTTCGCGACGACTTTTTTATGCGTATCTTTTTAGTGGTGCTTGCTTGCTTGCTGCTTGACCGCGTATATTTTTAAACACGACCGACCACCGAATAATTCAAACCAAAATTTGTAAAGGAGGAGGCGCAAGCGTGCGCGGCTGTTTGCTGTCGTTTTCCTTCGCTTGGTCCGATGATAGGTCGTCGATCTCGAAAGGACAGATCGAGACAGAGAAGGACGCGATCGAGGTCGCGGATCGCGCGCAAACATATACACAGAG
>Ga0163180_10000712_pt1 | contig 19163 bp, 15 predicted proteins | sample AtlANTMetagenome_2_FD_109647 | JGI IMG/M metagenome (GOLD analysis project Ga0163180, IMG submission 109647) | Marine eukaryotic phytoplankton communities from the Atlantic Ocean - Atlantic ANT 4 Metagenome | ecosystem: Environmental > Aquatic > Marine > Oceanic | place: North Atlantic Ocean...
CTTCGCCTGCGCCATACTCCACACTTTCCTTTCCGGGGTCTTCAAGGAGATGGCTCACCTTCATGAAGCCCGACACCTGAAAAAAATTGAAGAAAACAAACGAAGGGCCGTCGACAAACCTGAGGACGACGCCAAGGATGACGTTTCCTTCCGCGCCTGGTTCTTCCACACCCTTGGCGAAGTGGAGGTCGTCTTCGGCATCTGGGTCATTGCCCTGGCCGGGGCAGTCGTATGGTGCCATGGGATTGCTCCGGGAGACGGGATCATGCATGGCATTTCCGAGGTCCAGCACTACCTCGGACACGACGTCAATTATACCGAACCGCTCTTCGTAGTCGTCATCATGGCGATTGCAGCCACACGCCCCATCATTCGCCTGTCGGAGGCCTGCGTTAACAAGGTTGCCCAGTTATTCGGAGGAAGCCCGGCGGCCTGGTGGTTTTCGACCCTGACCCTGACCCCTCTCCTCGGCTCCTTCATTACCGAACCGGCGGCAATGACCATCGCAGCCCTCCTTCTGGCCAAGAAATTCTACTCCCTCAACCCCAACCCCGTCTTTGCTTATGCCACAATCGGACTCCTCTTCGTCAATATATCGGTTGGTGGCACCTTGACCCACTTCGCAGCTCCGCCAGTCCTCATGGTGGCGGAGCGATGGGACTGGGGAACCGGATTCATGATGACCCAGTTCGGTTGGAAGGCGGTTCTTGGGATTCTCCTCTCCAACATCATCTACTTCAGTATTTTCCGTAAGCAGTTCTCGAATCTCGCGAATCCGGGCGGCACGCATGACCCTAACCAACCTCCCAGGTGGGAAGAGCGGGAAGATCCTATTCCTCCTCTCATCACAGCTATCCACCTTCTCTTTCTCGGTTGGACCGTCTTCATGGCACACTATCCTCCGCTCTTCCTGGGCGGATTCCTCATCCTCCTCGGGTTCACCGAGGCAACCGGTCATCATCAGAACGATGTCAAGATGCGCACTCCTCTGCTCGTAGGCTGCTTTCTTGCAGGATTGGTCGTTCATGGAGGATGCCAGGGATGGTGGATCGAACTTCTCCTGACTGCTTTTGACAATGAGTGGGTTCTCATGATCGGCGCCACCATCCTGACCGCCTTTAATGACAACGCGGCGGTAACGTATCTTGCTGCACAGGCGCCTAACCTTGCTGATGCCGCTAAGTATGCGGTTGTCGCCGGCGCGGTTACAGGGGGCGGATTAACGGTCATCGCCAACGCTCCCAACCCGGCGGGGCAGGCCATTCTTGGTCGTTTCTTCAAGGGAGGTGTTTCCCCGGCAAAGCTAGCCCTGGCGGCCCTTGCTCCCACCGTCATCGTTGGTGCCGCCTACATGCTCCTCTGACCTCAACACATGTTCACCGGTCTCATCGAATCTACCGGACGCACTGTCTCACTGGAAACCCGGGGGCAACAGGCTCGCCTTACAATCGAGGCTCCGTTTTCCGCACAAACAGCCTCCGGTGACAGCGTATCCGTAAACGGATGCTGCCTCACCGTCATAGAACGGGACGATCAAACCCTCGCCTTTGATATCCTGACTCAGACCTTGGAGGTGACCTCTCTCGGGACACTCTCAACCGGGGCGCTCGTCAACCTTGAAAGGGCCCTTCGCGCGGACGATCGCCTCGGCGGTCACTTTGTCCAAGGGCATGTCGACACCACCGGCGTCATCAAGGACCTGTCTCCACAGGGGCAGGACCATCGATACGAAGTCTCCCTTCCTCCCGAGGTTTACCGCTACTGCATTGGCCGTGGCTCCCTCGCGGTAGATGGAATTTCACTGACTATCGCAGAACTCCTGCCCGAATCTGCCCTCTTCTGGATTACGCCGCACACCTTCAAGGCAACAAACCTCCAGTCAGCCCGGATCGGACAGAACGTAAATCTCGAAGCCGACCTCCTCGCCAAGTATGTCGAGGCCCTCACACTCAGCAAACCTGTCCGCTGACCACCCGGTTCACCGGGGGGCCAGTATTTCAAAAGGCCACCCCGGTATATTGCGAAGAATCCAGAATACCACGATCACCAGAGGTAGAAAATAAGCTGCCAGGACCGGAAAGCGAAAACGGGGCCCTCGATAACTTCTCCCATATATCCGGGCAACCGTTTCCAGGCCCACCACCCAGGCGAGAGCTACCGCGAGGATCATCAACAGGAGATTCTGACGACAAGCCTCACCAATCCTGAAGTTTGTAAGGGCATGCACCGCCCTCGTCCCACCACATCCGGGACAGTAGAGGCCCGTCGTATCATGAAATATGCAACGAGGAAAAAACCCGGTCCCCGTATTTGGGTCATTCTTCGCGATATGAACCAACCCGAAACAGCACAGCCCCGCGAAAACCAGGGAAATTACAAGAGACTTACTCACTCATTCCCAAGAGAAGCAAAGGAAGCCAGATAACCGTCAGAAGGATACCAATATAACCCAGAATCACTCCTGCCAAGGCCACCCTGTCCCCGCTTTTCGGCTGTCCAGGATCCGGTGCCTCCTCTCTCCGTGCCAGGTTACCGAGCACCACCGCAGCAATTGAGGCCAGCACAGGCACAATCAGCACACAACCCATTACCCCTACGATCCCGCAGACCAGACTGACTACCGCCCGCACGCTGACAGGAGGGGTGGGAAAGAACTGGCCCGGGTCCGTATAATCTAACGGTTGGCCGCCCACCCTCGGGGCCTGTGACGGGGTCTCTGAAGTTGCAGAAGATTCAACTTCTGCTCCGCTATTCGACTCAAAATCCCTGACTTCAGCCGCCGGAGTCCAATCCCGCATTCCTTTTCTCCAAACGAGATCCGTACCCGCAACCTCCCCCGAGATGACCATGCTCCTGAGGGTCGAACCCGTCACTGGCCCACGTTGCTCTTTTTTCTTCGCGTAGTACCACTCCATTTAGCGCCAGTTCATGATTTGTATTATGACAGAAAATGCCATGCAGTATTCATATCCCCCTTTCCTGCAGGAGAACCCACCGCGCAGAATTAGTCTATTAAATCCTGAAATGGAATCCCAGGAGCACTATCCGGGAAGACCCCTATTTCCTAGGCTCTGGCTTATTAATGGAGATAAAGCCGGATCCTTCCGTCTCCACCGGGATAATCTCATCGGACCCTGCCACCCCGGAATCCCTCGTTTTCCTCACAGCCTCATGATCTGAATCTCCCGGACCATCGTCCACCTGCTTCAGTTGCCCATCAATAAGCGCAAGACTCTGGGGAGAACCCCTCTTTGTTGTATCATGGGGAACCTGCACTACCAGCGCTCCATTCTGCTGGACCGCAGTCAGAAGATTCCGGTTCTCGCGGAACATGAAAGCCACCGCCAATACCGAAATGACCAGCAGACTGCAGACCGCCACCATTGCGATTCCGCTACGGCGGGTGCTCCGGGAAATGTAACTGGTGAACTCGCGCTCAGCATCACGCAATTGCGCGAACGATTCATTCATGAATTGTCCTGTGTCAGCAACCCGATCTCCAAGCAACTCCATGTTGCGGGCGGTGGTCTGGTTCGACTGATCCATGCCTGAAAGAGTCCGATCCAATTGACCGAAGGTCTCTTCCACATGTGACATGGTAGTCCCCATCCGGTTAAGGGACCGAAGAAGCAGCCCGTCCCGGTTGGCTCTTTGTTCAAGGGTCTTGTGCAACCCCTCCAGGGTTCGACCGGTTTCAGCCTGCCGATCACTCATCGACTTCAAGCTTTCCACCGCAGTTGGAAGAGGGCTAAGCGACTTGAGTATTCCATCCCGGTCGATATTGCCTCCACCCGCCTCAAGGTGATCCCGTATCGAGCGCATCAAGTCGACCATTTCTGTCGCACCCTGCCGCAGGGTATCAAGCTGCTGCTCTCGCTTACTGGGGCGTTTCCAGAACTTCCAGCGGGGCACCGGGGTCGACTCCCTTCCGTCCCCATCATCGAGACGCTCCAATTTTCCCAGAACACTGGGCTCTTCCCTTCCGGGCTTAACGGCTCCCTCCGAACCACCGGAATCCTGATCCGGCATGTCCGCCTCTACTGCCCTTGGCCTGTTTTTCTTATGGGACTTTTTGTCCTTTTTTTTAGGCAGAGGAGCCAGAGGCTCATTGAAGGGTTCTTTTTCGGCAATTGGATCGGAGAGGCTCATCAGGAAGATCAGCCGCAAGTTATTAAGAAATGTTAATTAAATCAAGGTGAGAACTCTCAATTGCCTTGTTTTTACGCCTCGGAGCCTGAGTCCTCCCATTGAAGAGGGTCCAGCCCGTAAAATCTTCGCAGTTGCCGGTATAAGTCAGGGTGTTTCTTTTCCAACTGGACCGGCTTCTCGAAAAAGGTCTCGGTTGAAACCGCAAAGAATTCCGCTGGATTTGTGGCCCCGTAGTCGTCGAGAACTGTCCTACTCCCCTTTTCGACCTTCTCCAGGAGGTCTGCGTAGGATCGCCTCATAACCGTTGCCCATTCGGGATAATCCGCCCGTTCCTTGAGCACCGGGAGCCCATCAGCGGTTCCGTTGTACTGGTCAAGCTGGTGAGCAAACTCGTGAATCACCACATTAAGCCCATCCTCCGGGTTCTTTGCCCCCTGCCGCACACTCTTCCAGGAAAGCACTACGCTTCCACTCTTCCAGCTTTCTCCCAGTCGGACACTCTTGATTCCCATCTCATTCCTGACCTCGTAGGCATCAGGATACATCAGAACGCTTCTTAGCAACCCGAAATGATTGTAGCCACTTTCAAGGAGGAGAAGGCAGGCCTGCGCCGCTACGATCAACTGCATCTCCCTCGTCACCTCTTCCAGTTTTCCACAGGGCTCAAATCCCACCTCATGAAGAAACACCTGAATCAACTCTTCCAGTTTCTCCTTAAGCTCACCAGGCAGGCAGGCGTAGATCGGCACCTTTGCGATGAGAAGTTCCCTCTCCGCCTCGCTAAGAGGTATCGCCCGGATCGCCCTGCGTTGCCGCTTCCTTAGCCTCTGAAGCGTACTCCCAAGCAAAAATACAACCAGCACGATTGCCAGGACTAAACCGATGGCCTTCATCAGCGCAGGCCCCCGTTCCACGCCAGCAACTCGCTGTAGGCGACCCCGTTCCCCCCGAAGAGATCCAGGGAACTGCCAACTGTCACATCGACCCGCCCCTGGCTGAGTTCTTCTATCAGCCGAACATCGCCAATGTGCCCCACTCCCCCGGCATAGGTGACCGGACGGCCTTCCCATGACCCGAGGAGCTCAACCAAATCGGCATCTACGCCTTCGCATTTACCCTCAACGTCAGCCGCATGAATAAGAAATTCCGCACAATGGGGAGCAAGACGGTCCAGGACCTCCCGCTTTACCAGAAGATTCGTGGGAGTCTGCCACCGGTTCATTGCAACGCACCAACCCTGCTCACTTCGGCGGGCGCTCAGGTCTACCACGATCCGGTCCCTGCCGATTTCACCGGAAAGAGCCTCCAACCGCTCCATCAGAAAGGCCCCTTGGCTGCTAAACAACCAGGAGGTCACAATGACATGGCTCGCTCCGGCCTCCAACCAGCCGGAGGCGTTCTCCAGTGAAATCCCTCCCCCGACTTGAAGCCCACCCGGCCAATTCTCCACAGCCTCTTTGGCGCCATCTTCATTCCCGGGCCCCAGCATGATGACATGCCCTCCGCTCAGTTTGTCCGCACGGAATTTCCGGGCAAACCATCCCGGGGGCTCGCCAGCCACGAAATTCTCCCGTGGACCGGGTCCCTCGTCGCGGAGAGACCCCCCCACGATCTGCTTAACCCTGCCCTCATGCAGGTCTATGCAAGGCCGGAATTTGGTCATAGCCAGTGCGTGAAAATGGGCCTTTATTTAAAGAAAGCCAATTCCCAATGCGCCTTCCCTTCCTGTTCCTCCCCCTCTCCGGACTGGCAATCTCTATCCTGTCTGGGCAGGAAGCCCCTGGGCCCTCTCCTTCTTCAGACGGTAAGCAACCCAGTAACCGCCCCCTTCACGAGGGCATGGTCCTTATCCCGGGAGGAACCTACACTCGTGGCTCGCAGCATAAATTTGCGGAAACTCGTACGGAATACCCGGAAGAACGCCCGGTCCATGAAGTTACCGTGGACGGATTCTGGATGGATATTGCGGAGGTCACGAACAATCAGTTTCTCAAATTCACCAAGGCCACAGGTTATCGCACCCAGGCTGAGAGAGGATGGGACCCGAAGGATTTCCCCAATGCCCCCCCCGACCAACTCAAGGGTGGAGCCCTGATTTTCACTCCCCCTCCCTCTGACGTTGAGCTTTTCCGCCCGGGAGCCGAGTGGCAATGGTGGCAGTTCGTGCAAGGAGCTAACTGGCGGCACCCCGAAGGACCTGACTCAGGTATCTCCAAGCGGATGAACCACCCGGCTGTCTGCATCACTCACGAGGATGCTCTGGCCTACTGTAAGTGGGCGGGAAAACGTTTGCCAACCGAAGCCGAGTGGGAGCGAGCGGCCCGGGGTGGACTCGACCGGAAGCTTTTCATCTGGGGAGACAAGGCCCTGCCCGGGGGCAAGTGGCAGGCCAACGTCTTCCAAGGAGAATTTCCTCACAATAATACCGGTCTGGATGGATTCAAGGGAACCGCACCAGTGAAGTCCTTCCCCCCCAACGCCTATGGGCTCTACGACATGGCCGGCAATGTCTGGGAACACTGCTCTGATCTCTACCGTCCCGATTATTATCAGTCCTTTATTAAGCTCCCCGAGCCAAAAGCCAACCCCAAGGGCCCCGAGAAACCTGTGAGTCAACCCATGGTTCAGGAATACCTCCAGACCAGGAACTATCCCGCTGAGGAGCCTTTTCATCGTCTCGCCTGGCTCTGGGTCACCAAGGGTGGATCCCACCTCTGTCACCACACCTATTGCCTTCGCTACCGTCCGGCGGCACGTCATTACTCGGAGTCCCTCTCCCCCACCAATCACACCGGTTTTCGCTGCGTTCGCTCCAAGTGAGGAACTTCAAGCAGCGCACCCGATAACTCGATCCTGCGAGCATCCGTGTCCTGGCTGAAATCCAATACCTTTCATCACCGGGAATTTGCTGACCTTGAGGCCCTCTGTCGGGCCAAGGAGAAATCCGGACTGAAAGTCTCCCTCTGCATCCCTACCCTGAACGAGGAGAAGACTATCGGGAAGGAAATCGTCGTCCTCAAGAACGCCTTGATGGACAATTACCCCCTGCTCGATGAATTTGCGGTCATCGACTCCGGGTCCACCGACAGCACCGCGGAAATATGCAGGTCCTGCGGAGTCGACTTCTACCACTCGGGCGAAATCCTCCCTTCCCATGGCTTCAAGCGGGGAAAAGGTGAAAACCTCTGGAAAGCCGTCTACCAGCTTAATGGCGATATTATCTGCTACGTCGATGCCGATATCACCAACATTCATCCCCGCTTTGTTTATGCCCTGGTCGCCCCGCTCATTCACCAGCCTTCCATTCATTATGTGAAATCATTCTATGAGCGACCCATCGTGCAATCGGGAGGTGATATTCGATCCACGGGAGGAGGCCGGGTGACCGAGATCCTCGTGCGACCTCTCTTCTCTCTGTTCTATCCGGAACTCACTCAATTCTTTCAACCCCTCTCAGGCGAGTACGCGGTTCGTCGGGACGTCCTCGAGCAGATCCCCTTCCCGGTAGGATATGGAGTCGAAACCTCCCACCTGCTCGACGTCTATAACAAGTGGGGAATGGAAGCCTTCGCCCAGGTCGACCTCGACAAGCGAATTCATCGCAACCAGTCCACAGCAGCCCTCGGTCGTATGTCATTCGGGATCCTGCAGGCCTTTATCAGCCGTCTCCAGACTCAGGGGAAGATCACTACCTCGGCAGAGCTTTTCAATATCTACCGCGGCCTCGAAATTACCGGCCCCCACTACCAGGAGGTCACCGCCGAGATCGTGGAAGAAGACCGCCCTCCCCTTCTGGAACTTCCGGAATACCTCAAGAAGTTTCCATTCTCCCCTAACCGAACTCAGACGGCTTCTGCATCTGCCCAGCTTCCCTCCGCCCGCTATCCTGGAACCTGGTGAACAGCCGGGCCCGATTTTCTGTCATGTCGGTAGCCCTTGTTCACTACCACCTCCGACCTGGGGGAGTCACCCGGGTAATCGAACGACAGTCTGAAGCCCTCACCTCAGCAGGAATTGTACACGTCATCCTCTCGGGGACCCGGCAGGACGGATCCGGAAAGCTTCCGGTTCAGGTCGTCCCTGCCTTGGACTACGACAGCCCGCAGGAACCGCACGAAACAGGGGAGAACCCTTTACATGAGCAACTTGTCCGCGCAGCCGCGGTCGCTCTCGGGACAGAGCCTGACTGCTGGCACCTCCACAATCCAACCCTCGGAAAAAACTCCCAATTCCCTGACCTGATTGCCGGATTGGCTGCCCGGCAAACTCCACTCATCCTCCAATTGCATGACTTTGCGGAGGATGGAAGGCCCGAGAACTACCGGGGCCTCCGACTCCATGAGAAACTCTACCCACTCGCCCCTCAAATCCGCTATCTCACCATCAACTCACGGGATCTCTTCCTCCTGCGATCTGCCGGGGTGCCGCCCCTCCAGTCCTCTCTTCTACCCAATGCCGTCATCGCACCGCCCACCTCGGGATCCGAAACCCATTCCGGACCGGACTCCGCCCTGGCTCTCTATCCGGTGCGAGGAATTCGCCGGAAGAACCTCGGAGAATTCTGTCTTCTCTCGGGGGTTGCGACCGGCGACGCCTCCTTCGCCCTTGCGCTTCCCCCTCAGAACACCCGATGGACTTCAATCTATGAGCGATGGGCCGATACCGCCCGGAAACTTGGCCTCCCGGTCCGCATGGGAGTGATTGGAAGATTGTCCCCCCACTCCGGGACGGACTGCTCATTCCCCAACTGGCTTGGTTGCTCTACCCATCTGATCACCACTTCAATCGCCGAGGGATTCGGCCTCACCTTCCTGGAAGCCGCTGCCCTTGAAAAACCCCTCCTCGGGCGAGACCTTCCTGAGATCACCTCTGACTTCAAGGGCTGTGACAGCACCCTTCGATTACTCTACAACTAACTTCTCATTCCGCGGAACTGGGTCGACGAGCGCCGCTTGCATGAACTTCTCCACAATCACCTCGACCACCTTTACGATTGCAGCGGAGAACCACTCTCTGATGATTTGGTCACGCAAACCTTCGAGGCTCTTGCGAGGGAAAAGCATCTCGACTTCGGCAACCTCCCTGAGGAAATACAATTGGAACTGCTCCCCCGGGCCCTCGACAACCCCGGAGATGTCCTGGCCCGGAAAGGAGAATCTACGCTGCCAATCCGCGAATGGCTGGGCAAAGCATTGAATGCGCAATCGCCAGAAATCGCTCCCGATCTCTCTCCCTGGGCCCCGGAGACCTATGTCAGGACCTACCAGTCCATCTACAGGGAGATTACAACCTGCCCAGCTAGACGCCCTGACTGGCTTGATCGCCGCCAACTCCTCGGCAAGTTCCTCACCCCTGAACGTTTCCACTTCCTGCGCTCCTGAAGATGGACCTCTCCCCCCTTGAAATTATTCGAAAGCTTTCTCGGCCTTCGAAACCTGCACCCTCAACCCTTCAACCGGTTCTCCCTCCATTATCCGGCATCAAGGCTGTTGTCTTCGATATCTACGGAACCCTTTTCAGCTCATCCTGCGGCGATCTCCAATCCTCACCTGATCGACAGGCAGAGAACCTGCTGCTGTCAATTCTCCGTGATTACGACATCAAGCCCCCTGCTGACCTGCCCCCTCTCCCCACCCGTCTCCACGACCTGATAAAGAGGGAGCATGAGGAAGCTCGGGCACAGGGCAATCCTTACCCGGAAATTGAAATTCGTGACCTATGGGGCAAACTCCTCGACCTTCCTCCGGGGCCTATGATCGAGAGCATTGCTCTTCGCTATGAATGTGGCGTTAACCCGGTCTGGCCCATGCCCGGAGCTGGCGACCTGTTTTCCACCCTGCGGCATGAAGGACTGACGCTTGGTCTCATCTCAAACGCCCAGTTCTACAGCCCCATGCTTTTTCCCGCCCTTCTCGGACTGGACCTCCCAGAGCTTGGGTTCGCTTCGGATCTCTGCATCTATTCCTACCAGCATGGAATCGCCAAGCCTGACCCGGGTCTTTACCAAATCCTGCGTGTGAGACTCAAACAACACGATATCGAACCGGGAGAAACCCTTTATGTCGGAAACGATACCCTTAAGGACGTTGATCCCGCGGCCAGACTGGGATTCCACACCGCACTCTTCGCCGGAGACAACCGCTCCCTGCGCTTGCACCCCGACCGCGATGACCTCCTCCCCCCCAAAGCCATCTTGACCAGCCTCAATGAGGTCGTTGACTTACTGGACCCCCTCAACTCCTGACTCTTCCGAAGTAGTGCCTTCTCCATCGCACAAGGGCCAGGCCTCAACCGGATTCCACCTTTTATGGCATCTCGCCTCTCTCTCGCTGGGAGTCTTCTTCATCCGGATTGGCTTTCTTCACTTTACCGATCCCTCATGGTTTGAACCAATCGTTCCGAGCATGCCCGGAACACCACGATTCTGGGTTCTCCTGAGTGGGGCAGTCGAAGTGCTCCTGGGTACAGGCCTGATCATCCCTTTCCTCAGGAAATGGAGCGGAATAGCCACCTCCATCTTCCTCGTTCTGATTTACCCGGCCAATCTGAACATGTGGATCAACGACTTGTCCCTTGGAGATGGGACCGACCTGTCTCCATCCGGACACCTGATCAGGATGCTCGTGCAAATGACCGCTATTGCTGTCTGCCTGTGGATATCCCGGAAGAATAAAACTCTGGAAAACAAGGCATCTTAGCAGGCGCTTACTCGCGATCTCTTAAACCCGGAATCACTCCCCACCGGGGGAGACAAGAGGGCGTCAATCTTTTGCAAGGCATCGGCAGACTGGTTTCGCATTCCGAGGTATTACAGAAGCGTGACGTAACGACCCCGTATTCAACCTGCCTATTCGGCCCACCATGCATGTTGATGGGTTTTCATGCGGGCCGAAAAGGTTTCTCCAACTGCATTGTGAGCGTTGTAGGTTAACCGTTTCATAACAGGGCAGGGCGGGGTCGTTCGTCACACCTTCTTTCCCTGGGTTTAGCATCTGCGAGGCACCTTTCCAGCTGGAGCTAAGTCCTCCCCAAGGACAAACTCGTCAGGAACCAGTCGGCTTCCTCTTTTCCACGATTGTTCCTCCCGTGGGATCAGTAAGAATCCGGACCCGGTCTTGCGATCTCAGGTTACGGATCCCCCGAGCCCGCTGAAGCACCGTAACCGATTCTCCTCCATCCTTCCGGATTCGGATTTCAAAGGCAGTTTTCCCGGCAAGCTTCTCTCCCAGTCCGCCCAGCAAACCACCGATCAGGGCTCCCTCAAACGCCGCCCCGTCATCCGAACCGATAAGCGCTCCCGCTATAACGCCACCCACCACTCCATCACCATCGTCCGGGGAATCGTTATAGGTAACCTCCCTGATACTCACCACCGTCCCGAACTCCTCCTTGTAGGACTTCTGTAACTGCAGGGAAGTCGCAGGAGTTGTTGCAGTCTGGCATCCGCCCACAGCGAGGCATCCGGCTCCCAGCAGAATCACCATCATCCTATGCATTCTCAGGAACTATCAGAATGGGCAACTGATTGGCAATCCGCATTCAAGCAGGAAGACCGATGAGGCCGAGGAGCTGTCATCGTGTGACCATCGCAGACCATATCCCGCCTCGGTTTTCTTGACGAGAAGCCCCCGCAGGGAAAGCATTGGATCAGGCAGGAAAAATGAGCGGATCAGACGAAGGCCCGGTGCAGGAGCCATCAGGAGAGACTGGCTCTCCCGCTCCAGAGGATCCACCTCCCCTCCCCCACCTGGAGGACGAGTCGTCGCCTCCCCCCCTGCCCTCCCAGAGCGCCCGCGATCCGGACAATCCTCCTCCAACTCCCACCACCTTCAACCCGGAACATCCAAACCATCCCCAGCCACAGCATGTGGGGAAATCCACCCTCAGGAAAAAGAAGGGATGCCGTTCATCCTTTTGGTCCGCTTTCCTCTGGGTCGCCATCGTAATCCTCCTCGGTGGGGGGTGGCTCGCTCAGTTGATCGGATTCGAGATCATCCGGAACATGAGACAACTTGAGCGTATCCCGGATGTAGAAGCTATCGCTCTCGTGGAAGGAGAGGTCACCATGAGCGGCTGGGCCCTGGACGGCGGGGAAAAAGTAGATGGCAAATACACCAAGACACGGAGCTACTACCTCTACTGGCTGGAAGAGGAATGGGAGGATGACGATGATGGTGGAGGGAGCTGGCGGACCCGTGCTTCCGGTCGCCGGCACGCGGACTCCTTTGTCCTGAAAGACCAGACCGGCACCGTAGAAGTCTCCCTCAAGTCCCTCTCAAAAAGCGGCGTGCATCCCGACTTGAGATTGGACCACCAAGACCGACGCGGTGATCGGAGGTTTTCCGAGTATCGCATTGACCCGGGAGACAAGTTCTTCGCCTTCGCGAAGGCCGAACCACGGAACAGCACAGAGACGGAACCGGGCACCCCCGGCTACCAGTTGAACTTTGCTTCCGGCGGCTCATCCTTCACTCCGATCCTCGCGGAGAATGCCACCGCAACCTCAATCCGCAGTGGGCAGGGCACCAATGGCGTCGTTAGCAGCATTATCAGCGTAGTGGCCTTTGCCTTCGGGATCATGCTTCTCTGCTTCAAGCTCCGGATTCACCGCTTGCTCCTCTTCCTCACCCTCCTGAGTGGATTGAACCTCTGCGCCCTCTTCCTCATGGGCCTGGGAATGCTCGCCACCGACCTTGAGGACGGAAAAGACCGCCTTTCCCGGCATACCAGAAGTGCCACTGCCGCAGTCGAGCACGAACTGAACCTGGACGAAGGCTCCTTCAACTGGGAGGGCTCCCTCTCGGCCCTGCAGAATCATGAAGACCAGCAATCCAGGCGCCGTGTCCTGGGAATCCGAGAGGATTATGCTGCCGCAATCGAACGCACCAACGCCATCCTCACGCGCTTCCCGGAACGACACCTCGCCCCACTCTGGGGTGTTCGAGCGACACCTTCCATCCTGGAGGAAGAGGACCCCCCCCTTGACGATTTTGAAATTACTAAAAGTCCAATCCCTCGATGGATGCTCTGGATAGGAGGGGCGATCGCCCTGATTTGCGGCATTCTCGGCAGCGTCTCCGGATTCAGGAGGGTCAAGACCAAGCGCTACATCGAAAATGTCCCCACCTCCCTCTCTACCGGCCTCGCCTATGGCCCTGCCGAAATCAAGGGAAAGTCCGTTCTCTATGAAGGAGACAACCACTTCATTCAGGGCCCTCTCACCGGGGACAGGTGCTGCCATGTCCGCTACAAGGTCACCGAGGAGCGTGGCTCGGGAAAGGATAAGGAAACAGTGACCATCGAGCACTGGACCGAGCAGGTCCCCTTTTTATGCCACGACAAGGAGGGCTGGACACGTGTGGTGCCGGCAGGAGCCGAGATGCGGGTGGACTGCACCGCCCATACCCGATCCGGACGACGGGACTACTATGAATACAGTGTTTCGGAGGGTGAGGACCTCTACATTCTCGGCTCGGCTGTCATCGAACCCATTGAAGGCGAGGCCCTCCAGATCGCCGACGGAGACAATGACGGGTTCCCCTTCCTGATCTCCGACAAGAGCGAGAACGACACCATGCTGAGGGTCAGCAAGGGGGCTCTCACCAAGATCAGCTTCGGCTTTATCGGCATCGTGACTCTCGTCATGCTGATGTTTGCCGGAACGGGATCTTATTCCCCGACAGATTTCATGGCCGCAGCACTCACCGCCCCGGCCTTCCTTGTCTTCAGCACCTTCATCCTCATGTTCAATGACCTCGTCTTTCTTCGCAACCGGGTTAAACGAGCCCATTCCAATATCGAGGTCGCCCTCAAGAAGAGATTCGACCTGATTCCGAACCTGGAGTCCATCGCCCAGAGTTACCTCGGGCATGAGCGGGAGTTACAGGAGCATCTCGCGAAACTTCGCTCAATCCACAAGGGCAGGAAAAAATACACTCCGGATCAAATCGATTCCGCCATCCGGGCAGACAGGGCCGTAACCGACCGAATGCTGGCCCTCTTCGAGGATCATCCCGATCTCAAGGGCAACACGGTCACTGCAGATCTGATGAACCGTCTGGTCCGGGTCGAAAACGAAATCGCTCTCATGCGTGATGGGTACAACGACAGTGTCGAACTCTACCGCACCGGTTCACAAAGATTCCCCGAGGTCCTTCTTGCCAAGGCCTTTGCCTTCAGGGACGCGGATTTCCTGCGGGCAGAACTGGAGGTAAGGAAGGTGCCCGAGGTGGACATGGGACCCTGAACTCCTGAACCACCAGGGCTACCCATTCTCGCCCGGGGAACGATCCTCCGGTTTGCATAGACCGTCTGCGGATTGAGCATTCAGGGCTTTGCGTTTCCTGATCACCATTCTGGTTGCCAGATAAGGCAACAGGAAAAGAAGGAGTATGCACAACTTAAGAAGGATCATCCCGGCATAGTTGATGATATCGAAATGCTCCCTGCCTATCGAGGGAGTAACGCTTGAGTGCACTTTGTATACAAAATCCCCGCCTACCTGAAGGGCACCCCACCAGTAGAACAGTATGATAAAACCGATAACACTGCACCGAAGCAGGATCTGGGCTGCAATCTCAAGCCCTTCATCAACTACCACCCTCATGCTGAAGCCTAACAATCCCGGTCCCAGGAGACAAGCGGTCAGGGGGCCTCACAATCAGACGATTGATCAAAGCCAACTCCCGTCTATGCTCGACCCATGGAAGAAAGCAGGGAAACAGTCGATACCCTTAAACGCACCCTGACCAGGCGTTATCTTCTGCAGGCGGGAACCACTGGAATTGGATCCTTGGCCCTGGGATCACTCCTTGCACCACAGGCCTTCGCAAACAAGGTCGCACAGGGGCGATCCCAATTCGCCCCCAAGGCCAAGCGAATCATCTTCCTCTTCATGAATGGAGCGCCCTCCCAGCAGGACCTCTTTGATCACAAACCCCTGCTTGACCAGCATCACGGCAAGGAACTCTTCAAGAAATTCGATCCGAAGACCAAAGCCTGGAGCAAGGAAGGATTCATTGAGCGCACCCAGCGCCTCACCGGCATGACTTCCGGCCAGCAATCCTTCCCAGTCGCCCGTTCCAACTGGAAATTCAAACAGTATGGACAGGGTGGAGCATTGCTCAGCGACCTCCTCCCTCATACCGCCCGGGTAGCGGACGACCTGTGTTTCGTTAAGTCGATGCATACCGAGGCAATCAACCACGACCCCGGCGTGACCTTCTTTCAAACCGGCCATCAGCAACCGGGTCGCCCCAGCATGGGGTCCTGGATGAGCTACGGACTTGGATCCGCCAACGAAAACCTTCCCACCTTCTGCGTCCTGATCTCCAATGGAACCGGACGCCCCGGAAGCCAACCGGTCTATACCAAACTCTGGGGCAGCGGCTTCCTTCCCAGCGTGCATCAGGGAGTTCAGCTACGCGGAGGCAAGACCCCCGTCCTGTACCTTAACAGCCAACCCGGCGAATCGGTTGATTCCCGGCGCCGCATGATTCAGCGAATGCAGGCCCTGAACCAAATGCAGCTCGATGCCTTTGGCGACCCGGAAATCGCCACCCGCATCGCCCAGTATGAAATGTCCTTCCGCATGCAGATGTCCGTTCCAGAGGCCACCGACATCAGCAATGAGCCCAGGTCCATCCTCGATCTCTACGGTCCAGAGTGCCAGACGCCTGGAAAGTTCGCAGCCAACTGCCTGCTCGCCCGCCGACTTGCCGAACGGGGCGTTCGCTTCATCCAGTTATACCACCGGGGCTGGGACCAGCATGGAGGGCTCATCGGCGCACTTCCAAAACAATGCAATGACACCGATCAGGCCGGGGCCGCCCTGGTAAGCGACCTCAAGCAGCGGGGCATGCTGGACGAAACCCTGGTCGTCTGGGGCGGAGAGTTCGGTCGCACCACCTACTCCCAAGGTGGCGCCGGAAAGGCCGCTAACGGACGGGATCACCATCCCCGTTGCTTCACCTACTGGATGGCGGGAGGAGGAATCCGGCCCGGAGTCAGCCATGGAGCATCAGACGACTTCGGCTACAACATCGCGAAGGACCCCGTGCACGTGCACGACTTCCAGGCGACCGTGATGCACCTCATGGGTGTCGACCATGAACGCCTCACCTTCAAGTATCAGGGCCGTCGGTTCCGCCTCACTGACGTGCATGGCAAAATCGTTCACCCCATTCTCGCCTGATTCCATGCGCTCCCTGACTCTCCTGCTCGCTACTGCCCTCGCCTTCTCCGGGGCCAGCGCTTTCGAACCTGTCTCATTCAATGAGCAGATCCTGCCCATCCTCTCGGACCGCTGTTTCAGTTGTCATGGACCGGACTCAGCCGCCCGCAAGGGAGGCATGCGCCTCGACCTGGAGGAAGCCGCCAAGTCCGCCCTTGAAAACGGAGTCATCCCGATCGCTCCGGGAAAACCTGCTGCAAGCGCCATCATGCAGCGCATCCTGAGCAAGGATCCCGATGAGATCATGCCTCCACCCGAATCCAAGGTCAGCCTCTCTTCCGACGAGGCGGCACTTATCGGCGCCTGGATCTCGCAGGGAGCCGCCTGGGAAAAACACTGGGGCTTCCTCCCCCCCAGGAAGATCCCTCCCAACTCCCCAGCTGACCATCCCTGGCCCCGGAACATCATTGACGAATACCTTCTCACCCGCCTCTCCAAAGAAGAATTGAGCCCGTCCGGCCCGGCTGCACCGGCTCATCTTCTACGTCGCCTGAGTTTCGACCTTACCGGCCTGCCCCCGACCATCCCGGAATTGAACTCGTTCCTGTCAGACAACTCGGCTGAGGGCTATGAAAAGGCGGTAGACCGACTCCTCGCCTCTCCGGCCTTCGGGGAACGACTCGCCCAGGAGTGGCTTGATGTTGCCCGCTATGGCGACACGGACGGCCTCTTTGAAGACCATCCCCGCACTATCTGGGCATGGCGGGACTGGGTAGTCACCGCCTTCAATGACAACCTCCCCTACGACCAATTCATCACCTGGCAACTAGCCGGCGACCTGCTCCCCCAGCCAACCCGCGACCAGCGGGTCGCAACCGGTTTCCTTCGCAACAATCCCACCTCCAACGAGGGTGGACTTATCGATGAGGATTACCGCATCAAGTATCTCGTGGACCGGGTTAACACCACTTCCACCGCCTTCCTGGGACTGACCATGGAATGCGCGCAGTGCCACGACCACAAATTCGACCCAATGACCCAGAGGGAATACTACGAGTTCGCCGGGTTTTTCAACAGCCTGGAAGGCAGGGGAAATACCAAGGGCGCAACCTCCCCCACCCTGAGGATCCTCCCTCCCGGGAAGGAAAAACGGCTCGAGATCGTCCACAAACGCCTCGCAACGCTCGAAGAGGAACTGAAATCGACTCCCGACGCCCTCACGGAGGGCTTCGAGAAATGGCTGGGGCAGATCGAGAAGCCTGTTAACTGGCTCTCCCCGAAGGTCCTCTCGGACTCGCGGCGCAGCACGTCTACAAAGACCCCGGAGACACCCCATGAGGAATCTCCTGTCAGAGGACAGTTCATCCGTATCGCCCTCAAACCCGGTGCCACCTCCTTCCTGACCATCTCGGAAGTGCAGGTATACTCTGGAGCAAGTAATGTCGCCCCCACTGGATCTGCCCGCCAGAGCAGCACTGGTTACAACGCGCCCGCCAGCAAGGCTATCGACGGCAAGGCGGATGGATCATTTGCGTCCTGCTCCTGCACTAACGAGGAACAGGATGCCTGGTGGGAACTGAACCTGGGACGGGAACTCCCCATCGATCAAATCCTCGTCTTTAATCGTAATGACTGCTGTCCCGAACGACTCAACAATGTCTCGATTACGGTGCTTGATCCCAATCGCAGGGAGACGTGGTCCAGCAGGATCGAAACGGCACCCTTCCGCTCCTCATTCGTTCAGAACCCCAACGCACCAACACCGGTCACGCAGGCTCCCGCAAGCTACGAACTCATCCTTGAGCCCAAGGCAACAGAGCAGAAAATTACCGCCCTCCAGATCTCGAGTGCCTCAACCGGGACCATTCCGTCAATCAAGGCTGAGATTCTCGGGGAGAAGCCTCGTCCTCTTAAACTCGATCACGCCGAAAAGATAAGCCTGAACCCCGAAACCCCTCATCTGGTCACCCTTCCTTCACCTGCTGCTCTTGGAACATCCGAAAAGCTGAAACTCACAATCGAAGGGGAAGTCGGAATTTCGGTGCAGGTGACCACGGACTCCTCGGTCGTTCAACGTGCCAAGCTTCCCAAGGAGCGGAACAAGCGCCTCGAACACTTCCGCAACTCGTGGCCTGGATTCTCTGCCCAGCGCAGCGAACGCGATTCTCTCCAGAAGGAAAAGACCCTCATCGAAAAATCAGCGGTTATCACCATGGTTGCCGGCGAACAGGCCAGGATCCGCCCAACCCACATCCTGATGCGGGGGGAATATGACAAACCGGGCGAACAGGTACAGCCTGCCGCACCTGGCAGCATCATGGACTTCAGCGAGGAACTGCCAAAAAACAGGCTGGGGCTGGCCCAGTGGATGACTGACCCCTCCAATCCCCTCACTGCTCGCGTCGCCGTCAATCGCTACTGGCAGCTCCTCTTTGGAGCGGGTCTGGTCACTACCTCAGAGGATTTTGGTACCCAGGGCAACCGACCCAGTCATCAGGGCCTTCTGGACTATCTCGCCGTAGACTTTGTGGAGTCCGGCTGGGACTTGAAGCGTTTGATCCGCCTCATGGTCACCTCCGCCACATACCGCCAGGCAAGCCATCGCACTGCCGACCTGGTCGAACATGATCCGGACAATCGCCTCCTGGCCCGCATGACCCGGCAGCGACTTCCCGCGGAATTCATTCGTGATCACGCTCTCTTCGTCAGCGGCCTGCTCGTCAACAAGATGGGAGGCCCCGGCGTAAATCCCTATCAACCCTCCGTCCTCTTCGGACGCAACGCCATTGGAGCGGCGGGGGCTTCCTTCAAGCAGGGCTCGGGCGACGACCTCTATCGCCGC
>Ga0163180_10000715_pt1 | contig 19152 bp, 13 predicted proteins | sample AtlANTMetagenome_2_FD_109647 | JGI IMG/M metagenome (GOLD analysis project Ga0163180, IMG submission 109647) | Marine eukaryotic phytoplankton communities from the Atlantic Ocean - Atlantic ANT 4 Metagenome | ecosystem: Environmental > Aquatic > Marine > Oceanic | place: North Atlantic Ocean...
CGCTGATATGCCTTCCAAGGCGCGTTCCAATCATCGATCACCATCCAAACAATGGTGACCAACAACAACAGGCTCGAGATGAGGAACCAATTGTTCAGTGTCGGAACGTGATAATGAGTGTCGCCGCGATCTGCCATGTGAGCGTTATTAGACGCAGTGTCGTGTCAGTGTCTTGAGAGGGTGAATAAAGAGTGATTGCCTAAACGTTCAGGAACCACTCGGGGATTCCAACGATGTACTTCAGGTCAACGGTCCAACGCAGGAGCATCTTGACCGGAATAAGAGCGAACCAGAGCAAGAGGTGCATCATCACGTGATAGCGCACCAGGTGAGCGCGATCACCGCCGTAGAGCTTCGCCATAAGCGGTCCCTCCAGCACTTTCGGGATCACGAAGAACCACACGCCCAAGGCCAGGAAGCCAGGCGCCTCGCGCAAGAAGATCGAGTCAGGCCTCGGCATATCGAGCAGCTTCACCCAGAAGTAGGTGGAGAGGTCGACCATCGCCATAGGCTCCAGCTTGTGCAGATCCCAGTATTCGAAGGGCCCGAAGAAGGACCAGTTCGGCCCCCTCAGGAAGGTTCCCAGGATGACGAATGAGACCCAAAAGAGAAGGAAGCCGACCCAGAAGAAGGACACGCTGAACGCGCGCTCCTCAAAGGTGTAGTAGCCGTTCCCCTTGGGGTTCGTATCCACATAGGGGATCGCCATGAGGCCGACGACGATGAAGCTAGGCAGCAGCACACCCGCGATCCAAGGATCGAAGTAAACGAGCAGCTCTTGAAGCCCGAGGAAGTACCAAGGCGCCTTCGAGGGGTTTGGAGTCCTCGCCGTCGCCGCCGGCTCTTCGATCGGCGCAGTGATCTCAATCGACCAAGCCAAGAGGAAGGCCGTGAAGAGCACGATGCAGATGAGCTCAACGTAGACGAGATCAGGCCAAGTGTGGACCTTCTTGTTGCCGCCGTCCCCTTCCATCGGGGGGAGGCCTTGCTTCATTCGCTCATCATTCAGATAGCCGCGTCGCAACGACAGCCAGCTGAAGTAAACGACGGTCGCCAACAGAATGATGATCGGGACGTTGTCCGGCTTCGTGATGATCCGATTGAAGTTCGGGTCACTCCATGCGAAGACGAAGAACGCTGTCCCCACAACACAGGTGGTAACAATGACGGAGATCTTCGTGCTGTACTTGCGGTACTTCAACACGACGAAGGCCGCGACGACCGTCAGCGTGAAGTAACGCGTCGGCTCCATCAGCCAGTCAACGAAGTGCTTAATCGTGTCGCCCATTGCTCAGTGCGTCGTTACCTAGTTCCTGTAATTACAGATAGGTCCAATCTCAGCCGCCTACAAGGGGCCAGAGATCCCACCATCCTTTCGAACTCGCCAGAAGTGAATAGCCATCAGGGTGGCTGCGATGAGCGGGAAGCCCACACAGTGAAGAACATAGAACCGTAAGAGAGTTCCCTCCCCCACGAAACGACCGGCGAGCAGTCCAAAGCGTACGTCGCTGCCAGCGTGAACGAGATCAAGCCCACCGATTGATAAGAGCGCAGCACCAGGTCCCTCGTGTCCGAGGAAGGGCGTCGCTCGCGCCATGTTCGTGCCCACGGTCACAGCCCAAACAGCGAGCTGGTCCCAAGGCAAGAGATAGCCGGTGAAAGACAAGAGCAAGGTGAGCACGAGCAAGATAACGCCCACGTTCCAGTTGAACTCACGGGGCGGTTTGTACGAGCCGGTGAGGAAGACTCGATACATGTGCAGCCAGACTGTGATGACCATGAGGTGGGCAGCCCAGCGGTGAATCTCTCTCATCAATCCCAACGGGACGTTCTCTCGCAGAGCGAAGATGTCCTGATAGGCGTACTCAGCGGTAGGCCTGTAATAGAACATCAAGAGCAAGCCCGTGATGGTCTCGATCAAGAACAAGAAGAAGGTCAAGCCCCCCATACACCAGGTGTACGAGAGGTTGATTCCGCTGCGGCGCACCTTCACGGGGTGGAGGTGCAAGAAGAAGTTGGAAAGGACCGCTAGCGTCCTGTTCCTCGGAGTATCCGGATAGCCGTGCCTGAAGATGGACTTCCAGACTTGGGTCTCACGGATCTTTTCAAAGAGCTTGTTCATCTATTGCGACAGAAGAGCTGGTTCAGGCTTTTTGCAGGAGGGGCCGTTCGGAGGTCAGGCGGTGTAAGAGAGGTAAGAACCATCCATGGTCCATTGGCCCTTCTCTTCTTGGTACTTGGTGTTCTTATCAATCTCAATCTGGCCATCAGCGGAGAGGCCAATCTTGTAGCGCTCGAGCGGACGCGGAGCGGGACCCTCGACGTTGATGCCGGTGATCACGAAGCCGGAGCCATGGCAAGGGCACTTGAAGGTGCCGCTTGATGAGAGCCAGTTAGGTGTGCAACCAAGGTGTGTGCAGACAGTTGAGAGCGCGTAGAAGTTGTCCGGCTCTCGAACGATCCAAACGCCATACGAGGCCTTGAAGCGTTCATCGACTTTGCCCACGGCGAACTCTTCAGGGAACCCGGCCTTGAACTGCTGCGGCGGTTCATAGAGGACGTTCGGAAAGAGGAAGCGTGTCATCGCTCCGAGTCCAAGCGCACCAGCACCACCAAAGGGAGCCCATGCCATCCCTAGGGATGAGAAGAGCCCACGGCGAGATACCTCACCACGCAGGGGTGAGCGGATAAGACTGTCAGCAGTCTCAGGCTTGCTTGTTTCTTTGTTCTCTTCCATGTCAGTGGAGAGTGGCGCTAAGAGTTTGGTTCCGAATTCCCCACGCAGAGAGATCCGCACAGGGGCCGAGGAGAGGGCTGAGAGTCTTAGAAAAAAGGCCGGGTAAGCCCTTTAAGAATCTCCGCATGATCCAAGGGCAAATAGGGTGCGCGAGAGCGCGCCTATTGGCAAGACTTCAGGTCGATTCTGATGCCCTTAATTATTGTTTTTTAAGACCCGCAAGGCTGCCTCCCTGACGACGAGGTCTTCCTCATCGCCCGAGAGGGTCTCAAGGAAGGCTCGATCCTCAGGTCGCTGAAGCCGGATGAGAGCCTCAATGGCCTTCACCCGGTTGTCTCGAACGATGTCTTGCCGGGCATATTGAAGAGAATCTCTGCCTCGCTCGGCCTCATAGAGGGCTAAACCGGCTCCATCCCTCAGCATGGTGGCCCCAGAGGGGTCTCCGAGCCATGAGAGACCGATAGCAGCGTTCAAGCGAACCGACAGGTCATTGTCACCGAGCGCCTCCTTCAAGGCAGGCACAGAGAGCTCTGCTGGGAAGAACCTCAAGCAGCCTGCGGCCACAGTCCTGAGCCCCACATCCTCAGAGGAGAGGAAATTAGAAACATCCTGAAAAGTCTCTGATTCTCCGCGGATACCTAAGCTCAAAAGAGCCTGAAAGCGCAGCTCAGCGCCTGGATCAGCCTCCTCACCGAGGGAGAGGATCTCGCGCAAGCCCTCGAGCCCTGCAGGGTCCCCCATATAGAGCAGCGCCGAAGACAAGACATATTGAAGCTGGGGGTCTTCTCCCTCGAGCCCATCCAAAGCTGAGGCCAAGTTCTTCTGAAGCTCTGCCGTGACCTCCCACGGGAGCTCCTCCTCCATGAGCAGAGCCCTGTTGTTCTCAGCGAGCTGCTCAACGAGAGCAAAGGCGGCCTGAGTACGCTCATTAGCGCCTCCGCGAAGGACCCGCTGAAGGTTCTCATCCATAGAAGCCTCTTCTCCATAGAGCGTGCCCATGAGCAGCGGCACGAGAAGCAAGATGACCACGATCATCGCCGGAACTAAGATCAGCGGGACGAGGAGGTTCTTATAGGGTGAAGAGGAGGCCTCAGTAGCAGCTGCTGCTTCGGTCTTCGGTTCACCGGGTGATGAGCCTTGGCTCTCTTGAGAGGGGTCACTATCAACCATTTGTCAGTCCTTACGCGTCTGAACAGGGTAATCAGAGAGATGCGTAGGAGCCCTCAAGGCCCCCACCAATGGACGAGCATAATCCTGGAAGCTCGGGGCGATCCCGCCGTGCCCACTGAGGAAGTCGAGAGGAAGGGTCTTTGTATTTTTCGCTACTTTAGAGAGCTCTGTAATACCGAATGAAGCCCTGTAGGTGGGGTCCTCCTCGCGCTTAATGATGACCGAGCCGTGCTGATATTCACCGCTTGTGGCGACCTTCGCCGCCATCCGGCCCACCTCTCTCGCCTCGATCGCGTCGACCTCAGAGACGCAGTCAGCGAAGGAGCGCTGGAGATAGCCGAAGGTGTCGGCACGAACCCGGGTATCAGCCCCCAAGACCTCCTTGAGCCTCCCGGCGAGGAAATCTCCGAGCGCACCAGTCCCTGAGAGCTGAACATTGCCGTGTGAGTCCTTCTCCTGTGACTCAAGGATGAGCTTCCCATCGGCATCATGAATGCCCTCGCTCACGGCGATGACACAGCGACCGAGCGATGAGTAGACCTCAGCAACCTCATCACCGAAGCGCTCGAGATCAAAGGCCTGCTCTGGGACATAGACGAGGTGAGGACCATCATCATCATGCACCTTCGCGAGGGTGCTCGCGGCCGTCAGCCAGCCCGCGTGACGGCCCATGATCACATCGACCTTGATCCCCCCGAGGCTGCGGTTGTCTTCATTATCACCCATCAAGGCCGAAGCCACGAAACGAGCAGCGGAGCCATATCCAGGGCAGTGATCCGTGACGCAGAGGTCATTATCGATCGTCTTCGGGACATGGAAGAGGCGGATGTCGTAGGAGCGCTCGACCGCCATCTGGTTGAGGATGTGAGCTGTCTCCGCTGAATCATTGCCGCCGATATAGAAGAAATAGCGAATGTCATGGGCCTCGAAGACCTCCAACATCCTCGCGCACTCCTCTTCAGTGGGCTTCTTACGCACTGAACGGAGACCCGCGCAGGGCGTATTTGCGACGCCCTCAAGGGTCGCAGCAGACTCTCTGCCAAGATCGATCAAGTCCTCTCCTAGGACGCCTTTCACCCCGTGAATAGCCCCATAGACCCCTTTTATGCGGTCTGAGCGCAAACATCCCTCTACCACGCCGACTAGGCTCTGGTTGATGACGGCTGTAGGCCCGCCCGATTGTCCGATTAGTGCATTCCCCTGAGGTGCAGACATCTGATTTCCTCCGATTGATGTCGATACTTGATAGCCGCAGACCACCTCTAGAGGAGGTGAATCACCACGGGATGATAGCGAGAGAGCATCCTCAGGGCTAAAGGGCTTGCGGTCCTGTGGTCATATCTCATAAAGTTCCTCGCCTCAATTCCCTTGAGGGGCCCACAGGGGCCCTGCATGACAGAACAACTGGGTGCCCGGGTGGCGGAATTGGCAGACGCGCAAGACTAAGGATCTTGTGGGGTAAAACCCGTGCTGGTTCGATTCCAGTTCCGGGCACCAACTTCACGAGGCGCCGCGCTCCATAAGGAGCGCGGCGCCTCGCTCTTTTCCTGCGACCTCAGTCCTGGAGGGGAGCAACGACTCGAAGACTCAGGTCGATCTCACGTGCGGCGAAAGAGGCCTCAAGCAAGAACGCGCGGACTCCTTTCAACCAAGAGACCTGACGCTTCAAGCGCGCGAGCGTTTCGCCGCCTTGTACCCTGACCTTCTCACGCTCGACCTCATCAAGGAGCTCGTTGATGCGCTGCTTCAAGCGCGCATCTTCATCTGCGCTCAACTGTTGAGTGCGACGCCCACCAAACTCTGTTCTCAGAAGCCCCGCTTGGGCCTTTGCGCGTTCAGCGGTCCAGTCGATCTGGACTGAGTCCCTGGCAGCTTGTGGGACACGCGCCTCCAAAGTCTCCGTCAGCTCCTTAGGATCGACCCACGCGACGATGTCAGCCGTCGCCAAGGAGTCGTTCACTAAGGCTCTAAACTCCGGACGCTCGCTCAACCTAGGGTACTCACGCCCTCCCCGACTGAAGGTCTTCAGCAAGTGCCCCGTCATATCGAATGAGTTCGAGAGGATGCACATACCAGCCGCATTGACGGTCCCGACGACGCCGGTGCCCGGGATCAACTCACTCCAGAACTCACGGATCTCATAGCCATCAACGACGTTCTTGTAGTAACCGACCTCATCCGACTTACGACCCTTAAGGCCGAACAAGCGCCCTTGCTGGCCGATCAACTCACGCAGTTGAACGATGCTCTCTTCTCCCGTGCGGCCTTGCAGCCAGAAGACGAGGGCAGAGGCAAAGACCGGCTCATCATTGTGCGGGGGTCCATCGGGGTCATCGGGGTAATCATTGGTCCGCATGATGAGGACGCCACGATCCTTGAACGCCTTATCAAGCTGCTCAATCAGCTCAGAGAGGCGCTTATAGCGGCCCGTACTGCGGAATTGATCCTCGATGGCTTGCCTCATCGCTGGCTCCATCGAGCGACTCGCCTCATCGAGTAAGTCACCGACATCTCCATTGAAGTAGAGGAAGACCGAAGAGTCTTCAGGTGCCATGCGCGCCGCATTCTTCATGAGGTCGTCTCCACTGACCCCGTCGAGCGCATAGTGCTTCTTCATCGTCGAACTGATGAGCTCACTCGACATAGACGCGTGAAGATCCATCCGGATCCCCTCATCGATGTCCAAGAAACCTGAGACTTGGTTCAGAGAGTTCAGCTGAAAGAACTGCCCCATAAACTTGGGGAGGAAGGTGTCCGCCTTCTGGTCAGGCCACGCCGCCGTGACGCCCAGCTCTTCACAGACGCCGCGCAAATTACAGAAGAGCTCGAGGTCATCACCGTCCGGTGAGCGCCGCTCTGATTGCACGAAGGCCCTGTACTCATCACGCAAGAGCATCGAGTCTTGATACTGACGAGCCTCCAGTTCGAAAGCGTCAGCCACCAGCTCCTCGCCGGTCCCGATGATTCCTATATCCAAGAGGCGTCCGATGTGCAGAGGGCGGCTGAGCCCGCCTCCGCTCAAGGTCACATAGTTCTCTTTCTCAACAGCTGTGAAGCCCATGCCTTCTATGTTTGAGATTGAGGGATGACGCAACGCCTCGATCGCGAGCTTGCCGGCCCAATTCACAGAGCCATAGACAGCCCAATCTGAATCAGCGAGCTCTGGCCCCCGAAGCTCACCTGAGATCGCGAACTCTTGCCCGCCAAAGATCTCGAGCAAGCTGAGTCCCATCGGCAGCTCTGCAGAGATCTCATCGACCTGCGCCAATGCCTCGTTCACTCCCAGAGACCCGATGAGGTCCTCATACTCCGGTGAGTCGAGGATGGAGCCCCAGGTCTCATCTGCAGCGAAGGCCTCAGCAGCTGCTATCTCTGGGAAGGGATCAAAGACCGTGTCGAGGCGCGCCTTCGCCGCGAAGAACTGCACCCGCCTCGGCACGAGCCCAGCGACATCTGCGCCTAAGCTCCCCTCGAAAGGGCTGAAGAAATAGGTCGAGAAGGCAAAGTAGCCGACCAGGAGCAAGAGGGCCGTTAGGATCCCGAGGATACGGAGGAACTTCTTCATCTCGTGAGTGTGATCTGCAGAAAGGGGGGCGTGGAGACAGGTGGCTCATCGGGGGGGCGAGAGCAGCCGATGCCCCATTTTTCATACAGACGCCGCATCCCCGCGCTTCTTCCCAAAGTCTAAATTCAATACGGAGCGCGGCCCTTGCTTGCTTCCGACCTCATCGAAAAGGAAACTCGACGACGAAATGAAGTTCAACGCCCGCGCTCACAGCATCCCTCTCTCTGCGACCTTGGCCCTCGACGCTAGAGCCAAGGAGCTCATCGCCTCTGGTCGAGACATCATCAACATGACCGCCGGAGAGCCCGACTTTGACGCGCCCAACGCTGTAAAAGACGCTGCGAGAGCCTTTGTGGACTCAGGGAAGGTCCGCTACACGCCGGCTCCTGGCAGGCCGAGCCTGCGAGAGACCATCGCCGCTCACCTCAGCCGTACGCACGGCCTCCCTTTCGAGGCTAAAGAGGTCACAGTTTGCCACAGCGCCAAGCACGCGCTCTCAGGCACGCTGCTCTCGCTCGTCTCAGACGGCGATGAGGTCATTCTCCTCCTGCCAGCGTGGGTCAGCTACTTCGAGATGGTGCGCTTCGCAGGCGGCGAGCCTGTCGCGATACCCTGCCGCCCCGACCTCGGCCCAGACCTCGAAGCGATCGCTGCGGCGGTCACAGAGAAGACGCGCGGGATCATGATCAACAGCCCCTGCAACCCCTCTGGCTATTGCTTCACTCCTGAGGAGATGCAAAGCGTCGTCGACCTCTGCAAAGAGCGCGACCTCTGGATCCTCTCTGATGAGATCTACAGCCGGATGATGTACGACGACACAGATCACGTGAGCCCCGTCACCTACGGAGACGACGCTCGCGAACGCACCATCATCGTCGACGGCGCGAGCAAGGCCTTCGCCATGACGGGCTACCGCATCGGCTACCTCGCAGCGCAAGCAGAGCTCTCCGGCACAGTCGGCCGCCTCCACAGCCAGCTGACCGGCGCGCCCAACGCTATCAGCCAAGAGGCCTTCGAATGCGCGCTCGCTGAGGAGCCCGAAGAGGTCGTAGGTATGGTCGAAGAGTTTGACAGGCGGCGCAAGATGATCGTCACAGGGCTCCAAGAGTTGGGGCTCCCCACAGAGATGCCACGCGGCGCCTTCTACGTCTTCCCTGATGTCTCAGCGCACCTAGATGAGACAGGCTCTATGGGCTTCTCTGAGCGCCTCCTAGAGGAGGCTGGCGTCGCTTCAGTCCCAGGCAGCGCCTTCGGCACTGAAGGACATGTGCGCCTCTCATACGCGCTCAGCGAAGCAGAGATCACTGACGCCCTCGACCGCATCGGCCGCTTCCTCAGTCAGAGCTGAAGCCGCTCGAATAAAACCAAGCGACCCCCCGCCGCTGAGTGGCGAGGGGTCGCTGTTTTCTTGAGAGCGTGTGCTGCGCTAGCGCAGGACCTTCACCTCAATCGGCGCTGACCTGACCCCGTTGCCATCGAGCACTGTGTACTCAAAGCTGTCGCTCGACCACTTGCTCGCGTCCCAGAGGTAACGCACTTCCCCCGAGCCTGCGTCAAAGCGTACGACCGCGTGCTCTGGTCGCTTCACGACTTGGAAGCTCCCGATGTCGAGCCCCGAAGAGCCGGCGAGATCATTCGAGAAGAGGTCCATATGAATCATTCCTCGACCAGTCTCTGGGACATCGTACTGATCAAGCATGAAGACATCTTGCCCGCCAAGGGGTTGTTGCTCGAGCAGATGAATGTCGAGCTCAAGGCCTTGCTCCACCTCTACATTCGCCATATCGGAAACCCCCGCGAAGGTGAGGCTGTCGATCTTGTTGAAGCGGAAATGTCGCGTCAGGCCATTGATCGTCACAACCAGAGAGGACCCGCTATGCGAGACGAAGACATCACCAGACTCACCAGGGGTCAGCACGAGGTTGTGCAGGAGGACATCCGAAGGCTCCTGAACAGAGAGCCCCCCCATGAATGGCAGGAAGCTCTCTAGGTCTCCGCTGAAGAGCTCTCCGAAGACACGCGTGGTCTGTAAGGAGATATCACCTCCAGCGACCAGCTGACCAGCGACGTCAATCTCTTCGATCTCTACATCACCAGTCTGGGCGAAGAGGCTGCCATCAAAGTTCACATCAGCGATGTAAATCTCTGACGCTTCGAAGGCGTTGAAGAGCACTTTGTCTGGGCTGATGTCGTGAAGCCTGACACCGAACTGAACTGGAGAGAGGTTTCCACCTTCGATGTTGACGATCACATTGGAGCCCGCATCCACATCGATCGTGACATCACGCGCCGCCTCAAGCTGAGCCGCCGACACCAAGAAGATCTCTGTCGCGACACCGTTGTGCGCGCTCAGAATGAGGTTGTCCTGATTCACCTCGACCGTCCCGGTCGGAGAGAGAGCCCCCATCGTGGTCGTCAAGGAAGAGATGTAGTCGAGGACTGCGTCAAAGTCGATCACATCCTCAATCCGCGGCGCGAGCGTGCCGCCAGCTATCCCGAAGGTCGGCGCGATGTTGAGAGCGTTACCAGCGACGACATTACCGTGATCAAGGAGCCCAATCTGCGCATGAATATCGCGATCAGCGATCATGGAGTCAGTCTCCTCGGGTGAGACGCCCAAGCCTAGGTTGCTGGTCTCTACATAGAGATCATTGCCTGCGGCGACTGTCCCATAGATGTGAGATGTCCTGATGTCGACATCGAGCTTGCCGAGAACTGTGTGGGTGACACCCGTGTCACCGCCTCCGTGATCACCCCCGCCACCGTCGTCCGGAGGTTCGATCAAAAAGACCTTCGGCGTGAGGACTAAGACAGCCAACGCCGTGTCTAGGTCCGGGTGCATCCAATCCAAGCTCCATCCCCCTGAGAGGGGATTTTGATTCCTGACAAGGTAGGAGAAGTATCCTTCCCTGTCGCTCCCAGGCGCTGCCAAGACACCAGAGCCGTTCTCTTCACCAGTCTCCCAGTCAAAGCTCGTCCCCATATTCTCTAAGGCGACGACCTCGCCTGAGGGCAAACCTAGAGCGAAGGCCGTCAGACGGAGCGCCCTCGCGACCGTCCACATGGCATATAAGTTCCCGAGGTTCCCCTCAGCAAAATCGAAGCTCTCTTCACCCCAATACTCACCGAGATAATCCAGCGCTGCCGTCCGCTTAGCAGCAACAGAGTTCAGAGGCGCGGGCTCTGCATTAATGACCGAACCAGGAGCCGTGTGAGGGCCTTGGAGCTCTACAGCATAAAGACCTGAGAGGCCGCCGCCTGTGGTCGCCTGCCCGTCCGGATACCCGACGAGTCTGTTTGAGTCTGCATAACCAAAGGGAACTGCTCCCAGCAGATTGGCCTGATGAAAGATCAGATTGGACTCGCACTCCTGAAGGATCCAGTCGGGGATATCTATGCCAAAGGTCACATAGAGCCCCTCCATCGCGACGTAATGCCAACTATTGATGGACATATCGGAAGAGAACTCTGTGGGTACATAACGCCATCCTCCGCGGGCAGGTATGACGTCGACCTGTCCGACCCCGATCATGTCCATGCAGTCTTTGCCGAGCTCTTTATAAGTCATCCCTGCAGCGGGACCGACATTCACGACTTCGTTTGGAGAGACTGACGCCGCGAGCGCTGCGGTCGCGATCGGGTGTTCATACCCCCAACCGGAGCCCGGACCCCCAGCGATCGAGATCGGGCCGAAGGAGATAGCCTGACCGTTTGAGTTCATATCTGACACTCCATTCGCCGTAGCCCCTCTAGCGACATCCGCATGAGGCGCTGCGATGCCTGTCTGAACCTGACACCTCTCAAAGAGATAGTTGAGACCAGCTTGGACCCGGCGAGCGAGGATGTCCTGCGTCACATCATTTGAAAACAAGTGCCCTTGGTTCTGCAAGGCCCATAGGCTGAAGCCTGTAGAGCCGATCCGAGTGATCGAGCCCTCCCAGGAACCGTCGTGCTGTTGACGCGTGTACAGATATCTCAAGCCCTCATCGATGGAGATGTTCACATCGATCTGTTGCTTCTCAAGCTCTGTATCACTCAAAGGATCCGCTGCATCAATGATCCCAATCTCCAAAGAGGAGATCTGCGTAGTTGCGCCGTCCGTCACGCTGAGCATTACTTCGGCCAAGCCGCTCGTCGCGCCATTCAAGAGGGAGAAGGTGACCTCTTCATCGATGAAGGAGTCGTCCACGATCACGCCGCTGAGCGAGCCGTCATCTGTGAATGCAACGTTTGTTCCCGGCAGCACCGTCCAGGTGTAATCAAACCCGTTCGCTGTGCCGCTCCCCTCATTCGCATTCCCCCACAAGAGCAAGGACGATCCAGGGCGAGTGAGGCGGCGCTGATCAATGCTCGTTCTCGGCGCGTTTGGATAACCGGGCATCACATTGACGCTCTGCACCTGGGCCTCTGCCGTCCCCCCCAAGAGGAAGCTCGCTAGGCTGAGAGACAAAACGCTGAACTGAGTTTGGTTCTTCATATAGATGGTTCCCTGAGGAGGAGCGCTGAAGCCCTGAGCGGACAAGACGCGCAGCTTGCCCAGAATAGGGCCACCATAAAGATACGCATTTCTTCGAAATACGCTTAAAATAAAGGCTTTTGAGACAATTAATGGCTTCTGGGGCCGGGGATTGTAGCCCCAGTGACTAGCGCCAAGAGCGAGCCAATCCACCATCTCTAAACGAGGGCAGCCAAGATCGAGATTCTTCGTATGGTGGAGACAGCCCCTCAACCCTCCTTGGAGAACAGACCATGATCACCAGAGCCTTACTCAGCCTGATCTTTCTCTCTTCTGCTGCTGCAGCGCAGACCGAAGTCTTCGTTGAGATCAGAGACGTCGACCTCGTAAATAAAAACTTCAAGGTTCATGTCGAGCTCGCCGCTGACCTCGCGGGCTTCCAATTTGATGTATCTGGAGTCAACTTGACCGGCGCCTCCGGTGGGCTCGCTGGTGCAGCGAACTTCCAGACATCATTCGCCTCAAACAGAGTCCTCAGCTTTGGCTTTGGGACTCAGATTGATGCCGGTGTCAGCGGCGACCTCATCATCGTCGACTTTGATTGCCTTGGCGGTGACTGTTCAAACGGAGTGAGCATTTGCCTCTTCGAAGAAGTCTTCGCTAGTCCTGCTGCTGCGGAGCTAGAGACCGACCTAGGCCCCTGTGTTGAGGGAGGCCTAGGCGACAGTTACTGCGTCGGCGACGGCAGCTCAACATCATGCCCTTGTGGAAACGGGTCGCTGAGCGGTGGCTGCGCAAATTCCACTGGAGCAGGCGGAACGCTCACAGCTTATGGAAGCGCATCTCTCAGCGCAGACGACCTCAGCTTTACTGCGAGCAGCCTCATCCCTACTCAACCCATCCTGCTCTTCGTCGGAAACAATGCGGTGAACAACGGCGCCGGAAACCCCTTTGGTGATGGGCTACGCTGCGCTGGTGGCGGGGTCCGCCGCCTCGGGGTCAAGTTCTGTGACTCCACTGGGAGCGCGAGCTGGGGCCCTGGTCTAAGCGCGAACGGAGCCTGGAGCGCTGGTGATGTCCAACGCTTCCAAGGTTGGTATCGAGATACTGGAGGCCCCTGTGGCTCAACCTTCAACCTCACGCAAGGGATCGAGCTCGCCTTCCAATCCTGAAAGAGAGGAGCTTCGCCCACGAGCGACCTCGTATGATCCGCACGTATGAGAGCACTCTTACTCACCCTCCTCCTCGCCGCCCCAGTCACAGCCCAAGGCGGCTGGCGGACCACCCTCACTGACAAAGTCTCCGGCGAGACCGTCGCGCTAACGAGCCCTAACGCAGCCTTCCGGCTCGGAGAGGGAGAGACTCTTCACCCGGAAGTCCACGCACGAGACCTCTTCGTTGAGTATGAGACGCTGCTCGTGCTCCCGGGCACCGGCATCCAGAGGGTCACGCTCGAGATCGAAGGCGGCCTCGGCTCTCTCGAATTGATCGACCCAAATGACTCGACTCGTCGTGTCACGATTGACATCACTGAGGAGCGAGGAGCCCCGCTCGCGCTCCCGGGCAGCGATCTACCGGAGATCCTCGTCCGCGTCAGCTTCAAGAGAACAGGCGTTCAGGCGGCACGACTGCGCACCCTCTGGGACGCGCGACTCACGAACGGATCTTGGTATGACTTCGAGCCAGTCCCAGCGTGGGCTGCCCAGGCCCCGCCTCTCGCTGGGGCTGCAGCCGGTGATGAGGCGCTCCTGGGCCGCGCGCTCTTGGAGGTGAAGGGCTGCACGAGCTGTCACAAACCTGGCGCGCGAGCTTCGCTCGCTGTCGGCAAGAGCAGGAGCCCAGAGGATTACCGGAAGCTCGTTGATGCGTCTTGGCTTTGGAGAGGCCAGCACGCGCTAACCACAGAAGATTCGAAGTGGCTAGAAGAGAGCGAGCTGCTCCACAGCTCACCTCCACTCAACACCCTCCTCCCCGACAAGGGCTGCCTAGACCCAAAAGACAAGCGGACGCCACGCTTCAGACTCAATGACCAAGAGCGCGCCGCTCTGAGCGCGGGGGTCGAGAGCGCTAAGCGCGTCGTCGGGGATCCAGCCCCCATGGACGAGGGGCGCAGACGCTTTGAGCTCCTGGGCTGCGCGACCTGCCACAGCGTGAACGGCAGCACTCAACTCTCTCTGGGACGAACGCTCGAACGCACTGAAGGTCAAGCTCCAGACCTCGGCGACTCGGGCTGGCGCCTCAAGGAGGAGTGGATCGCGGACGTCATCAGCGGAGCTGAGAGCGCGCACAGGCCGGACCTATCCTTCAAAGAGCGCATGCCATCGTTCCCAGAAGAGCTCGCGCGACCGATCGCGAGCTTCCTAGCAGCGAGCGCCGGAACACCAAAGGAAGAAGCAGAGCCCGAGCCAGAAGACATCACGATCCTAGCTAGCGCTGGACGCGACTTAGCTTCGACAGAGCAGATGGCTTGTGTGAGCTGCCACTACCTAGGCGAGCGCGCCCCTAGCACGCTTGGTCCCTTCAACCTCACGACGATGACGAGTCGTCTCCGCCGTGAATGGTTCTCTGCCTTCATGATCTCGCCGGCACGCCTGCAACCTGAAACTACGATGACAGGTCTTGATCAAGGAGGAGAGAGCGTCGCGCACGACATCCTCCAAGGAGAGCTCAGCCTACAGGCGGAGGCGCTCTGGATCTGGTGTCAACACGCACACGAGCTCGCCGAGCCAGTCGGAACCCTGACTCAAGAGAGAGGTGTCATCGGTGCAGAGGCCGTCGTGCACGAGGCTGAATTTGATGGAGAGACGCTGCGCTGTGTTGGGACACCCGAAGGGCTCCACTTCGGCTGGAGCGCAGCCGGTGGCCAGCTCCGAGAGGCATGGATCAACCCATACATAGAGTCAGTGGACGGTGAGAGAGAGCGCCGCGGCGAGGTCATCTGGCGCGCCCCCGACGGTCCCTCCCTCATCACCGGCGCGAAGCCAGCGGTTTGGCCCAGCAAAGCTAGCGAAAGCGCGTATGAACTCAGCAGATCTAAGAGCGGCGAGTGGGGAGCCTCAAGACGCGACGGCTCACTCGCGATGCATGAGACGGCATCTGGCTTCGTCGTCCCAGGTGCTGTCATCTACCGCAACCTAGAGCTCTCGGGGATCAAAAGCGCTGAACGCTATTGGTTCAGGCCTGGGCCCGGAGATCTCAAGATCGAAGCTGTGACCGGATGCGACGCGCTCAAGCATCCAGCCCCTGATGGCGAGGCTCCTTGGATCGAGCTCATACCTCACCCCGGGCAGACAGAGTGCTCACTCAGAGTCGCGCTGCGCCTTTGAGTCTGCGACTAACCGGAGTACGCGTTCGTCGCTTGCCCCAGCTCGTCCACAGCGATCTCACGCACCTTGGCGAGCAAGGCCGGGTCATCTGTGTCAGCGAAGACATAGAACTTCCACAGGTCCCGATAGCTGCGCTCTAGATCAGAAAGTCTCGGGACCCGATCCGCGAAGCGTGCGAGCGGCTGAACGCCCTCTTCACCAGGCCAACGCACGTGGATGCGAGCCTCTTTCAGCTGCATCCTCCGCGCTGGGCAGTACACGATGATGTCTACCTCGCTGCCTGTCGCAAACCTAACGAGGTCGGCGATGCGCTCCTCAGCGTCGCGACGATTCGCTGCGCCACCCTCAGCGAAGAAGCGCGAGACAAGCTCGCTCTGGAACTCCTCGTTCTGGTAACGAGGAAAGACACAGGCGCGCTTGTAGAGCTTTCGAGAGCGGAAGCTCTCGCACAAGGCGACCGCTCGCCTCCGGACCTCAGGGCTCTTACCTTCCATGCGACGCTCTAAGAGGTCGAGAATGGAGGCGTCTGTTTGATCGTAAAAGTCTTCTTCACCTACCGCGCCCTCGGAGAGCGCCAGCTCGACCGCGCGGGCGACCATCGCTCCCGCGACGACCTTGGCGTGGTGATAATAGACGCGCTCAGAGAAGTAGTACCGAGCCTCAAGCAAGCGCACGATCTCGGAGAGGATGTCCTCTCGTAGAAGATCATGCTTCGTCAAATCGATGAAGAGGTTGCCGCTAGCTCGATCAATCTTGAAGTAGCTCGTCACTCGAGAGTCGACAGAGAACTTCAACCCTGTGAAGTAAGCGTCACGAGCGAGATAGTCGAGGATGTCTGAAGCCACAGTGCCGGCGAAGACCTGAGTCCAATAAGCCGGGAGCTCACGGCGCCCCTCGGCTCCGTCAGGGAGCAGGCATGACAAGACCTCCTCGCGAACACCGAAGCTGTCTAAGACTTGACCTAGCTCTGTGTTGCTCGCGAGCGCTCGCCGGAAGCGGTAGTCCGAATCGTGACGCGGGAAGATCCCGTCTTGATCCTCGATCGAGTGGCCAAAGGGAATGTGCGTGATGTCATGGATCAAGGCGGCGAGGCGAATGATGCGCGCCTCTCCCTCACCGATCGCCAAGCACCCCGAAGGGTCGAGCTCTGCGTTCTTGTTGACAGACTCGATGACCTTGCTCGTCACATGCAGCGCGCCGATCAGGTGATCAAAGCGAGTGTGAACAGCGCCCGGATAGACCAGATAAGCGGTCCCGAGCTGCTTGACCCCACGTAAGCGCTGCATCTCCCTCGTATCGAGGACGGCCATCTCTTCATCAGAGAGATAGACATCACCATGGACGGGATCTCGGAGGACGCTGTATTTCTTGGGAGCAGACATATTGAGACTCTCTGGAGCTAAGAGAGGTCCCACATTCTAACGCACGCTATGCTTCGCCGCGTGACAGAGCCCCTCGACATCCTCGCCATCGACCCCTGGCTAGGCGGATCCCACGCGGTCTTCCTAGAGAGCTGGGCGTCAAAGAGCCGTCATCACGTCCAAATTCACGGTCTCAAGGCCCGCCACTGGCGCTGGAGGATGAGGGCTGGCGCGTGGGAGATAGCGAGGAGTCTCAACCAAGGAGCACCCCCCGACCTGCTCTTTGTGAGCGACTATGTCGACCTCCCCTCCCTCTATGGCTTCCTCCCCCCGAGCTGGGGGAGCGTCCCCGCGCTGCTCTACTTTCATGAGAATCAGCTCACCTATCCCGGACAAGAGGGAGCGCCTGAGCCTGACTTCCACTTGGGCTTCACCAACATCCTCTCTTGCCTGCGCGCAGAGGCCGTCGTCTTCAACTCTGGATGGCACCGCGATGACTTCAGCGAAGCAGCCGTCGAGCTCCTCTCAAAGCTCCCGAAACCAAACCCGCGCGCAGCGCTCCTTGAGCGCCTCGAGACAGCGAGCGTCATCTCACCTGGCGTCGACACAGAGCTCATCAAGCTCGGCGAAGGCGGAGCCGGCCCGCTGCGGATCGCCTTCAACCATCGATGGGAGCACGACAAAGACCCGCGCGCCTTCCTCTCTGCCTGCGCAGCCTCCGTCACAGCTGGCGCTGAGCTAGAGCTCATGCTCCTCGGCGAACGCTTCGCTTCAACGCCAGCTGGACTCGAACCGCTGCTGAGAGAGCTCTCCCCCAACATCATCCACGAGGGCTACGCGCCCGACCGTGAGACCTATGCTGAGCTCCTCGGCTCAGCGGACGTCGTAGCCTCAACCGCGCTCCATGAGTTCTTTGGGATGGCAGTAGCAGAGGGCCTCGCTGCAGGCTGCACACCGCTCGTCCCGAACCGCCTCTCCTACCCAGAGGTCTTAGGAGCAGAGCTGTCCCTATTCCTCTATGAAGAGGGTCAGCTCGCCGATCGCTTGACGCTCCTAGCGCAAGACCCCTCTGCGCTCCGCGAGAGCGGGCGAAGAGAACATATGCGCCAGAGGGCGCGCTCCTGGAGCGCTGAGGAGACATGCCTCCAACTCGATGATCTCGCAGATCGCCTACAATCGAAGCCATGAGCCCGCTCTCACTCTTGCTCGCCTCAGCGCTCCTCATCGGTGATGAACCTGAGGTCCGAGTTGAGCTCCAAGCCGACACAAAGCTCATCGCCCCAGGCGAGGTCTTTGAGCTCGCCGTGCTCCTCGAATATGACCCCGGCTGGCACGTCTACTGGAAGAACCCTGGAGACAGCGGCTTCGCGACGACCGCAGAGCTGAGCGCGCCGCCGGGCTTCACCGTGGAGAGTCCTCGCTATCCAGCGCCTGTCAGCTTCGAACAGTCCGGTGGCTTCACATGCTATGGATACGAAGAGAGCGCGTGCCTCTTCTTCAAGGTGACTGCCCCGAGAGAGCTCATAGGTGATGAGTTCTCCTTCACTGCGAGCGCTAAGTACCTGATCTGCGAAGAGGTCTGCTTCTCTGGAGAGGTCGAGGGCGACGCCAAGCTGAAGCGTGAAGTCACAACTAAGAGCTCTGATGCCAACTACAGCGAAGAGGTGCGCGCTCACCTCAAGAGGCTCCCGAGGCCTCTGCTCCCTGAGTGGAAGCAGGCCCAGGTCAAACTCACTGGATCGAAGAAGTCCCCCACTCTCTCGCTGTGGTTGCCCGATCAAGATCAAGATGGAGCGACACGAATGGCTATGAGCGCGGAGCTCTACCCGGCTCCGCTCGCTGGCCTCAACCTAAGAACTCCAGTCATCAAGCGAGGAGAGGCTGGGCTAGAGATCAAGGTTCCTTGTAAGTTCAGGCCGCAGAAGAAGCAGCCTACCCCAGCCACTGAAGGAGTCATCTCTGTGAAGACTCAAGAAGGAGAGCTGCTCCACCTCTCCTTCAGTGCTGAGTGGAGTGACTCAGCAGCTCCGAACTAGGACAGCTCTCTAAGGCTGCCAAACGAGCTCATAGCCGTTGCTCAAGTTGAAGAGGCTGCCGCAAGGCGAGCTGCCTGAGTCGCGATACCAATACTGATAGCGCCTTGTCTGACCAGCGCTGACTCCGCCCTTCGAGGAGATCGAGATGCTCGACTCAGCCTGGAAGCCGTTGCCTGAGTTGGCGAACTGAACCTCGAGGCGCACGACGCTCCCGCCAGCGCAACGCAGACCATCACCGAAGGGATTACCAGCGCCGCTGTTGACCGCGTTGTTGCCTTGAAAGAACAGACCAGGACCGACGGTCAGGCCAGACGCAGAGAGCACCAAGCTGTCAGCGCTGATGCTCGCCGAGCCCGATGCGCCCAAGGAGGCGCCGCTCCCCGTGTCGTTCGCGCAGCCAGCCAGAGCGTCATCATTTCCACAGGGACAGCCCACACCGAAGCAATAAGGCGCGCCCGGTTCGCTCGATCCCAGAGAGCCATCCGGGTTGATGTTCTGCGC
>Ga0163180_10000716_pt1 | contig 19149 bp, 7 predicted proteins | sample AtlANTMetagenome_2_FD_109647 | JGI IMG/M metagenome (GOLD analysis project Ga0163180, IMG submission 109647) | Marine eukaryotic phytoplankton communities from the Atlantic Ocean - Atlantic ANT 4 Metagenome | ecosystem: Environmental > Aquatic > Marine > Oceanic | place: North Atlantic Ocean...
ATACTCAATGTCGCGTCCATTTATCTTTTTCTTTGTTTTCGTCGTCGTCGTCGTCGTCGTCGTCGTATTCTTCTTCTTCTTCTTCTTCTTCTTCTCCTCCTCCTCCTCCTTGTTTTTCACCATCGCTTCGGGCTGTGTTGGTGGTCGTTGTGATGGTGTGAGAGAGAGAGAGCAAAAAAAAGAGAGAGAGAGAGAGGCGGACGAAAAGAGAAACTTTGGAATTTTTTTTACGTCGTCGTTTCTGTTTCCCGCCAAAACTGAGAAAAAAATCGCTCGAAATCTTCCTCGTTCGACACGACCAGTTGAGAGGACAAAGAAACCAAAGGTATCCACCAATAATCGTCCGCCAAAAACAAGAAGAAAAAAGAGTTTCGTATTGTGCACGCGTGCAACACTTATACACACACTCTCAATTCAAACAGATATATAGACATATACACACACACACGCGTACATACTATATTCACCATGACCTGTTCCCAAATCGCATTCGCGACGTCCGGTTCTCTCTTTAAGACGCCTTCTTCTTCGAAGAAATCCGTGGCTAGCAATCGTCCTCGTTCAAATCTTTCCTCGCCGAGAAAAAGAGGAGGAAGAGATTTGAAAATCAACGCTTTGACGCAAGATTACGATGACAATAAAGATCAATTCATGAAAATGGTCTCATCAGAGGGGAAAATGAACGCCTTAAATCCCATCTCTGCGGCCGATCAAAAGTTAACGTCCTCCTCGTCGAGCTCGGGTGCGAATAACGTCATCTCCATCGATCAATCCATTTTAAAGGTCGATCCGTACGCGAAAGACGCGTTGGATATGATTGGTTCTCGAACAAAATCGACTCCAGTGAGCTTTAGCGTTCAATACGATACGAAATGGGGCGAGAATTTGTTCGTGTTAGGATCTCACAAGAAGTTAGGCGCTTGGGACGAAGCGAAAGCGATCCCAATGCACTACAAGGAAGGCGGACACTGGAGTTGCGAGGTGGAGTTGCAACCAGGTGGAATTTTTTTCTATAAATATCTCGTGCGTTCGATGTTCGGGACGAGGTGGCAAGAGGGGGCGAATAATCTTCTCGTGTTACCAGAAGCGAACGATTTACCGAAGAACGCGACGTATTTAGTCGAGGACTGCTTTAACGGAGGCCCGACGCAGTTGACGAGAACAAACCAGACGTTGTTAGCCGCCAAGTTGATCGAGACACAAAAGGAGAAGGTGTTATACGCGAAAGAATTGTCGAAGCAACAACAAATGACAAAATCGGCGTTGGAGGAATTGTTAATCGCGAGAGAAGAGTTGGCATCGGCACAGATGCAACTTGCCCGAGCGATCGGGGACGGCCGCTCTTACGCCGTTGACACAACTACCACAACTACGAACAACGACACTAGCAACAAGGAAGAGGAGGAGAAAAAGTCAGGCTTCTGGTCTTCGCGATAACAACGCATATTACACTATATTATATACAACTTTGCATTTACCGGCGCGGTAAAGCGAATAATACGATCTTTCCTGACAAGTAATAAGTTTAGCCAATTCATTTTTTTTAGCAAGCCCGAAAGGGAAGGGAGAGTTTGCAGTTCAAAAGATTGAAAGTTATCAAAATTGTACAATTCTTATTCTTACATCAAAATAATCTATTCATCATCTATTTCATCGTCGTCGTCGTTCATTAAAAGCTCGTCTCGAGTAACCATGCGATGGGTCCTTCTGTTCACCCTTCGATGGCTTTTTGTTTCTAGTTTCGCCTCTACTCTATCTGCCCCTCCGGCGGCTTGTTTCATTCGAACACGCGTTTCTCTTTTATATGCCGCCTCTTTCTCTTTTACCGCGAGTTTTTTCACTTCATCTAACAAATCCATATATAAGTCTAATCTTTCTTGCGTCCAGTTCGAATCATCGACTACACATCCTGGCTCATGGACGTGCGTACAATCGGTAAACGCGCATCGTTCACCTCGCTCTTCCTCTGCTCGTTCAATCGCATTGCGAATCTCTGGAAAACACAGCGCCACATCTTTAACAACCATACTCTCTAGAGACGGATACCCAAACCCAGGCGTATCGGCGAGTAAATTACCACCTTTCATGCGAAGTAAACTAACGTGTCGAGTCGTGTGTTTCCCTCTCCCACTTCGAGACGATACTTGTTTCACCGATTGCAAATCTGCCGCTTCTAAAATTTCTCGTGCTTTTTCGTTTTCCACCGATCTCGAGCCTCTCTTTAGTTTCCCGCCGCCAGCGCCTTCTACGTCTAAATCCGTCACAAAAGTGACCGATTTCCCCTCGTCATTTTCTACCGAATCATTCCTATTGTCCTCATCGTAATCGTTGTGTTGCCGCTTCTCGACTGAAAGGGCCGATTCCAAAGCGCTTGTCGCGCGAAGTCGATTTATCAAACTCGATTTCCCAACCCCGGAAGGTCCAGCTAAAGCGACAGTTTTTCCGCTTCCTATAACGTCTACGATCTCATCGATGCCATCCCCATTCGCGACAGAGACAAACTTGGGATCGTAACCCCACTTCTGCATCTTCTCTCGCCATTCTTCTACTCTTTCTTCATCTATCAAATCCTTCTTGTTGAACACCAGATGAAATGGCACGCGCGCGTATTCAAACGCGACCAAAAATCGCGTCAACTGCTTCTCCTCCAACGGTGGCTGTGACAACGAAAACGTCAACAGCGTCACATCGACGTTTGCAATCGCTAAGTTGTTCCCACCTTCGTTCTTCCTCTTCTCAATGCCGTAAATGGTTCCGGAACGTTCCACCCAATCGATCCCAGACTTTTCAGAATCCAAAGTGACTACATCACCAACCAAAACTTTTTGCTTCATCTTCTTCAAAAGCGCTCGACAGTTACACAACAACTCGACGTTGTCTTCTTCTTCTTCTTCTTCTTCTTCTTTGATATCGATAATTTTTCCGAGTTTCTCGTTTAAGCTTTCTACGTCTTTCGTCGCTCTCGCCTCCTCGGCTCTCTTGCGGGCGGCGTCGAACTGTTCGCGCACGCGGTTCAACTCTTTCGAAGGAATGTGTCGTCGGTTCACGACGACTCGGAAATAGTTGGCTTGCGCAGTCACGACGGTACCTAAAACATTATTATTATTGTGACGACGATTCCTATCAGACGACGATGACAACGGTTCTTCTTCTTCTTCTTCTTCGTCGTCGATGAACGCCGATGATGCCGCTATCGCCGTTGTTCTTTGCGCTTTTACCGACGAAGACGATTTGGAAGAAGAAAACGAGCGGCGACAATTTTTGTCGAGAAGAAAAAGCGGCGTTGTTGCATTTTGACGAAATTTTTCTCCTCTTCCAAAACCACCTTTACAACATCCGCGACGGAGCGAACGAAGGAGTGACGTCATTTTATCACGATTCGTATTCGTCGCAATGAGCGACGCCTCGACGCAGAGCATGCAATAAAGAAAGGAGGAGAGAATACTTTTAAAGCATGTTCAAATCGAAAAATTTTATTTAAGGTCGAAAAAGAAGAGTATCGAAAAGGAATATGAAAAAAAGTCAGATGAGCAGAACGAGCAGAACGAGCGGCATAGATATAACGTCCGTCATTAAAGTGACACTTGCAAAGCTGACTAATTCCTATCGTTATTTCTCATTCCGCTCGCTTTATTCTTATTCACTCGTGCGTACGCATGAGTAGATGCACATAAGCCGCACTCCCGAACAAGTCCGTGCATCCCAAGGACTCATCGTCTTCTTCTATTCATCGTTATTATTATTTAGCATTCTCTCGACATACTCCATTGCTCTCTCCTTCACGTACGTCATTCGTTCCGTGTTACCTTGGGACCTCTCATATTCTAAGTACCTTTTGAACAAAAATTTCATGCTTCTCGCGTTAAGATCCAAGTGTGTGGCACGTTCAAACAACGCTCGAATCCTCTCCGGGACGTTTTGCTTAATCTCTTGATCGATATATACGGACCAAATATCAGTTCTCTTTGGATAGTTGCGCAGAATGCCTTCAAACATTGTACGTCCACGCTCCGGGTCACCCTCTTTCATCTCCAATAAAGCGACTTTAACTAAAAGTTTGATGTGCTTGCGTTTCGGTAAAGAAGTCGTCGCACGATCGAGGAGTTTTCTCGACCCTTCCGCGTCGCCTTTGAGCGTAACATGGCGGATGTATGTCAGCCAAACCTTGCAACTCGACCGAAATTTTTTAACGATGAGTTTAAGAGTTTCTTGAAGAACTTCTGTTTGTTCCGTACGCGTGTACATGTCTACCAAGACGAGGTACAGTTTCTTTGGATCGGCTAAATTCACCGCGCGCTTGAATAGTCTCGAGACGGCTTCTTTTGGATTTGGCAAGCCGTGCGAGTTCTCTAAATTTAAATACGCAATCCAAATGTTCATTCGCTCTTCTTCTTCTTGCGCTGGGATTGCTTCTAACGCGCGTTCAGCGACTGCTCGCGCATCCTCGTACGCGCCGACGCTCACTTGGAACGCAACATATTGAATCCAAAGAAAAGAGGAAAGCGGTGAAGCTAAGATCAACTTTTCGTAATCTGACGCACTTTCAGGAAGACGACCTTCCTCGCGTAACTGTTGCTCTTGTCGCAAGATTTCCATCTCAGCCTCCCTAGCTTTGCGACGTTTTGCGCGTTTCGAAAGTTTATTGACGTTTTCTCCTTCATCGGGATAAGGGGACTCCTCTCGACTTCGTTTCATTGCATTGAGCTTTTGTTTCTGTTCCTTCTCTTCCTCGTCCCAGGCGAAACCAACATCTTCTTCCTTCTCGGTCGAGTTGTTGTCGTCTTCGTCTTCGTCTTCGTCTTCGTCGTCTTCGTCGTCTTCGTCGTCTTCGTCTTCGTCTTCGTCGTCGTTATCGTCCTCCCTCTCAGATTCTTCTCCTCCACTTTCCTCGTTATCGAATAAATGCTCCTCTTCCTCGTCTTCCTCCTCCGCGTCCATTTTACTATTATTATTATCGTCTTTATCGTCGTCAGAAAGTAAAAGATCTTCCTGCATTTCATCTTCGTCGTCTGAATCGTGCTCGTGTTGCGCACCATTCTCATCGTCTTCATCATCGTCTTCGAAAACCGAAGCTTTGATGCCAAGAGAAACTTTATTCGTCTCGTAATCTACTTTTATGATTTTTGTGCGCACCCGCTCTCCAGCTCGGACGTGGTTGGCCAGATCATCCTTCACGTGCATATCAGCAAACATTGAAATGTGACATAAACCAGACAGACCAGACCCGTCTAAAGTGACAAACACGCCGTACGATTGCACGCTGCGTACAGTTCCCATGACCACATCACCAACTTTCAACGATGCGAGTGCTTCTTTGTTTGGCGTTTTAGAATCGGATTGTGAAGTGCGCAGTGACATCTCGACTCGATTTGTTTTTGCATCCGCAGAAACGATGCGGCCGCGAACCAATCGTCCAGTTGGGAATTCAACCGATGGTTTTTCGACAAAGCCATCTGCAAGATTGGTGAGCTTTATCAGCGCGTCTAAATTACGCGAAAGCGCAACGAAGCATCCAGCTTTGCCGACGGATTTGACATATCCAGAAACTTCATTTCCTACTTCAAGACTCTTGGCATCATAAATCTCGGGATTAGCCACCTTCTTATTTCCTTCAGATTTTCTCAATAAAGACGGTCGCATTGAAAGATCGACTTCTCCATTCGATGTCACAGAAACTACGCAAACTTCTACCACATCACCAACCTTCATTTCAGAGAACGGGTTTTCTTCAAACGCGTCGGAAACGTCAGTCAAAAAAACCCGTCCCATGACGTGTGCGCCAAGCTTCACCATCATCGAAGTGCCTTTGTTAAAGCGCGAAACGACACCAAAGAGTTTCGCGCCGACGCTGATAGACTTTTGATCCCGAAAAGAAACATCGACGTGCTTCTTAGAAACGTTGACGTTGACGATTGTTGCTTTGATCCTTTCCCCCTTTGAAAATCTCTGCTCAAGTGGTTTTTTAAGCTCTTTGATTGAGCTCGCAGTCTCAATCAAAGGAACAAAAGCACTTATTTCTGGTCGAATGCTCACTTTAACGCCGTCTGGCAACACCGAGATGACGTACGCATCAATAGATTGACCAGCTTCAAGCGTTTGTATAGTTGGTCTTTTCAATGATATTTTGTCAGCAAAGTCATCCCTGTTCTTTGCGTTCTCGTTAACATTTTCGTCGTCGTTGTCGTCGTCATCGTCAATGCCTGCACTACTCGTAAGAGTGAGGTCCAATAGCCCCCCTCGATCGCCCGCCATACCAAGAACAACAACATTTACAGTCAAACCAAGCGATAGGTCTTCCAGCGGAAACTTTGATTTCGCGAAAGCGCGAGTCTCAGTAATATGAATGCGTCCTTTTCTACTGTTTGGAAGCGACACAAGTGCTTGAAGAGGCTGAAGCTCCGAAACAACGCCTCGTAATTTAGTCCCAGCCTTTGGACCACGATTCGCTTTATCTTGATCCACATAAGGAACGGTAAGTAAAAGTCGGTTGCTGTAAAACTCGCCAACTTTAACGTCGTTTGAAGATGAGGAAGGAAGTTGTGCGATGACAACATTCACTCTCTGATTAACCTCAAATCGTTCTGAAGCGTCGTTCAAACGCACGTTGCAGTAGTGAACGGGAGCATATCCGATCGCGTCAGAATATTTTGGTAGAGATAAAATGACGTATTGAGCTTTAATTAGCTCTACGATTGCTTCGGTCGCTTCACCTACTTTCAATTTTTTCAGCGCCGTAGAGGTAGATTTTACCTTCTTTTTCTTCTTCTTCGATTTCGTATTGTTCATCACGTTCACTTTACCGATATCAATAACACCCTCGCGTCTGGAAACGTCTAAAACCTTTCCCAATAAACGAGTCTCAGTGGTAAAATCTTCTATTTCTACGCTCTCAGGCACTTGATGCGGAGAAACCAACCCGACCGCATTCTCGTCTTCATCAATATCGATCAAAATTCCATAATCCTTCGTTTCGTTAATCGAGCCTTCGATATCACATCCAGGTTCGAACATACGTACTGTTTCTTCAGATAACAAAGTCTCTGCCTCCTTAGGATTTTGAGCCATCTTTGAATCTAAAAACTCGAGATCCGTGAAGAATGAACGAATCAAAGGAGCATCCGATAAAGGTTGTGCCGTTGTTTGCAACCGAAGCGAAAGCGAAAGCCGCGGCGGGGTGCACTCAATGTCCACCGAAAGAACCATAGCTTGTACAGTTTGGCCGACAAAGAACGAATCCGTGGCGCTGCATCCATCGGGAATTTGCGAAGGAGGCGCTAACCCAGTGAGCGATCCTAAAAATCGCACGAATACGCCCGTCGATGATGTCGAGGCGACGTATCCTGGATATATCTTTCCAGCCTTTACCTTATCTGCTTTACAGGGTAGAGATGAACTTGTTACTGCCTCTATGATCGACATTTTCCGACTCATGACTACTCTTTTTGACTTTCGTTCAAGAATCACCAAAGGACCACTTAAAACTTCTCCGATTTTCAAAGTTGACGCCATGCTCAGAGCTGTGACGGGATTATCTGATAGATGCTGAAATGCGACGAGTCCTTGAAACGTTCCTTCTTCTGTGCTCGCAGCAACTTCAATAATGCTCGAGCCTTGGACTATTTTCGTAATTGTCGCAGATGTAACAACTTCACCGATTGGTACTGCGTCTGTTGATAAAGAGATAGCAGTAGCACCAGCCGCTCCCGCTCCTGCGGCAGCACCATCCTCTTCATCGCTGCTGCCTAGCGAAAGTCTTAGTTTGTTTTCTCCTCGATCTGCAGATACGATTGTCGCTCGAACAACTTGACCCACCGCGTAGGCGTCAGCAATACTCTGGCCCTTAGCTAACCCAAGATCTTGTGATCCTGCTAATCCCTTTAAGTTTCCATAAAGTGTGACGAACACGCCGTAATTTACAACGCCTGAAATTATGCCGTGTGTAGTTCTTCCAGGGATTGCATCCTCGATCGTTTTCAACACCGGCAATTCCGACTTTATCAGCGCACGCTTGTGCGTTACGATAGCTCTGTGTCTCGCTTGGTCAACGCTGATAACTCGAAACTTCAAGATTGCGCCAGGAGCTACTTTGGATGATGTCGTTCGTCCGACGACGTCGGATACATGGAACGGCGGACAAAGTGCTTTGACGCCTTCAGCGAGTTTTACGATGGCTCCAAAATGTTCCGTCGCTAAGACTTCCCCCTTGACAATCATCCCAGGAACTAGCTCTTCCAAACTAAAGAATGGTTGTTCCAAAACAGATCTCTTTAAACTGACGTTGGCGACGGCGTCTAACAATCGATGTCCAATCACTCGAACTTTTACTTGCTTTCCCACCTTATACTTCTTTTCTACTTTTTCTACGTGATCGTCGGAAAGGTGCGAAACATGCGCGTATCCAGCGATGCTTCCTTTCTTCCCGCCTTTGCTGATTTGAAGGGATACTCCGACGTTCGGATCTACACGGTTTATCACGGCGTTTTCGAAGATTGACCCGGTTGATGGAAGGATGCTCGCCGATGACTGCGCCTCGAGCAAGTGCGGTTGGAGAGATAAACCGACTCGTTTATTTTGAGCATCTACGAAAATCACGCGTGAACGTACCTTCTGTCCCTCTTTAAAAGATGAAGTATCTTCGGCTGCGATGTGAAAGCAGTCAATTGTTCCCGAAAAATACGTCAGAAAAGAGACAGAAATACCATCATCGAGAACAGACTTCACGCGCGCTTTTACCAACATGCCGGGAAGAATCGTGGATATCAATGTCGACTTATTTTCCAGCGCAATTGCGCTCGCGCATCGTTTCGTATCTGCACTGACTTTATACACGTGAATCCCGCTAAGTTTGCTTCCTCCTCCGTTCTTCTTCTTCTTGTTGTTGTTGTCATCCTTCTTTGCTTTTGGCGTCGACGTAATAACAACTTCCACAAGCTGACCGGGGAGAAGCGACTCGTGCTCTTCCCCTAGGCTATCACGTGGTAAAAATCCAGAACAATCATCGATACCGAATGCTACGATGTATCCGTGATCTTCGACGGAAGTGACTATCGCTGGCACAGCTGCACCTTCAGATAAGCACCCTTTATCCAATCCGGTGCACACTTGCGAGAGACGCAGTGTCAACTCGATCCGTTTACCGCCAGTTTTCCCATCGTCGAGGTTTACAACTGCACATCGCACCATTTGCCCGACGCGAAATAGAGATTCTAAACCAATCTTTCCTTTTGTGCCTCCATCTTTCTCTTCCTCTTCATCACCGCTACTTTCGTCACTGCTACTACTACTACTACTACTACTACTGAATTCGTCTTCAGAAGAGGGATATGCGGACGTCTTCCTTTTGCTTCTCTGGCCTCTGCCCTTAGTGTGAACATAAAATACATCTGATGCTTCTAATTTCGATACCGTCCCTTTCAATCCGTTCTGTAATGAGACGATTAATCCTTTGTTCGAAACGTGCGAAACAATTCCGAGCAACTTGACGCCTTTGCGTAATGTCTTCCATTTCAACGCTTCGATGTATTTACCACTTCCTCCTTTACCTCCGGTTTTTCTACCTTTCAAACTCGAAGAAGAACCTTTAATCGCGGCGAATCGCTCGGTCGTAGTGGTTGTTTTCGTTCGTGAGGCGCGATGAGACCGCTCGTTTTCTTCTTGTTCTTGTTCTTGTTCTCCTTCGGCAAAGTTCCCGCGAGGAAATGCTTCCTCTTCGTCGTCATTGTTCTCCGCGTCCTCGAGTGTACCTCTGCCGCGCTTCATTGCTTTAACGAATAAGTCGTCCCGTCGCGCGCTTTTTATGTTTCTCTTAGTGTGTGCGTACGCTTCTTTCTTCTTTCTTCGTAAACACACGACACGCAACAAATGGAGAGAGCGTTGAGCCGCCAAAAAAGTACACCTGAGCGACCAAAGAAAGAGAGAAAAGAGAGAAAAGAGAGAGAGAGGAAAAAGAGAAAAGAGAGGAAAGAGAGGAAGGAAGGTGGCGGCTGTCTTTGAGTGCATGACGATGCTCTTTTTTTTTCGCTTTTTCTTCTTCTTCTTCCATTTTTTTACGACGGCGGCAAAAGAAACGCGCAGGAGTAGAGTACCGCCACACACTCCCGATCTGCCTTGCTCTTTCCGACCATTTTTGGCGCGAACACGCGGGAGAGAACTAAACGAAGAAACCTAAAGAGCGCGAGAACATCATCCATTACCGCTCCAACAAACAAGAAATCTTCTCTTCTCTTCTCTTTTTTGTAAAGAAAACAAACTCGTGCGTCGCCACATTTTTTGTTTGTTGCTGCGCGCGCGCTTGTCAGAAACTTTGCGTTTAACTGTTGTTCAATACACACACACACACACACACAAGCGCACAGATACACACGCGGAGCGCATTGAATTATGGCGAAGAAGAAGAAGAAACCATCGAAATCGTCCAACCCCCGATTGAAGAAGTACAAGCATTTCGATGCCACCAAAGTCGACGGGGAAGCGAAAAACAAAAAAGCCGAAGACAACGCTTCAGTTTTCGATAGAAAAAGTTCAAAGCAAAAATTTGAGATTTTAGGACGGAAAATCAAAGGCAAAAGCGGTAACGTTTTGAAGGCGAGAAGGGAAGGATTCGAACGACGGGAGAGAACGTTGTTAGTGGAACACAAATTGAGCGGAAAAGCGAACGCGTTCGTGGATTTACGGTTCGGAGAGTTAGATAACAACTTGACGCAGGAGGAAAAGTCAATCGGGCGCTTGGCACGAGCGCGGTTGGGCCAATTAAGGAAAAAGCGAAAGAATACGTATTCACTCGAAGGAAACGAAAACGACGACGATGAAGATGGGGACAATGACAACAATAGTAATAACAAAAACTTGTTATCGTTGACCCATCTCGGAAAACCTTTGGATGATAGGAGAATAGCAAACGCAAAGTTCGATTCGGATTCTGACGATGAGGACGGCACAAGACAATTGATGAACGAAGAAATGACACGCAGGATGCATTTCGGCGGGGGTGATTTTGACGACGACAATGGACAGTATGACGACGATGGTAACGGTGGGTTTCGGCGGAAAGGAAAGAAGAGCACAGTCGAGGGTGGCGATGACGATGAAGAAGGCGATAACGACGAAAATACAAATACAGAGAGAAGAAAAACAAAAAAGGAAGTCATGGACGAACTCATTGCGAAGAGTAAAATGTATAAAGCCGAGAAAGCGAAACAGCGAGACGATGACGAAGAACTCCTGGATAAACTTGACGAAGATTTTAAAGTCATCAGTCGAGGCGGTTTATTACAAGGCGCATTGCGAAAAGCAGTCGGCCATTTGAAACCGACAAACAAAAATACCTCGTTGAACATTTTGGAATCAGGATTACCGAAAGACGACGACATAAAGAGTGATTACGATAAAATTACAAAATCGTTAGCTTTAGATGCGCGAGCGCACGCGGCAGAAATAGCAAAGACGTCAGAGCAAATGGAGGCAAGACAAAAACGACAGCTCGAGGAAGCTGAACGCGCCAGAGTGAAGCGCATGCGAGGAGATCTCTCGGACGACGACGAAAACGACGAGACAAGAAACGGCGACGATGATGATGCACCATTAGGAGGGTACGCATTGAGGAGGCACAAAGCGCGCAAATTAGAAAAGGAAGAGGGGGAAGGAGGTGATCCTCGTTCGACAGCGAGAGCAGGTGGTGAAGATCTCGACGATGATTTTGCGTTCGATGAAGACGACGAAGACGATGAAGAGAATGAAGAAAGTTCAGACGAAAGTGACGAGGGCGAGGACGAAGACGACGAAGAGGATAGCGGTGAAGACGACTTAGATGAAACTGGAAAGTTCCGCAAAGAAGCGAACAAGATGGATGAGAAATTAGAAAAAGGTAAAAATCGGTTAAGAGAGCTCGGCATTCTCAACGATTGCGTAGGAGTGAAGAAAAAAGTAGAAAAGGTTAACAAGAGTGATAAAGCCGCAGAAAGCGACGACGACAATGTCAGAAAAGATTTTGACGACGATGATGATATCGACGACGATGATATCATGAATAGAGAAATTCTTCTCGACGATGGTGCAAAAGAAGGCAGCGACGACGACGACGACGACGACGCCAACCTCAAAAAATCAAAAGAGGTAAAAGAGAAGAAGGATGCCGAAGCTCGAGATGATCTAATCCGCGCTGAAGAAAGAATGGATGCAAGCTCGTCGGAAATCCCGTATACATTTGAAGTACCGGAAACGTACGAAACATTCGAAACTCTCTTAACCAAGTACACTTCTGATGAAGTTTCGATTGTGCTTACTCGCATGCGCGCATGCAATGCGCCGAGTTTAGCGACTGAAAATAGACGAAAAATTCAAACGCTTCTCGGACTTTTGCTTCAACGTTTTGAAACGTTATGTGGTAACGAAGAATTGCCAGTAGCAGATCTAAACGTGATCACGAAGCACATTTCTGAAATCGCAACGCAAGTTCCGTTTTATGCCGCGACCGCAGCGAAAGCGCGCATTGAAAAGATGGGCAAACGACTCCAAAAAGCTTTGCGATTGGGAGAAACTGGCTTACCACCGCCGAGGACGATATTACTTCTTGGATTATTTGCGGATATCTTTAGTTCTACGGATAAACAACACGCGGTTACCACGCCGGCATCTTTGTACATAGGGAACGTGCTCTCGCATTGCGCCGTTCGATCAACTGACGATGCGAATTATGCGGTGATTTTATGCGCTCTCGCGAGCGCGTACGTCGTTCCTGCCATGCGCATTTTTCCAGAGGCTCTCAATTTACTCACTGCTTTGATACACGCCTCAGGTGAGAGCGAGAAGTGCAAACAAACATGGAACGAAGGGTTGCCGACGCACCTTCAAGAGCAATGCGGCGGATCGTGGTTGCGGCCTTTGATGGTAGACGCAGGGGTCGGGAAAAAGTCCTCCTCAAAAACGATTGAAGTGCTCTCTCTGGCAAAGTTGTTGTCGACACGACCTCGAAAAAAGTCAATAACGGCAGCAGATTCTAGCACCCAAGAACGCGTGGCAATGCTTCGATATGCGGTTTCGACCCTTGGAAATCTCATCAAACCCGTCCAGAAAGTATCATGCGCGCCTGAAATGTTGCAGAAAGTGCAAATCGCGCTGAACAGATTAATACGTTCGCTGAAAACATTCGGAAAAGAAAACGGCGCCGTTTACAACGACATTTTGAAAATGTGCGAAGCGATGCGTGACGATATTGAGAAGAAGAAGAAAAGCAGCGTTCGCCTCTCGCTCGCCTGGCATACGAAGTCCGTTGAAGCTATTAAGCAGTTCAATCCAATGTATGAAGAAGATGGGTTTCAAAAAGGACGCGATTACGATCCGAATCGAGAGCGCGCAGAAAACAGAAAGCTCAAGAAAGAGTTGCGAAAGGAAGCGAGAGGAACCGTTCGCGAGCTTCGCAAAGACAACCAGTTTATGCATCACGCACGCGAACAAGAAAAGGCTGCTGAAGCCGAGGAAAGGGACGCAAAACACAAAGAAGTCTTATCCTTTCTTGAGAAGCAAGAAAGTGACTTTAAATCCGGCGGTCAAGGTGGTCTTATCGTTAAAAACAAACGAAGAGCCCAAGGTGCGTCAAAGAATGGGAATAGACGTAGATTTTAGTTGGAAAAATTCAGCGCATATTATTTGTATTTGTACGTTACCTAATATTACATGTGCAGCGACTCAAATTACGATGATTCATTTCTCAACTCCAACATTATGCGATCCATGTCATCTTTCGTTACCGTGTATCCAGCACCGTTCTTCTCCGAAATTTCTCTTAACTTCTCCATTAACTTCCCTTTCATCTGCGCAAATCCCGTAGCTACTCTGAGTTGTTGGTCCATCGGCAACGTCCCAAACGCCTTTTCGCTCGCGTCCGCTAAAGTATCTCCATCTCCAGTATCCCCATCAATTTTCGTCTGATACTCAATCACGTCTTGCATAGTCAAATCCTCGTCCTCATCATCCTCTCCTTCACCATCTACGAAAAAAGTAGAATCCCCTTCCTTTCTCCAACAAAACTTCATGCTCGGGTCGTTTCCGTCACAGCACTCGTGTTCGGAAAGTAACACAATTTTAGCCGCTTCCGCAGGAAAATCTTCCGTTCGAGCGTCGTACATGACATCGCACACGTTCTTACTATTTGTGGTGGTATTATCTTCTCCTCGCTTCGTCACCGTCGCACCCCACCAGACAACCTCTTCCTTTATTCTTTTCGTCTCGTTCGATACATTTTCCTCGTCCGAAAGCGTATTTTCAATCACCCAACGGATTTCAACTCTGGAGCCTTCTTTCACGTTCGGCGCGATACCAATCGCATTTTCGTCTTTCTTTTCGTCCTTTCCTTCGCCATTTCGCGCGAGAATGTTACCGATTGAATTCTCAACGAGCGCGCGGATTATCTCTTGATTTTTGAATTCTTCTTCGCTTTTCCAAAGAGTGTGTTGCCTTTTAATATTTGCATCGTTCATGTGTTGTTCTCGTTCAAGATGATCCGTAGGGGACGCAGGACGCTTCATGCCGACGACTGATATAGATGCAACGTTTGTATCTGTATTATTATCGGCCGCCATAACTCTTTCCAACCCACGCATATGGTGGGAATGAAAAAATTTATACGAATTCGGGCAAAACGTTCGAGTGCGCTTCGGCGAAGCGAGAATGTGGTACTAAATCGTAAATAGATACCGGTATTTAATTTAATTTAATTTAATGCCAAGGTCTATCGTAAAATCCTTCGTCGTCCCAAACACCGCCACCATCGTCCTCATCGCCTTCTTCTTGGTCACCCCAAATGAACGGTTGAAATCTTTCGTCGACATCGAACGTTTGCGGAGTGAAATTTGCCCTATCGTTGACATACCAAATCACACTATATCGCGTACCAGAATATCCACGTACCCAGTGACATGATCGACCATCGACCTTTGCGAGTCTATTTTTGGTATTTACTCTGTACCTTTTCGTCCCGAGGCGGTTTTCTATCATTAACTCCCCACCAGAATCAAAGTCACCCAATGACAAAGCAAACTGATAGCTCATGTCGTCTTTGTCTACGTGAGGAGACGCGACGAAGTTTTTCGTAATTGCCAACGAATCGTACTCGAAATCTTTCTCGGCAAAATTAACTATGATTTCCTCGCAGCAAGCGCGCAAATCATCATCTCCTGAATTGCCTGCCACGGAGCCAGATTCTTTCGAGTTTCTTTTCAGAACCAGATAATGCTGCGATTCCATCGACGGCCTATGCGAAAGAGCTGACCAGCGATATTCCTTTAGGCATTTCAAAAGTCTTGTGAGCATGCCCTCGGGAATTGGTGCTCCTTCTACGTCTATCATTTCCCGCCCACTTTTATAATTCAACCACGAATACGTCTCAGGATGCTCCGCACACTCCTTCATTTCCTCGCGCTTTTCGGTTTCGTCACCGCGTTCGTCCCTCACTTCTCGAAGCCATGCGTAATAAATTCTTTCTTCCATGTTTCTCTCAACCGAACGCGTTGCTGCGACATCCAGGAGGTGCTTTCCTTTCGAGCGCATGTTCACTTTGAGACGATATTCGCCTCCATTACTGCAATCTCCACCATTGTTATTATCGCTTCCGAACTTTATATCGATGCCATCCAAGACTGCAATCGCCATCGCCGCTTCTTCCCGATCACGAAATCGCAGAAACGCATACGAGAGCCATTCCTTACTCTTCGTTTTCGCTCGCCAACCCTTCTTACAAATCCAAAGCACTTTTGGCGGCTGGATATTCTTTAAATTCAAATTCAGATCCCAAATAACTTTCGAAAGGCCTTTCATGGATGCCTGTCGTCTAGGAAACCCACCGAACCAAACGTCGGCCTCAGAATACGGCGGCGGTTGCTTTTCTTCTCGCTTACGCTTTTTTCTGTCATCATTTGTTGGCATCGGAATCGCATCGTCGTTCGCCCCGTTTATATTCGAAGGGTTCTTATCGCATACGTCGAGGTGGCGAAAAACCGCGTTTCGCGACTTGAAAAATCTTTCGCACAGCTGACATTGCGCATTGCTGCTTCCTTTTGGGATTGAATTTGCATCCGGTGCTGCACGATGCATTTTTAAATGGAAATCCCCTATTTTTTTTTGCGGGAGGGAACAAAAAAGCAGTCCTTAATTTTTTTCTCGTCACAACTATTCCCTATGACTCTGTCTTCTTCGTCTTCTTTCCCTCCTCCATCCGCGGTGGTATCAGAATGGACGAAATGGGTTGAAGAGACTCTGTTTCATCTTAAATCTCGAGGGTTGATACGGGACGTGAAACCACTTTCAACGAGAGATTTATTTTTAGGTGAAGAGGACCACGATAAAGATGACAATAAACGCCGCGCGAATAGGAGAATAGATGATTATATGAGCAAAATTAATAATGACGATGAACCAATGGCTTCTTTCGACCCCGTGCGCGCTCGAGTGGACGAGGAGACGTACGAGAGATGGCTCAATGATACTCCATCAGAAACAATAACAGATTTTTCGACGAAAAGCAACAAATCCTTCAAAGTCGTTACGCTTTTTTCTTCGAACGATTATCTCGGATTGAGCGCGAACGATCGCGTGCGTCGAGCTTTTTCAAACGCAGCTTCGGAATTTGGTATGGGATATCGCGCATCGCAGCTCATAGCTGGATACACGGATTATCATCGAGCGCTCGAAGAGAAGTTGGCAATATTAGAACGGAAGAGCAGTTGCGTTTTGTTCCCCACGGGTTTCGCGGCGAACATGTCAGTTCTGCAAACCTTAGCAGAACGTGTATATATAAAGAGGGATAGTAATAGCAGGAATAGAAACAATGATAGTCTTGCAGATGTGCACTCAACGCAAAATGTTGAGATATTCAGCGATGCGCTCAATCACGCGTCCATCGTAGACGGATGTCGACTTGCGAAAGCGCACGTTTCAATCTTCAAACATCTAGACTATGAAGAGTTGGAGGTGAAGCTGAAAAAATCCTCAGCGAAACGCAAGATTGTCGTCACAGACGCAGTTTTCTCTATAGATGGAGACGTTGCCGATATAAAACGGTTGGGTGCTTTGAAGAAGAAATATCCGTTTTTATTGATTGTAGACGAGGCGCATTCGACACTCGTTTACGGTGAATTTGGCGGCGGACTCGCAGAAGCACAGGATGCACAAAATGATGTTGATGTTGCAATTGGGACACTATCCAAAGCAGTCGGTGCGCACGGCGGATTCGTTTGTTGTTCGCAGGAGATAAAATCAATTCTGCTTTCGAGGGGGCGAGGACAAATTTACTCGACATCGCTACCTGTGCCGATAGTTGTTGCAGCAATAGAAGCTTTGAATGTCGCGCTCGAAAGACCAGATCTTGCGAACACGTTATGGAGAAATGTTCATTATTTTCACAACCATGTCTTGCGACAAAAAAATATCAGCTGCAGGATGACTGTTAAAAAGGATAAGAATGCGTCCGAATGCGTGAAAAATGCTTTTGATATTCGAGACTCTCACATTGTACCCATATTCTGTGGCGATGAACGGACGGCTTTGCGCGTAGCGAAGCATCTTTTACTTCGCGGCTTTCACGCACCTGCGATTCGTCCGCCCACCGTTCCTGAAAACCAATGCGTTATTCGTTTGGCAATAAACGCAAAGCATACGATTGAAGATCTCGATGGGTTGGGTGATGCACTGAACGAAGCCTTTTCGTTCGGAGAATCAATAGTTACGTCCAGATTGTAGTAGTGTAGTAAATAGTTGAGATTACGAATATTATCGTACCTACGTATACGTCCTTTGTTTAGTGTAGGGAATATGAAAAAGCAGTGCCGGGTACATCATTTTCAAAAGCTCAAACGTGATTATCCAACTCACAAAAAGATTATATTTTCTAAGCTATCATTTTCCACGAGATCTTGAAACGTTCGATCCGCGTCGTGAACTTTGCACCAAATGCCGGTAGAACCATCTTCCATGACACTATTAATTGCTTCAGATCCATAACTGTCGCACACGGGACCCGCGTGGTAAATTTCAGTGTAATTAAGTTTATTCAGATAAATAAGCGCCTCGAGATTACTCGCTTCGCCGTGCAAATCACCCTTACGGTCAAAATCATTTCCTTTATGTTCGTTTTCTTGCGCTTTGCAGCTACCAGCGAGTTCTATTAAAAGCACGGTTGGACGCAGCGCAGGACTCTTAAGCAGTCTCAAACTCCCCGCTAAAGGCCGTGCTATTCTACAAGTTGCTGAAATTCGCATCGCAACGCGGCGTCTTTGACCCAATAATAGCTTACGAACACCCTCGCGTTCGCGAAAAAATAGAATATCGTCTAACGTGCTAAATGCAGTGTGCCCGCAACGATCGCGTTCTTCAACGCTTGTTGCTAATCTTGAACATGCAGTTTTTGCATCCGAAAACGAAGGGTACATGTCATCTATGTGCTCTATTAAAGCACCATAATGATTTAGCGCAATGGAACTTTTTAACATATCTGAAACCTTAGAATTTGTCGTCAGCGACGAAAACGCGAGCACTTTATGACCTCGAGCAGCCGCACAGAGCGAAAAGTATCCAACGTTGGCACCAATATCGATTAAAAGTCCTCTCTCTTCCTCCATGGGATCTCGTTCGTAAGGCGTCAGAGGAGTCCGGAGCGGGAGCTTCCTTTCTAGCACATTTATAACAGCTTCTACGCTCGTCGGCGAGGTTCGAATTCTGAGCGAAGTACCGGGTTGATATTCACCACGAATAGTGAGTTGGGCGCTCATACTTGAAACGCTAAAATCATCGTGGATAAAATCGTCAAGAAAGAAGCCGTTGCTAACATCGCTTCTATTGGACGCGTCATCATCGCTAACTAAACCGCCTACAATGACTTCAAAAGGCGGGTGAAATAAAGCGGTGACTGGATAATGCGACCTCTCGTCTTGGTGCTGCATTTCTATAAAATCGGGATCGAGCTTTACGAGCGACTCTCGATATTCCGGCAAATTTCCTATGACTGAGTGCGCAATTAAGTTTATTTTATTGAATACTCCATCTCTCCCATAAGCACCCCAATCTTTTTTCCACGAGCCTAAAAAGTAGTGCGCCACGAAAACATTTTTTTCTTCTTTCTGACTAAGTCCATCTAACGAGTCACTTTCAGAGGGATGCGTC
>Ga0163180_10000717_pt1 | contig 19145 bp, 20 predicted proteins | sample AtlANTMetagenome_2_FD_109647 | JGI IMG/M metagenome (GOLD analysis project Ga0163180, IMG submission 109647) | Marine eukaryotic phytoplankton communities from the Atlantic Ocean - Atlantic ANT 4 Metagenome | ecosystem: Environmental > Aquatic > Marine > Oceanic | place: North Atlantic Ocean...
TAAGGCACCACGTACTGCTCTTTATTGGCCTTTTCGTTGGACTGTTTGAACCGCCGCATAAAGTCGTCAAAGTACTCAATGTTGGGCTTACGCATCATTTTCAAGGCAGCGGGGCTCGCGTGTTCCGGGGCCACAGACAGTTGACCTTGAACATGGTGTGCCGCCAACTCTTCCACGAACTCGGGGTCCAGGGCAGCCAGGTCATAGCGAATCCCCGAGTTCACGAACACACGACGAATACCGGGCAGCTTCCGGGCCTTTCTGAGTAGATTTAGGTAGGGCTTATGGTCGGTCCCGTAGTGCTTGCAACGAATCGGATGCAGGCAACTTACCCGACGACAAACCGCATTCGCGGCAGCGCTATTGCACTTCATGTGGAACATATTGGCGGTGGGTCCACCGAGGTCAGAGACGATGCCGTTAAAACCCTTCCGTTTCGGCAAGCTCGCCAACTCCTTGAGCACACTCTCGGAGGACCGACTCGTCACATCCTTGCCTTGATGAATGGTCAGCGCGCAAAAGCTGCACCCACCGGAGCAGCCCCGATTGACTGTGACCGAACCCGCTATACTGGCCAAGGCTGGAATTGGCTTTCTGTAGCACGGGTGAGCCCGATGAATGTAGGGAAGCTCGTGAAGCCTATCCATCTCTGGCGTTTCCAAGGGACGCGCAGGGGGATTCTGAACCACGTAGCGACTTCCATGCAGCTGGATGAGCGTCCGCCCACAGTGAGGGTTGGACTCGCGGTACATGTGAACCGTGACCTTATTCAGCCCCCGCCGATCGGATTTACATTCCGCCAGCGACGGGAGTTCAATCACGTCATCACCCTCCGGCACGGGGTCCTTTGCACCCAAAGCGTAGGCTGTACCGGGTATGTCTCGGCACTCCTTGATCGAGTGGCCATTGGCCAGACGATCAGCAATCTGAACCACCGCCAACTCGCCCATCCCGAAGACAAGCAAGTCCGCTTTGGAGTCCAGCAGAATGGACCCTCGAATTTTATCCTGCCAAAAATCGTAGTGAACCAACCGGCGGAGTGATGCTTCCACACCGCCGACGACGATAGGCACACCGGGCATCGCCTGCCGTGCTTTTGACACGTAGGGAATGGTGGCTCTATCGGGACGCAAACCGCGCTCGCCACCGGGAGAGTACGCGTCCGTCGATCGAATTCGCCGACTCGCAGTGTAGTGATTCACCATCGAGTCCATATTTCCCGATGTGATGCCCATAAACAGCTTCGGCCGTCCAAGAACTTGGAATGAAGCGGGATCCGTCCAGTCCGGTTGAGCGATAATCCCCACGCGATATCCGTTGTCTTCCAACCACCGACCAATGGCCGCCACACCCCATCCGGGGTGATCCACATAGGCGTCTCCCGTCACCAAAATGATGTCGAGATCTTGATTGCCCGCTTCTTCACGGGTCATCGGCAGGGGTTTACGGGGTACACTCATACTGTCGCCGTCTAACCCAATCCGACCCAGGTCCTGAGACAGCTGTGAAACGACTGCTTGCCAAAAAGTTAAAAACTGCCCTTCTCAAGACGCTTGAGCGGGTGGCCAACCGAATTCATCCAAAGAACGCAAGCGGCAACAATGTCAGCAAGATGTAGCCGTTTCAAGGCCACTCTAGCGTCAACCGCCCCACGGTTCCAGACCGAATCTCACGTAGAAAAATCTCACTGACCTTCTGAAGGTCCAGCATACCTCCGCGCCCCAGACACCCACGCTTCGCACCGATACTGGAAAGCAACTCATAAGGCTCGGACGGTACCTCCGTGAGCCCATACTTCGCTTTGATCAGATCAGGGTAGCGATCGGTCATGTATCGGGCAGCAAAGAAAGCGATTTCATCCAAGTCGAGTACCGCATCCTTGATGGCTCCGGTAACAGCCAGACGTGAGCCACACACTGGCGGGTCAAGCCGAGGCCAAAGAAAGCCGGGTGTGTCCAGTAAAGTAAAATCCTTGGCGGCCTTGATTCGGGCTTGGTGCTGAGTCACAGCGGGACGATTACCCACCTTTGCGATCGCCTTGCCACATATGGTGTTGATGAGCGTGGACTTACCCACATTTGGGATACCCAAAATCATCGCCATGATCGGTCGATTGCCTTTACGACGGTCTGGCAGCATGCCTCGCGCCACATCAAGAAGACCTTTCACCTCTCTATTCTTGTCCTTCTGAACCGCGATGGCACGCACACCGGGCGTGTTTTCAAGATGCCGTAGCCACGCACCTGTCGCACCCGGATCGGCCAGGTCCGCCTTGTTCAAGATCTTGAGAAAAGGCTTCTCTCCTCTCAGTTCCGGAACCAAAGGATTGGAACTGCTTCCGGGAATCCGTGCATCCAGTACCTCCATGACGAGGTCCACCTTCGGCATGGCCTTGGCAATCTCTCTACGGGCCTTGTTCATGTGGCCCGGGAACCAGTTGATTCGTCCGCCAGACACGAGGCCCCCTACAGTAAGTTCAGGTCACCCGCGCCCTCGCGGATCACCTCGATATCACCCTGAGTCAAGTCCAAAATAGTCGTGGGCTGACCCTCGATTTCTTCTCCAAGATCCACCACCAAGTCGAGCCCATGGCCGTAGGCCTCAGCCAATTGATAGCCCATGGTCAGCACTTGCCCTGTGGCATCGCCAGGAATGCTGGTCGCCACAAGGGGTCGACCAAATTGCTCCACAACAGCCAATGCGATGGCCTCGTCTGGAACCCGAACACCCACAACTTCACGCTTGTTCTTCAGTATTTTGGGCAGCGTCCTGCTGGACTTCAACAGCACGGTAAAGTGTCCCGGCACAATGCGATTGAGAATCTTGAATGCAAACCCATCCACATTGGCCATTTCTGTGGCCATCGAGATGCTGCTGCAGATCAACGAAAGCGGCTTCCGCTCATCCCGACCTGGCTTGAGTTGCAACATTTTTTGAACGGCTTTCTTCGAACTCGCATCACAGCAGAACATCCAACTGGTACCCGCCGGCATCACTAAAACCCCATTCTTATCCAACACGGAGCAAATCTGATCGAGATGCCGTGAATTCGGGGGGTTGTCATGTGTGTAGAGGTGCTCGCCCATACACCCTCATTATCGGAGTGTCGGCCATTCGACGAGCCGAGGCGTTAAACGGTCTCTGTGGACCCCATTTCGCAAGCTGCTATCGGCGCCACTGCCGCCCAATCATTTAGCCGAAAAACCGGCCTAAAAGCAGCGCTTATCACTGGAGCGATCGGGGGAACAATGCCCGATCTGGATGTGTTGATTCGGTCGACTGAGGACCCCCTACTCTTTCTGGACTACCATCGGCACTTCACACATTCGCTGGTATTCATCCCCTTGGGCGGGGTCCTCGCAGCAGCGGTGGGGCGGGTGGTCATGCGGGGACGGCACACGGTGCGTGAACTGTGGGCTCCGGCCACCTTAGGCTGGGCAACCCACGGTTTACTCGACTCCTGTACGAGCTACGGAACCTTTCTTCTGTGGCCATTTTCAACGGCACGAATCGCTTGGCACAATGTGGCCATTATCGACCCGCTATTCACCCTCCCGCTGGTCGCGGCAGCCCTATTCGCGGTCCGACGAAAGAATCGAAGTCTTGCCCGATTGGGTTTTGTCTTGGGAATTCTGTATTTGCTATTTGGCCTGGTCCAACGGGATCGAGCAGCGGCCGTCTATGCAACAGTTCAAGCGGACCGGAATCATGCCGCGGTTGCCGCCGAGGTCAAACCCAGCTTGGCCAACAACTTTCTATTTCGTGGATTTTATGAGCACGACGGCCACTATTATGCCGATGCCATCCGAGTCCCGTGGTTTGGAACGCCTCAGATTTACGAAGGCGACAAAATCAAAGCGATCAACATCGACAAACTCACGAATGGATTGGAGCCCCTGCATGCCGAAGACATCCGGCGGTTCGCCCGGTTCTCAAACGGCTTTCTTGTGAGGGACCCCAGAAACCCCGGAATCATCAGCGACTTCCGCTACGCTGCCGTACCCAACCGAATCGCTCCATTATGGGGCGTTGATCTTGGGGCTGCCGAACCGGGAAAACACCTCAACTTCCACCGTTTCAATGCGATCACACCGACCATGCGAACGGAATTCGAACAGCAGCTTAAGGGTGAACAGCCGGACTAAGGCCTTACTGCGCGGCCATGCTTTGGGCAGCCTTCTCCATCAAGGCCTGCAAACGACCCGCAAAGCCCTTTGGATCATCCAGTTGCCCTTCTGCGATTTCCGCGTGGTCGAGCAATAGTCGCGCAAAGGGCTCCAGCCCCGTTTGTCCGTCGTTGTTGAGCTTGGCCAAAGTCTGTACCAGAGGGTGACTCGGGTTCACTTCGAGCACGCGTTGGGCTCCCGGCCCCACCTCTTGATTGGCAGCCTTAAGAATGCGCTCCATATTCGAGCCCATACTTCCCGCTTTATCGATCAATACAGATGGGCTGTCGGTCAGGCGATTCGATACCCGAACCTCTGACACATCACCCGAAAGAAGCTCACTCATCCACGTAATCAAGGGACGCGCCTCATCTTTAGCCTTCTTGGTCTCATCGCCATCATCTGCCTCATCTTCGGGAAGATCCTCGGTAAGCACACTCTTCAAGGGGGTTCCGTCAAACTCATTGACTGCCATGGCGACCCATTCGTCCACCGGGTCCGTCATCAAGATGACTTCCCACTCTCGCTTGCTGAATCCTTCCAAAACCGGTGCTGTCTTGATGCGCTCCTTATCGACACTCGTGTAGTACCAAAGTGAATCTTGTCCCTCAATCATTCCGTCCTTGATGTCAGCTAAGGAAACTTGAGCGCCCTCACTCTCTGTGGTTTCGAAGCGAAGGAGTTCAGTCAACAGGTCCTTGCTCTTTTCACCGTCTTCGGCGATGCCTTCCTTCAGAATGTGCCCAAACTCGCCCCAGAACAGATCGTAGGTCAAATCCTCTTCTTTCTTGGCCTCCGCCGCGAGGTGTTTCAGGAGCTTCTTGGTGATCTGCTTTCGAATCGCCTGAACAATGGGGGTCTGTTGAAGAATCTCTCGACTGACATTGAGGTCCAGATCTGGCGAGTCCACCACACCCGTGACGAAGCGAAGAAAGCGGGGCACGATGGTATCGGCATTGTCCAAGACTTTTACGCCCTTCTGGAAGAGCTGGACACCCACTTTGTAGTCCAGCCTGTCCAACTGAAATGGCCGGTTTTTCGGGATGAAGAGAATGGCGTTGAACTGAAGCGTGCCTTCAGCGCGAATGTGAAGACGCGTCAGGGGCTCGTTCCAGTCCATGCTGACGTGCTTGTACAGCTCGTTGTACTCCTCGTCGGTGACCTCCGATGGTGAAGACGCCCAGATGGCCTTGGCGCGATTGACTTGTTCGTCCTCCACCAGGACTGGGTAGGGCACAAAGTCCGAGTGTTTGCGGACGATTTGGCGAAGTTTTTCCGCCTCTGCAAACTCCGTGGAGTCTTCGCGGAGCTTGAGGGTAATGGACGTGCCTCGCTCGGATCTCTCGCCTTTCGATAACGAGTAGCTTTCTCCGCCATCCGACTTCCAGGAGATGGCTTCGCTGTCGGGCTGAGCGGACAAACTTTCGACCGTGACTTCTTCTGCCACCATGAAGGCCGAGTAAAAGCCCACACCAAATTGGCCAATAAGGGCCTCGGGATTCTCACCTTTTTCCTTGAGTGCCTCCGCAAATGCAGAGGTACCGCTCCGTGCGATGGTGCCAAGGTGCTCAACAGCTTCTTGTTCGGTCAGACCAATACCATTGTCTGTAATGGTCAACGTTCCTTGTTCAGCATCGAACGAAAGCGCAATTTGAGGATCGCCCTCTATGGCTCGTAGATCATCTTGCTGAAGGCCCACGAATCGAGCCTTATCCAAAGCATCACTGGCGTTGCTGATCAACTCCCTCAGGAAGATCTCGCGATCAGAGTAAAGCGAGTGGGTGACCAAGTGAAGAATCTGCCGAACATCGGCTTCGAATCGATTTGAGCTCATGAGTGTCCTCAACGCGTGGGTTTTGCGTTGAGCATCTACGGACTCGTAGCGTCCGTGTCAAGCGTTCATCTTTGCTTCATCAACCATTCAAGCAAAGCATCCATGTCTTCGGCGAAAAATGCTGGGCTCCGACCCACGAGTACAGCCTTGTCATGAACGCCCCAAGCCACCCCTGCACTGCGAACACCCAAGGCAGCCGAAAGGTCGAGATCGTAGGTGGTGTCCCCCACCATGATGGCCTCATCCGGCAATACATCCAGCGCATCCAATGCCCGTTGCAATACGGCGGGATCCGGCTTTCCGGGAGTGCCCGGTAGAATGCCGTGAATGCTATCAAAATACGGTGCTATCCCCATTCTGTCGGTCGCACGCTCCGCACCATTCTGACTTTTCCCAGTCGCGATGGCGAGTTTCCACCCCGAGGCTCGAAGGGTCTCCAGCATGGGAATGCTGCCAGGGAACGGCCGTTCCAATGTCGTCGTGAGACGCACGTACTCCGCGGAGTAGGCTGCAACCAAATCGGTGAGCACCGGACCCGTGACCCCAAACAATGCGGCCAGCATCGGACCCAACGGTTCACCAATGCGCTGTCGGATGGCCTCATCCGATACCGTTCGCAAGCCAGCAGCCTGACCCACAGCCTGGGCGGCCCCGACCACGCACGCAGTGGAGTCTGCCAAAGTCCCATCGAGATCGAAGATGATAGCTGTAGCCATGGCCTCACACTTAACACTGAGCGGTCCGGTGCACGTTGAACCGGATCCCATCAAGAAATCGCGCTTCATTGGGGATGGCGCGCCTGTCACCTCTGCCGACCAGGCCATGGCGTTCATCGACACCATTCGTAAGCGCTATGCTGACGCCCGCCATCATTGCTTTGCCTGGCGATTGCAATCCGGGGATCGAGGGTTTCGCTATAGCGATGATGGGGAGCCTGGAGGAACCGGAGGCCAACCCATTCTCAATCATATTGACGGCGCGCAACTGCTCGGTGTCGTCATCGTGGTCACCCGGTACTTTGGCGGTACGAAGCTCGGCAAGGGCGGCCTGATCCGTGCTTACGGTGGTACAGCGGGGGAGGCGATTCGTGCCGCCGAAATCATCGAGGTTCAAGAAAAGTCTGAACTGACCATACGCGCAACATACGGGGATATCGGCACCATTGAAGGTGTGTTGAGAGGCTTCGACATCACGCCAACAAGCACGGACTACAGCGATTCCGTTCGGGTCACCATCGATGTACCGATTGAAGAGGCCGATGCCCTAAGGGCGCTGTTAATTGAAAGTACCGCGGGACGAGCCCAAATCAGCTGACCGACGGTTAGGCCAAATTGTGAAAGACGTGGTTGACGTCGTCGTCTTCCTCCAGTCTTCCAATCATTTTCATGACCTCTTCGGCCTCCTCATCGCCGAGCTCCATAAAGGTGTCCGGCACATGTTCGAGGGCTGTGGATGTGACTTCGATATTCTGCTCTTCCAGACCCGCTTGCAACGTACCGAAAGCCTCAAAGTCGCACCTCAACACCCATACAGGATGGCCATCATCATCGGTGCTCTCACCCATTTCTTCGAGCCCATGATCAATCATCTCCAGCTCCAACATCTCGGTATCTTCGATGTGCTCTGGCTTGATGCGAAACACGCCCATGCGCTTGAACTGGAAGGAGACGGATCCAGTAGAGCCCATGTTCCCGCCACCCTTTTTGAACGCATGACGAACATTGGCCACCGTTCGGGTGGGGTTGTTCGTGGAGGCGACGACCATCACCGCTACACCGTGCGGCCCATAGCCCTCGTAGATGGCTTCCGCCCAGTCTTCCGCATCGGCCCCCAAGGCTCGTTTTATGGCCCCATCGATCGTGTCTCGAGGCATGCTGACAGACCGGCCATTCTGAATCGCGCGGCGTAGAGCGGGGTTCGAGTCGGGGTCTTCCCCTCCAGCCTTCACCGCTGTTGTAATCTCACGAACCACACGAGTGAACGCCTTGGACACCGACTTGTTGCGGGCCATGATGGTCGCTTTGCGCGCTTCAAAGAATCGTCCCATTAATGACTACCCTTGGCCTGAATTCGGCCCTTATGACTTACCTCTATTCGGCTTGGCTCAACCGTCCAGCAACTGACGAGAGACCTGGCGAATTTCACTCCTTCCGGCACCCAAAGCTTCCAGGATGGTGTCGGCGACGGCTTCGGTATCCATGGAAGCATTACACAGCAACACATCGATCAACGCCGTGCGATGCTCCGGCCAAGTGCTGACCAGGATGTGCGACTCTGCCAAGAACAGCACCGCCGTCACACCATGAGGCACATACCGACACTCGGCCTGGCCGACCACCGTGGCTTCGACCGCTTCAGCGCCCGCGTGCATAGCCTGTCGAATGCGTTCGAGGTCATTCAGGGGTCCTGAGCACTCAAATGCATCGACCAATAAGTGAGGAATCGGATCAGGACTCAATTGAACATACTCCAGCCATCCCTGTAGTACTCGGCGACCACCGCAGTCGTCAAACGATTGGCTTCCACAGGTATACGTGTCAGATCCTTCGGAAAGTGAAACATACCGGTCAGCGCTTCGTCATCCAGAAACTCGGTCTCCAACCCATCGCGAAGTGAACCCTTCATGAGCGGCGCCTGGCCCAGCATGACGAAACCCCACTCACCAAAACTAGGCACGTTGACATGATAGGGGCGCACTTCTTGACCGGCTCCAGCAACGGACTCGAGTGTCGCTACAATGCACCAGAACGCTTTAGGCGCAAAATACGGGGACGTCGCCTGAGTGACAAGCACCCCTTCGGGAGCCAATCGTTTCAGAATCAATCGATAGGTACTCTGCGCGTAGAGACGGGCCAAGGTGTCATCATTGGGATCCGGTAAATCCATCACGATGATGTCCCACTGACGCGTCGACTCCTCGACAAACTGAATGGCATCCATCGCATGAATCGTCACTCTGGGATCCGCGAGCGCATCCCCATTGACGTTCGAAAGGGGGCCCGACGGCCGAAACAAGTCCAGCAGTTCGGCATCAAGGTCCACTAAATCGATGGACTGTACGCCCGGATGAATCACGGCCTGTTTGACCGCCAATCCATCCCCTCCACCCAGAATCAAGACGCGTTCGGGTTCATCCACTGCACTCAACGCCGGGTGCATCAAAGACTCATGGTACCGATGCTCATCCAAAGAGGAGAACTGCAAATGACCATTCAAGTACAGCCGGACATCGTTGCGCCAGCGGGTCACAACGACCCGCTGATAGGGTGTGGTCTCCGCCAAAACGATCGGATCATCGTACAGCTGGTCTTCTGCCCAAGACGTGGTCTGACCCGAGGTGACAAAGACCGCGACCAATAGGACGCCGATGAAGCCGCCCGCAATCTGCATGCGTCGCACGCCCGTTAGGCTTTGCCGCAGAAGGACCATGGCCAAAAATGCCACCGCCAAATTGATGAGTCCCAAAAATGCGGCCGTGCGAACCAAACCCATGTAGGGCAACAGGACGAGTGGGAAAAGAATCGAGCCGATGAGCGCACCCACATAATCCACAGCCAACACGCGTGAGACCGCCAATCGAACCGATGATCCGGCCTCTAGAATGCGAAGGAGAATGGGGATTTCCAGTCCCACCAATGCGCCAATACCCACGCTAAGGAGACCTAAAATAAGCGGAAATCCGTCCTGGCTATACACATAGGCCACAAACAGCAGAAGGGCCGACAAACCTCCCAACAGCGCGAGGGCCAACTCCGCCAAAACAAACCAATTGGACAGCGAATCCTTAGCAAACTGAGCCAGCCAGGCCCCCAATCCCATCGCCGCCAGAAAGATACCGATAACGAGGGAAAACACCGTAATGGACGAACCCAACAGATAGGTCGCTAGCGTTCCCGCAATCAACTCGTAGACCAACCCCGCTGCGGCCACAAAAAAGACCGAGAGGAGAAGGACGCGCGATTCGACCTTACTTTCCGCCACGCAGGCCACTTCTCCCACGGATCCGCCCAGACGAGGTGCTTTCTGCTCGCACGCTCACGTCCCCGGGAAATTTATCGCTGCCCATACCTGTGACGGCCATTCCCCACGAGAAACCGTAGATAAGAATCGCAGTCACAAAGCCACTTAGATAGCCCATATCAACACCTTCCTACGCCGTTCAGTCATCGCTTGGCCAAAGATTCGGGCGAGACATACGACTGCGCAACAGGAGTAAACCACCGCATATGACGAGCACGAAACTCAACTTCTTTGGGTACCCTGGATCGAAGGGAGCTTTATAGATCGTAGCCGTCGCTTTCATATTCTTGTACCGGGCCTCCGACACCTCGAGACGAAGCCGATATTGGCCCCCTTTTGGCACTTTGTACACTCCGCGCCAACGACGGCTGCCCTCCGACCAACTTTCGCCACCCTCCACACCATGGAAGTAGCTGATTTCTTTGGCCACAAAGCCGAGACTCGCCTTGGACTCCGCGTCTACAAGATCGACCTCTGCCCACAACCAACTGTTGTTCGCACTGGTATCGACAGCCACCCGAATCAGCCCATTGTCTTCCACCGAGAAAGGTGGAGACAAGGCGCTTGCAGGCATGCTGGAGGTATCCACAGTGACCGCAGTCAGTGCTGTTCCGAGACGAGCACTCGCAATTAAACTCATCAGCACAAAAACCAGCCCCAGGCCGAGCCACATCAGCCCGAATCGAGCGGTTTCTGGTGAGACTCGGTGAGGCCTGAGCACTCGACTGCTGACAACCGGGTGAATGGAATCAGAAAACGCATTGGCGAGGGTCGTAGGATCGAGGTCCTTTGCGACGAACACTTCAATCTCACCGCCCTCTTCAATGGCCTTCGACCACTCCAAACTCAACCGTTCTGGAACCTCATCCTTGAAAATGCTGGGCATGTCGATGAAGTCCATGAACTGAGTTTCATCATCCAGTTTCGCCACCCAGGGCAAGGCGCCATCCACGTAAATTAGCTTTGAACGGCCACGTTCATACATCCTGTAGTTACGGCTGTTCCACGAGTAGCCTTCGCCCCACGACAAACACATCATGTAATCGGCGTTCGGATAGACCTCCGCCTTTCGCACCAGGCACACGCCTTCATCCGTCACTTCGACAGAGGCAAATCCACCGTCGGTATCGAGCAGCAAATACTCCCAACACACGGTCGACGGGAACACCCATTTGCCTTCGTCCAGTTCAAGCTCTTCGTAAACCATGCGTCCCACAACTTCGTAGGACCGACCTTTCAAGGTTCCCTTCGCGCCGATCATCAAGTGAAGGTCCTTACGGGGCTCGTTTTTACCCAGACGGGCCCCGTCCTTATCGAGGGACTGGATTCGCCCGCAATATTTACAGCTGACCGTCTTGACCGGTTGAGGCAGAGGGCGGACGTCTATGTTTCCTCCACACCCGCCACAGGACACGGTTTGGCCCACCTCTCGGTTTTCTCCGTGTCCCCAAACCTTGGGAAAGTCCAACTGGGTCGAACGCAAGGTCTGACCGATGAACCCATGCACCTCGCCATCAAAAACCTCGACCGTTAACCGCCCATTTCCATAGACTTGGGTGAGGTCAACATAGCGAAACTTTTCACCGGGAGTGAAGCTCTTGAGCAGCTGACCCTCGCCACCCTTTACGGTCGCCGACCCCGTTTCAACGATCTGATAACTGGCCCCCATATAGGTAAAGGAATCCCCGATCGATCCTTCAATAAGCCCATCCGGAAGGCGGTTTTCGATGGGCGTCTCCAGAGTAAAGGTACCCTCTTCTTCGATCAGCCAAACAGGGTTGTCCCGTCCATCCACCAGATACCACTCGTCCCATGCACCCCGCTCATGCTCGCAACGAATCCGTCCCAAAACCGACGTTTTTCTACCCCGCACTCGGCCCATCGCGCCGACAGCCAGACTGGACATGGGGGGGGCCAATATGGACTCTTTGCCGGCTTTGAGTGCCGCTTCTTCTCGGTAGATGACAATGCTGCACTTATTGCAGACCAATGCCAGAACACCCGGATTGTGAAGCGAATTATCTGCCCCACAACCGGGGCAGTTTATGGTGGTTTTCCCGCTCAAGAGTGTCAGCCACTAATGGAAGCGGCAATGATGATGGCAATCCCAAGAAACATGCTGCCCACCAAGACTGCAAGCGCCACATTCTGATCTTCTTCGATCTCTTTCCGGACACAAAACGGGACCACCACGGTAATGATCTTGAAGCATAGCCCCATCAACACCACACCGATTGCGGCGTAAACCACAGTCGAAACCAACATATTGACATCCAATTCCATTCTTCCTCCAGACCTGAGCACAGCGAGTATCTCGTAACACCAAGGCTTTCTCAAGCGGTTTAAACCGGTACAATCAAACGATGTTGCTTTTCTTGCTTTATTCGTGCACGGGAAATGTGATTCAATTGCATGCCAGTGGCATCGAAGTCACTTTGGGTGATTGGGTCACGGTCGTCCCGTCATCCCACCTTCCCGCCGAGGTCGTTACTCAAGTCAGCAACAATAATTTAGACGTTGTCGAGCATGGAGATGGACACCTGTATTTGGCGTTCCGGACCGGTCCCTCCCATTTCGCTTCGGATGCCGTCCAGATGCACTTGGTGTCGAGTATCGATGGTGGAGACAGCTGGGATCTGGAATCGACCATCGACATGGATACCGACCTCAGAGAGCCTCGGTTTCTCAGTCTGGACGACAAGTTGGTTTTTCATTTTGCCGTTTTGGGTACCAACCCCATCGACTTTGAACCTCAGGGAACCATGAGAATGGTGAAGGACGCGTCAGGCTGGTCCGAGCCCGAGTGGATATTCGAAGACGGCTTTATTCCCTGGCGTACGCGCCTCATCAATGGTGAGCCCAATATGATTGGCTATACCGGCGGGGCCGACATTTATGACCAAGCGGGTACCGAACTGCCTCAACTTCAGGTTCGATGGCTTCAAAGCAGCGATGGTTTGGATTGGTCAGGCCAAACGGTATGGACTGGAGGCGGTAGCGAAGCGGACTTCACGTTCACGGACAATTCGCTCGTCGCGGTGATTCGAAACGAAGCCGGAGACGAAGAAGGGTTTGGCTCGAAGGTCTGCCGCGCGAATATCGATACGCCCACACAGTGGGAGTGCATTCACGACTGTAGAAAGTTCGATAGTCCTCTGATGTTCAACTACGGGGGACATGCGTGGCTAATCGCACGCAAAAATGTCACCGACGATGGGTGCTTCGATCTTGGACTGGATCCGGAAGCATTTTCTCATAGTGAACGCTTTGTACGATACAGCGGCGACTACTGGCAAACACCCAAACGTTGCACGCTTTGGTATGTCAATGAAGAGACCTTAGGGGTCGATGAAGTGCTCGATTTGCCCAGTGCAGGGGATACTTGTTTTCCATCCATACTGGGACAGAACGGAGATTTTGAAGTCTGGAACTACACGACGGACCCCGAACAGTCTGACACCCCGTGGCTCCAAGGACAGCAAGGGCCCACCATGATCACGCGCCAAGCACTCCTTTTCAGCCAAACTAAACTATAGTGTTGCCCATGATGTTCATCTTCACCTCCCTACTATTCGCCTTGCTGCCATCGACTGCCGAAGCTGCGCCAAAAGAGGGCAGTAAAAGCAATCAAAAACCCATCATCAAGGAACTGCCGAAATTTTCCGAAGAACCTGATGGAATTGGAGCCGGATTTGGGGTGGGTGAACCGATGGGTATTGCCCTGGCGTACCGGCCAAATAAGGGTCACACATTAGCGGCGATGACGGGGTGGAGTTTTAGCGAATCCACTCTCCACATTCATGTGGACTATCTGGCGACCATCAGCACCATCCGTCCGAATCAGTCTACGGTTAGCTTCGGGATTTATGGAGGTGTGGGACCGACTCTAAACTTGGGAAGAGCGGATGAGCAAACCGGGTTTGGCATCCGAATTCCGGTCGGCGTATCGGTCGCCTTTGAAAGGCCAGTGGACGTTTTTCTGGAGTTTGCACCCGTGCTAGGCGCAATTCCAGAGGTCAAACTGTACGCCAATGGGACGGTCGGTGTCCGAGCGTGGTTCCGCTCTAAACGCTGATCACTTGAAGGTCATCAGCAAATTGGTGCCGACCCGCACAGGCTGCGCTGAAAGCTTCCTTGGTGACACCATCGGCTAACTCTCGCACCAGGAACCCGTTTTCTGTGACGTCCATGACGGCCATATCGGTGACCACCATGGTCACGCAGCCCACTCCGGTCAGCGGTAAACTACACCCATCCACGAGCTTCGATTTACCATCCCGGCTGCACTGAATCATCGTGACCACCACTCGCTTGGCGCCATTCACGAGGTCCATGGCACCGCCCATGCCTTTGACCATCTTTCCTGGGATCATCCAATTCGCGATATCGCCGTTGTCGGCGACTTGCATCGCACCCAAAATAGCGAGATCAATGTGACCTCCACGAATCATCGAAAAGCTCTCTGATGAGTCAAAGAAAACGGAACCGGGGATAGTCGTAACGGTCTGCTTACCCGCGTTGATCAAGTCTGGATCTTCCTCCCCTTCGTAGGGAAAGGGGCCGATACCCAGCAAACCATTTTCACTCTGTAGAACCACTTCTACACCATCGGGGACATGGTTAGCGACAAGCGTCGGCAAGCCAATACCGAGATTGACGTAGTTCCCATCCTCAAGTTCTCGTGCAACCCGCGCGGCAATCTGGTCTCTGGTCAACGGCATTTCAAGCCTCCTCACGACTGCGAACAGTGCGTTGTTCAATCCACTTCTCGTAATGTTCGCCCTTGATGATTCGCTGAACATAAATGCCAGGAAGATGAATCTCATCGGGGTCTAAAGTTCCTGCTGGAACGAGTTCTTCAACTTCAGCGATGGTGATCTTGCCGGCGGCTGCCACCAGAGGATTGAAGTTCCGGGCCGTCTTCCGAAAAATAAGGTTCCCGTGGGTGTCTCCTTTCCAGGCTTTCACAAAGGCAAAATCGCCATGAAGGGCTTCTTCCATCAGATAGGTCCGCCCATCAAATTCCCGCGTCTCTTTTCCTTCTGCGCGCAGTGTTCCCACGCCTGTCGGAGTAAAGAATGCAGGAATGCCTGCGCCAGCCGCACGAAGCCGTTCAGCGAGTGTTCCTTGTGGGCACAACTCGACCTCCAGTTCACCCGAAAGGAACTGACGTTCGAATTCCTTGTTCTCTCCGACATAGGAGCCAATCATCGTACGGACTTGGCGTGCCTGAAGAAGCACACCCAAGCCACAATGGTCCGTACCTGCATTATTGCTCACCAGGGTGAGATCTTGGGTCCCCCTTTGATGCAGAGCAGTAATCAGATTCTCGGGGTTACCCGAAAGGCCAAACCCACCCACTAAAAGGGTGACTCCATCACTCAGGTCGTGGATGGCCTCAGAGGCACTGGCTATCGTCTTATCCATTACTCACTCCAGAGTTCGGTCCCGTACCCTATCAAGAACCCGGAGACCTGTCGGCGCCTATGCCGAACGCACAGCGATACCCGCTTCGTGAAGCATTCCGTGGGAAGTGTCAAAGTCTTCTTTCCAACGATCCGGGATCTCACATCCTTCCGGGTACACGATCTCGGCCACGCCCGCCTGAATCAATGACCGGGCGCATCGTGAACAGGGCGGCCATGTGACGTAAGCCACGCAATCCTTGAGCGGCATTCCTATGCGAGCCGCATGCATGATGGCGTTTTCCTCCGCATGACAGATGAGCGGATATTTTTTATTCCGATCTTCAAGCCTGTCCGCATCATCGCTAATCCCTCTCGGAAAACCATTAAAACCCGTGGATCGGATTTCTCGATCTGCCCCCACGACAACGCAACCCACCTTAGTTGATGGGTCCTTGCTCCATGCGGCGATATGCAAAGCCAAATCCAGAAAACGGCGGTCCCACTTGGCACTCATGGCCTCTCCTACAACCTTGGAAGGAGCTAACTCCTCCAGCGGTAAGCCGACCACTCATCCCTCTGCATTCAGCGACCTTTTTTAGAAAGTCGAAGATCACTCTTCGCAGACGAATCCTTCGACCTCGAGAGCATCGATCAAGTGATAGTTCGTGGCCGCGCCTGTAGCTCCAGTAAAGCCGACGTACGCCGGAAAACTGCCGAGCCCTGAAACCGTTTCATCAATGTAAACAACACCATCAATAGCGATGGTCATATGACTTCCTTCCACGTTGATGGAGGCCAGATGCCAACCATCGTCCTCCATCTCAGGAAGGGCCGCCCAAGCGTAAGGAGTGTTGACGTTCCCATCGATGTGAACAGAAAGATGGTCTGACGCAGTGGGGTCGTTGTGCACCGAGTTGTACCAAGTATCGATCTCGACTGACCATCCGGGTAAACCTGCATAGCCAATACCGCCGCCTGTACCGCCGACGAAGGACGTCATTCTCTCGGAATCGATCGCAGTCAAGGAGATGCCATCGGCTCCTGACCCCCCTGAGACATAGAAGGAGAACTCGATGTTGATGGCCTCAGAGGAGACAGTCGAGGTCGTTTGAAAGGCAGTCCCTGCTTGATTGGTGTATGGGCCTGTGAGTTCGACCCAACCGTTCGTTGTGTCCCAAAGCGCAGTACCCTCGAAGTGCCAACTGGAGAGGTCGATACTGTCTTCCGTATACCCCTCATTTTGGCAGAACCCCACGGCAGTCACGGCTTCATTTCCGCAGGAATCTGCCGCCTTCAATTCAACCCGATGGTCTCCAGACGTTCGTGTCGTCCCACTCCAGTCGAGTGTCGCTGTTCCATCAGTCGAAGGAGGTTCAGTCGATAATAGGCCATCCATATTTGACGTCCATTCAATCGATAGACTGTCGGATGCATCGGCATCATCGAGCACTCTGGCCTGGAAAACGGTGTCCATCCCTGGCGACAGAACCTCACCCCCCGCCGGGGAGGTGATCAGAACATAAGGTGGCTGGTCCGCCGCAGCGACCAGTGGCAGTTCTATGGGCGAACCGTCGGGTTCGTTGGTCACGATCAATAAAGTGGCGGTTCCATCGCTACTCATCAAATGAATATCAAACGTCTCCTCCGGCTCTAGGGTAACTGGAAGCGGCAGGTGACTCGCTATCCAACCGGTACCCACGATTTGAATGTCGGATACCTCAAGGGGCGATTCACCCGTGCTGGTCACGGTGACAGTTTCAATCTTGTCTCCACAAACAACTCCCAAATCCACATGGTCGTGAGAGACATCAGCCATGGGCGGTCCAATTTCAGGCTCAGGCTCAGGCTCAGGCTCAGGTTCGGAAGGAGGATCAGCTGTATCCAATTCAGGAGCGGCCGTGTCGACAGTCTCGGTCTCTACCGGTTCGACGGGCTCAGCCGCAGATTTGAGCGAAGAAAGATTAGTCTCAGAGCACGCAGCACTGAAAATACAAACAGTCATGGTGAGTAAGAGTCGGATTGTCGCATGCCCCATAGCTACATGTTGTAGGGTCTATAGACCCCTTGACAAGCCCTATGACCAAAAAACTAAGCAGGTCACCCCCTCGGCACCATTGTTATTTCGAGCATTGGCAATGATTGTACAACTCATCCGTCTACTGCAAAAAGGACCGACAACAGCACCCAAAACGCCGGGTTGGTCGACATTGACACAACACTCTAGGCACACTCGATTGGGCCGTCTATATGTCCGCATACTGATGATCGGCCTTCTATCCATGGCCATTTTTTTGTGGGTGACAGCCAACAGCCAAAGAGAAGTCGTGGAAGCCATCGTGATGGCCACCATCGTGACGGTATGCACCTTGGCATTGAATAATGCTGTGCCAACTTACTGGGTGCTGGTGGGTAAAGAGGGAATCCAATTTCAGAACAAGACGGTGGGCTGCATGGATGTGCCCTGGGAGACCGTGAAGGAAACACGGACGCAAAAAACCATCATGAAAGGTCCGCTTGGCCCATTCTATGAAGACGCGCCCAAGACGGTCTTAAAGAGTCATGAAGCCTTCATGGCGTACATGAAAGGGGCTGAATGGTCCATCGTACTCATCACCGAGACCCGCTGGATCACGATAAATGCACGCGACTTCGACGACCCTTCAGATGCGGGCCGGGTTCTTGGCAGCCGCTTGCTGATGGAGCAACTCATAGGCCCTGACAACAGCTAACTATAAACGCACGCGTGCGCGCCAGATCCAACAAGATCTGGAGCGCACAGTTCCCTGGGTGTGATCTATTCGCTTGCGTTTACTGTGCTCTTGCCCAGCGCGATATACGCAGACTCGCTGGCCTGCCCTTCATCCACATAAACGCCATTGACAGACTGTTCTGCTGCCTCCCAACCCGCCATACTTTGAGATGCGCTTGGATTTGCCGTTGTTTCCGAGTTCGAATCAAGAGGCCAAGCGAAACCGCCTCTATCCACACCAAATGAGAAGCCTCCGGCGTCTCCGCTCATTTGAATCGTCGCATTTGAATCCGCTGATTCTGGTCCCATCAGATTGTCCATCCGCGCTTGCGCCATATCGGAGATCGCCACAGAAACGTCCGGCTCTACTGTGGGTGCACCCATCGGCTTACCGGCGGGAGGCCGATTGGCCGCCGAGTTCTCTCGAATCTGATCGATTGGGCCCACCGACCCAGAGTTGTTGACTCCATCCATCATCACTAATTCCTCATTCGGGTATACCGGACCCACATCCCTGCCTGTCAGTGAGGCGGGACCGGTGGAGTTCCCCGGCAACCTTTTTTAGAGGTCACCGAACTTATAGCCTATTCGACCCTGAGATCCAAATGAGCGTGATCTCAGCTTATGTCACTTAAAACCTGCATTTAAAAAAAGGGCCACCGTATGTCGGTGGCCCTCTCTAAATTTTCTCTACGAACGCGCTTCGATCCTAAAAGCCGAAGTCACCACCTGTGTCGTCGGCGTCCGCGTCCGCGTCCGCATCGGCGTCAGCGTCCGCATCGGCGTCCGCATCGGCGTCAGCGTCAGCGTCGGCATCCGTGTCGGCGTCAGCGTCGGCATCCGTGTCGGCATCCGTGTCGGCATCCGTGTCGGCATCCGTGTCGGCATCCGTGTCGGCATCCGTGTCGGCATCCGTGTCGGCATCCGTGTCGGCATCCGCATCCGCATCCGCATCCGCATCGGCGTCA
>Ga0163180_10000718_pt1 | contig 19113 bp, 18 predicted proteins | sample AtlANTMetagenome_2_FD_109647 | JGI IMG/M metagenome (GOLD analysis project Ga0163180, IMG submission 109647) | Marine eukaryotic phytoplankton communities from the Atlantic Ocean - Atlantic ANT 4 Metagenome | ecosystem: Environmental > Aquatic > Marine > Oceanic | place: North Atlantic Ocean...
AGCATCTTATATATTTTTAAGCAATGAAAACAATCAAATCATTCCAATGACAGCTCCCGTTACTACCTTAGAAACTAATGATACCTATGAAATGTTATTTTATATGCTAGAATCAGATCATATTGAAGATTTACCCAATCCCTCTAATCAAAATATTACATTTGAAAAATTTAATCTTGGAAAATGTGCTGTAATTAGCTTTAGTTGGTTTGTTAATGAGAAAAAAATTAAAAAATATCAAAATGAACTAAACAAATTTTTAACATCTAATGGATATAGACCCACATCTCCATTTATGGTTAATCGATATGATCCTCCTTGGAAGCTCCCTTTTATGAGGAGAAATGAAATTCTTGTGAAAATTGATTAAAATCAACATGTTGCAAGAACTTACCATAAGTAATAAATATTATTATCATAATTGTATTTCTTTTATAATGCTAGGAGTTTGGATTTATATTGGCATTAAAGGCTACACATTAAAAAATAAATCTATTAAAAACAAACTATCAACCTTAATTATTGCAATTTGCTTAATACAAGAATGCATTGATTTTATAAATCGTATTTTTTTAGATTCACATTATATATTTTCAATTCAAAGAGATCTCCCTTTATTGCAATTTTGTCAAATTAGTTTTTATTTTTCACTTTTATGTATCTTTTTAAATAAAAAAAATATTGATTCTAATACAAAATATTCATTGAATCAATTTTTATTTGACTGTTCGTTTTTACTAGGTTTTTCTGGAGCATTTCAAGGCATTATAACGCCTGATTTTTTAAATATTAATAATATGGTAGGTGTTATATGTATTCAATTACAACACTCCTTAATTATATTAAATCTCGTTTGGCTCATGTCTGCATATGGCTATACATTGAAATTTAAAGGTGTATGTTTAACATACTTATTTATTAATATAATCGCTCCCTTTGCATTATGGTTTAATAAATTATTAGGTGAAAATGTAGCAGGTAATCCTGCAAACTATTTCTATGTTAATGAATTACCTAAAGTTGATAATTTCTTTCTAAACTTTGTATCACAGTACCCTTCCCCAGATTATATATTATATATACAACCTATATTTATTATTTATTTTTTAGGATTATATTTTCCTTTTATGCTATTTAATAAACTCAAAAAATAATTAGTACTTATGGCATATTACATTTACGTTATTGAATTAGATAAAAAAGTAGGTACGTTAGCAAAATTTAGAAAACAAAGTCCTGAGTTTATTCTAGGAAATCGTTGTTTTTATGTTGGGCAATCTGCAAAGGCTCCTATGTTGAGATTCAAACAACATAAAGAAGGTTATAAATCAAATACTTTTGTTAAACGATTTGGTATAAAACTAATTCCTGATTTTTATGAGAAATATAATCCAATACCAACAAGAAAAGATGCCGAAGAATTAGAAGAATATGTAGCTCAAAAATTAAGGAAAAAACGGTATGGAGTATGGTTCAATTAGTATTATATAAGTCTAAGATTGAGAATCAATAATAAGTTCTTTAATTCTAGGAACAATTTGATCAATTGATAGCCTTTCTTGATTCATTGTATCCCTATCTCTAAGTGTCACAGTATTATCCTCTAAAGTATCATGATCAATTGTGATGCCAAATGGAGTTCCAGCTTCATCTTGTCTACGGTATCTCTTACCAATAGAACCTCCAGCATCATAAAACGATGCAATATCATTATTCCTAAAATCTTCAACTAATTTTTCTGCTAGTTCAGGCATATCCAATTTATTCATTAAAGGAAATACAGCAACTTTAATAGGTGCAATTTTTGGTGATAATTTCATTACTGTACGATTATCACCATTAACTTCTTCTTGATTATATGCATCTGCAAGTACAGTTAGCATTGCTCTATCAACACCCGCAGAAGCCTCCACTACAGCTGGGACAAAATGCTTATTATTTTGTTGGTCAAAATAAGTTAATTTTTTATTACTATGAGTCATGTGCTGATCTAAATCATAAGTACCGCGATCTGCAATCCCTTCTAATTCTGACCATCCAAAATCAAATTTATATTCAACATCATAACATGCTGATGAATAATGTGCTAACTCATCAGAGCCATGCGCACGCAATCTTAACTTATCTTCATTAATACCAAGTGATTTAAACCAATTTAAGCGATCTTCTTTCCAATAGTCTAGCCATTTCCCAGTATCATCAGGATTACAAAAAAATTCCATTTCCATTTGTTCAAATTCACGAGTTCTAAAAATAAAATTTCCAGTTGTAATTTCATTTCTAAATGCTTTTCCTATTTGAGCAATACCAAATGGTAGTTTTTGTCTCGAAGTAGATTGAGCATTTAAATAATTTACAAAAATTCCCTGAGCTGTTTCTGGTCGTAAATAAGCAATTGATGAGGAATCATCTACAGGACCAATATGTGTTTTAAACATTAAATTAAATTGACGAGCATTAGTCCAATCTCCAACTTCTTTAGTATGATTATCAATAACTCCACACTCGACAAGCATAGATCCACTTACAGACTCTTGGCTTAATAAAGAAGAAACTATCGACTGTATTGTTGCTTCTAAATCAGAGCCTTCTTTCAAACCTAATTTTTTTAATAAAGTTGCAATAATTTCTGCATCTTGATCTTCTAAAAGATGGTCTAGTCTATAACGTTTTTTTGAAATTTTATTATCAACTAAAGGGTCATGAAAATTTTCAACATGACCACTAGCTTCCCAAACTTTTGGATGCATCAAAATTGCAGCATCCATCCCAATAACATTATTTCTTGAGGTAATCATATCTTTCCACCATAAATTCTTAATATTACGTTTAAGCTCAACCCCTAAAGGACCATAATCCCAAGTGGAACCTAGACCACCATAAATTTCACTACTTTGAAAAACAAAACCTCGTTGCTTAGATAAAGAAGTTAAAATTTCTAATATTTTTGCATCCTGTTTCATAGTATTATTTTTTAGTAAACCTTTTTTTTGGTTTCTTTTTACTGATTAAATCTAATGCCATATTTAAATCTACAGTATTATAATCTAAATCTTTTGGCAGAGTTACATTAACCTTTCCATTAGTAACATAAATACCATATCTTCCATCTTTAATTACAATCTTTAAATCATTATCCTCACCCAATTCTTTTAAAACATTTGCTTGCTTTGTATCTGTTGCAAATAACTCTACTGCTCTATCTAGGGTAATTGTTAATACATCATCAGGGGCAGAAATTTTTCTATTATTTTTCCCTGATCGTAAATAAGGTCCATATCTTCCAATATCTTTTGTAATAGGTAAATTCGTATTTTTATCAATACCTAATTCTGTAGGCATTGCAATCGTTTCTAAAGCAATCTCAGGAGTTAAGGTTTCTTCTGTAATACCAGGAGGTAATGATTTCATTTTTTTACCAGATTTCAAGTAAGGTCCAAATCTACCCTTCTTAAGAACCACTTCCTCTCCACTAGATGCATCAACAGCTAATACTTCAGGAGCAGCATTTTTATTAGAAAGCATTGTTGTAATCTCATCTATTGTTACTTCACTGGGAATAGTACTATCATCTAAAGTAACGCGTTCTTCTCCTAATTCTGCATATATTCCATATCGTCCAATTTTAATTTCTGTATTTTTATTATCTGAACTAATAGTGCTAATTAATCGTTCTTTAGCTTTATCATATTCCTGCTCTAATTTATCACTTAATCCAATATTACCATTTTTAGTATAATAAAAATTAGTAAGATAATCTTCCTTAGTGATTTTTCCAATGGCTATGCTATCAAGCTCATCTTCCATTGTAGATGTATATTGTAAATTCACTAAATCTTCAAAATTTCTTTCTAAAAATTGTACAATTGCATAGCCTGTAAATGTGGGAATTAATGCTCCCTTGACATTATTAACATATCCCTTATCTTGAATTTTTTTCATAATAGCAGCATATGTTGATGGCCTCCCAATTCCTAAAGCTTCTAATTCTTTTACTAATGAAGCTTCTGTAAATCGACTAATTGGTTTAGTAAAGTGTTGTTTGGGAATAATATCATCCCAAGATACAGAATCTCCAATATTTACTTTTGGCAAAGTTTTTTCCATATCATCTAACGTTGCATCAGGATCATCTGAGCCTTCTACATACGCTCGTAAAAATCCTGGAAAAACAATTGTTTTACCATGTGCTGAGAAAACATGCTTTCCATCTGATATCTGTAATTTTGTTTGTTCTATTTGTGCTGAATTCATTTGAGATGCAACAGTACGTTTCCAAATTAAATCATATACCTTATATTCTGCATCAGTTAAAATATTTTTTAAATCTTGAGGATCCTTAAATGATGAACCTGAAGGTCTAATTGCCTCATGTGCTTCTTGTACATTTTTAGATTTACTTTTATATGCTCTAGCATTTTTAGGTAAATAGTCTTTACCATACTTTTGCTCTATTACCTTACGTGAAGCATTTAAAGCTTCAGCAGATAAATGTATAGAATCTGTTCTCATATAAGTAATATATCCATTTTCATATAAGCCTTGAGCTACACGCATAATTTGAGTAGAATTCATGCGTAATTTCCGAATACCTTCCTGCTGCAACGTAGATGTAATGAATGGAGGATATGGATTTTGCTTCTGCGGTTTAGTTTCTAAATCTGTCACTTTCCAATTATTAGCAGATAAAGAGCTGACTAAACTTTCAGCCTTTTCTTGATCTAAAATAATTGTGTTTTTTGCACTTAACTCACCTGTTTCTTTATTAAATGAATTCCCAATTGCAAGCTTTTCTCCTTTAATAGAAACTAATCTAGAAAAAATCTGACCTTTTTCTGATTTAAAATTACCCTGCAAACTCCAATATTCATTTTTAATAAATTTAGATCTTTGTTTTTCTCTATCAACTAAAATTTTAACAGCGGGACTTTGTACCCTTCCAGCTGATAAGCCTCCTTTGACATTATACCATAACTCTTTTGATACTAAAAATCCAAATAAACGATCTAAAAATCGTCTGCATTCCTGAGCATTCACTAAATTTAAATCTATCTCTCGAATATTTTGCAATGAGTCTAATATCGCACTCTTAGTGATTTCATTAAATACCATTCTTTTAACTGGAACTTTTGGTTTTAATTCATCAATTAAATGCCAGGCGATAGCCTCACCTTCACGGTCTGGATCAGTAGCAATATAAATTGTATCTACCTTTTTTAAAACACTCTTAAGATTTTTAACAACCTGTTTGCTTCGATCTGAAACTTCGTATTTAGGGGTGAAGTTATTATCAAGATCAATTCCTAAATTTTTTTTAGGAAGATCTCTAATATGACCTACTGAAGCCTCAATTTGATACTCATTACCCAAGAACTTTTTTAAGGTTTTAATTTTTGAGGGTGACTCAACAATAATTAAATTTTTATTACTCATACTTTAAAAATACTTTCCTTAAAATAATGCAAATTACTACTTTTTAAACTTACACATATTATTATCCTATTATACAAGCTATATTATTATTTAATATATTATATATTAAATAATGTCTAAATATACAGGCCAAATATCAAAATTAATCAGCAATTTAGACTCACCTATTTCATATACTTTACCAATTGGTGAGAATAAAGTTCCATTAAATAATCTCATTGGAAAAACAATCACATTTGAATTTGAAGGAGAAATTAGATGTGTGGAATGTGATGCTAAAATTAAAAAAACATTTATGCAAGGGTACTGTTATCCATGTTTTATTTCAAGCCCAAAAACATCTGAATGTATTCTAAAACCAGAGCTATGCAGGGCTCATGAGGGTGAAGCGCGTGATATGAAATGGGCAGAAAAACATTGCCTGCAAGATCAATATATTTATCTTTCATTAACTAGTAATTTAAAAGTAGGCGTAACACGACACACACAAATACCAACACGTTGGATTGATCAAGGTGCCCATTATGCGCTAATACTTGCAAAAACACCTAATCGTTATTTAGCAGGCATGATAGAAAAAGAAATAAGTCAACATATTTCAGATCGTACATACTGGAGACGTATGCTACTTGGAGAATATCCTGATTTAAATTTATTAGAAGAAAAAGAGAGCCTAATAAAAAATCTAAGTTCTGAATATCATAAATTTATAACAACAGATGAAGATGTTATCAATTTAAATTATCCTATTTTAACTAAACCTGAAAAAATCAAATCACTAAATTTTGATAAAATCCCTCAAATTACAGGTCAGTTAAATGGTATCAAGGGACAATATTTATTTTTAAATAATGATTCAGTATTAAATATTAGAAAATTTACTGGATATATAATCAACTTTACAGTATGAAAAAATATCTTATTATTTTGATGTTACAGTTGATGTAGCAGATATTATTATAATAATAAATATTATCTTAAATATTTAACAATCTAAGGGAAAAAGAACTTAGTAATCTTAACAAACAGTCTGTCTAAAACTGTAGATTTTTTAACACGTAAATTTAAATCTTTCCGAATAGAGTAACGATATCTCTCTTCAATTGCTAATATATTCTTAGTTAAATAAGGATTAAATTGACTAAAATTTTCTCGTAATAATACATCCATAGAACGTTTACCATTATAGGGAGCTAATATGCCCTTTAAAATTTGCGCACTCGAAGCTTTCATTAAATAACAAAACGTACCACTATTTGTACCACGTTTAGTGCTTAAGCTTGGTTTTATAATATGATCTGAAACCTGCTTTCCATCAGGTTTGTGATATGATAATTTAATAATATCCCAATCATCTGGAACCTCAGACCATGGAATAGCAGCTAAATTTTCTAAAAAATTATCCTTTAATAAAATATCATCTTCACAAATCAATGCAATCTCACAATCGGGGTCTTTTTCTAAAGTTTCCCATAGTGTAATATGACTCAGCATACAACCTAAACTGCCAGGAAGTTGTAACTCAAAATCTGATGCCAAATAACCCTTGTTTTGATAATCTTTAATATCTACATCAGGGCCATAAATTCCAGACCACAACTTAGCATCCACACCTTCTCTTTCACAGCGCTTAAAACAACGTTCAAGGCGCTTATTGGTATGGCTGGGTAATCCTATAATAAAAGCTTTATCAAAATGCATAGTATTAAGATACTGTAAAATCTAATAAGACTTTACCAAAATTTTTCCTTTTTTGAATATATTCATGTGCTTGTGGAGCCTGGTCAAATGGGAAAACTTTTCCAACAACCGGATTCACATCCCCTTGTTCAATCATCTTATAAATCCCTAACATAGCACGTTGTATTTTATGTTCAGCACCCTTTAATCTACCTAAATGGTAACCCATAATTGCCTTATTTTGACCAATCATTTCAAAAGGTTTAATTTTAGGCATACTAAAAAACTCCTTAGCTAAAGCTAATGTAGATCGAGTTTTTCCTTGTACTAAATTTTGATTTCCATATACAATTAATTTACCCATAGGAGCTAACATGCTATAACTCTCAGACCACTGTTTTCCTCCTACTGGATCAATAATTAAATCAACGCCATATCCATTAGTATAATCCATAATTTTTTCTTTTACATTCTCCGTATTATAATCAATGCATAAATCAACACCCATATTTTTTAAACGTTCATGTTTCCAACCTGAGCTTGTACCAATAATCTTGGCTCCCACAGATTTAGCTAATTGAATTGCTGCAGTACCAACACCTCCACCTGCACCTTGAATAAAAAATGTTTCATCTTTTTTTAAATTACCTAAATCAAACATCATCATATATGCCGTCATATAAATAACCGGAAATGCTGCTCCCTGGTCCAATGAAAAACTTTCAGGTAATTTCATCAACATTTGTTCATTAATATTAATATGAGATGAATAACTTCTAAAGGGAGCAAATACCATCACTTTATCACCTACTGCATAATTTTGAATGTTTTTTCCTATTTTAGTAATAATACCACTAGCTTCACCTCCTATTGAACTAGGGGGCTTAGGAGCTCCAGGATATAAACCCATTCTTGTCATAATTTCTGCAAAATTAATACCTGCAAAATGTGTTTGAATTTGAACCTCATCATCTAAAGGATCATTTAAATTAAAATCCCTGACTTGCAATACATCAGGTCCACCAAATTTGACATATTCTATTCTTTTCATTTTTTATTCTCTCTTATAATTGATTATAAATTATTTTTCCATTTACAATAGTGGCTAAAATTTTTGTTTCTAAAATTTGATCCGCTTGTATATCCAATAAATCATTTGACAATATAGTTAAATCTGCATCATATCCAGCTTTAATTTGTCCACGTGTTTCTTCATCAAAACCGCCATATGCAGCCCATGAAGTAAACATTTTTAAAGCATTTAAATGATTTACTTTTTCTTGAGATTGCCAACCTCCAACTGGCAACCCTTGATGATCTTGACGTGTTACCGCAGCATAAAATTCAAATAAAGGATTTCCTGTTTCAATAGGACAATCTGAACCGCCTGGAATTTTTAGCCCTAAATCAATAAATGTTTGCCATCTAGAGATTAAAGAGAGCCTTTCTGATCCTATGCGATCATTTAACCACGGCATATCACTTGTACAATGACTAGGTTGCATAGAGGGTAAAATACTAAAATCTTTAAAACGGCTTAAATCACAATCTGCAACCATTTGTGCATGTTCAATACGCCAACGTCTATTATTATCAGGTTTTAAAAATTTACTATAATGATCTAAAACATAGCTATTACCTCTATCACCAATTGCATGTGTATTAAGTTGAAAATTATACTGATAACACTCTCTAGCTAATTCTTGGAAATCATCCTGAGAGATTAAAATTAATCCACAATTATGCCTATCATCACAATAAGGTTCATGTAGTGCTGCCCCTCGGCTACCTAATGCTCCATCAACAAATGCCTTAACTGAACGTATCTTTAAATAATCACTTTCGTAATGTCCTTGATTAAAAAACTGATTTAATAAATTTTTATCGTTTCCTCCTAACATACCATAACAACGAATGGGAAAATTTCCCTCTTCAATTAACTCTTGAACTGCTAATACAATAGTAGAGTCTTGCCACGCATCATGGACCCCCGTAATACCCATCTGCATTGTCTTATTTACAGCTGTTTTAATCCATTTTTTAACCTGATCTTTTGTTTCTTTAGGTAAATATTGTTTAAAACAATTCATTGCATTATCAATCATAATACATCCATTAACAACATCTGCACCTTCTTGATTTTTAATTTCATCAATAGAATGTTGGGTAAGATTAATTGCACAATCATTTACCCATGCAGAATGTCCGTCAATTCTTGTAAGGTATACCGGATTATATGGAGAAATTTTATTTAAAAACCTAGAAGAGGGATAATCTTTAGACGCCCATAAATTCTGATCCCAACCAAAACCAATCAACCATTCATTAGAATTTAAGTCTCTTAATTTTAATTTAATTGCTTGTTCTATCTGTTCTAAAGACTGTAAACCCTTTAAATTGAGCATCTCTAGACGTTTCCCAAAATTTTTCAAGTGAAAATGTGCATCTATAAAACCGGGAATAACAGTATATCCATTTAAATCAAGTGTTTTATAAGAACTATTAATTTGATTAATAGATTCAATCTTACCATTAGAAACTGTTAATGAATTAGCACCCTTTAATGATGAATCTAAAGTAATAATATTTGCATTGATAAGATTATATGATTCCATGTATAAAAAGTAATGTATTATGGAAAGAAATTACCTAATTTATTATATTAAATAATAACTCTATTATTATATGATTGATTTAAGAAGTGATACAGTAACTCTACCATCAAAAGCCATGAAAGATTTTATGTTCCAGGCTCCGCTTGGAGATGATGTTTATGGTGAAGATCCATCAATTAATTTATTAGAAGAAAAAGCTGCCAAAATATTTGGTAAAGAAAAGGCTTTATTTGTTCCATCTGGAACCATGGCAAATTTAATTTCTGTATTATCACATTGCAATAGAGGAGAAGAACTTATCTTAGGTAATAAATCTCACATATTTAAATATGAAGCAGGGGGGACATCAGTATTTGGGGGAATTCATTCTCACCAAGTTCCCAATAATGATGATGGAACTATTGATATCAATCAAATTATAAATGCAATTTATCAAAATGATGATTCTCATCATGCTGTTACCCGATTGTTATGCTTAGAAAATACTCATAATTTATGTTATGGAAGTCCAATCAAATCAGACTATTTTAATGATGTTTCAGATGCAATTAAACCATTTCAAATTAAGATGCACATTGATGGTGCCAGAATTTTTAATGCATCAATTGCATTAAATGAATCCGTTGAAAAATTAGCGCAAAGAGCTGATAGTATTACCTGTTGTCTATCAAAAGGACTAGCCTGTCCTTCTGGATCACTCATTATGGGAAATATCAATTTTATAAAACAAGCTAGAAGATTACGTAAATCATTAGGCGGAGGAATGAGGCAAGCAGGAATACTGGCTGCAGCAGGAATTTATGCTCTTGAACATATGATTGATAGACTCCAAGAAGACCATGAAAATGCAACAATATTAGCACAAGAATTAAAATCAATTAAAGGTATTACAATTGATTTAAATAATATATCAACTAATTTAGTATTCTTTGATTTAGATACTAAAATAGTATCTGAAAAATTGTTCCTTCAAGAACTATTAAAACAAAATATTAAAATTGATTCTAAGGGAAATGGACGCTTCAGAATAGCAACACATTTTGGATTTTTAAATAATGATATTGAAAAAGTAATTAAAGCTATTAAATTAATTTTAGAGAAATAAGAGGTTAAAATGTCAAAAGGCGTAACTCCAAAGAGTCAAAATTACTCTAAATGGTATACAGATGTAATTACAAAAGCAGAATTAGCTGATTATGGTCCTGTTAAAGGGACAATGGTTATCCGTCCTTATGGCTATCAATTATGGGAAAAATTAAAAGATACCTTAGATAAAGAATTTAAAAAGACAGGACATATTAATGCCTATTTCCCATTATTTATTCCTAAATCATTCCTGGCTAAAGAATCAGAGCATGTTGAAGGCTTTGCTAAAGAATGTGCTATTGTTACTCATTCCAGATTAACTCATAATGAAGATAAAACAGATTTAATTCCAGATCCAGAATCTAAATTAGAAGAAGAAATTATTGTAAGACCAACTAGTGAAACTGTAATCTGGTCTATGTATAGAAAATGGATCAATTCATATCGTGATTTACCTATTTTAATTAATCAATGGGCCAATGTTGTACGATGGGAAATGCGTACTCGTTTATTTTTAAGAACAAGTGAGTTTTTATGGCAAGAAGGACACACTGCTCATCAAACTGCCCAAGAAGCTGAAGATGAAACATTGAAAATTTTAAATATTTATGAATCTGTAGTTCAAAATACTTTAGGCATTCCTGTGATTTGTGGTAAAAAAACAGAAGCTGAAAAATTTGCAGGTGCAGATGATACATATTGCATAGAAGCAATGATGGGAGATAAACGCGCATTACAAGCAGGAACATCACATTATTTAGGACAAAATTTTGCAAAAGCATTTGATGTTAAATTTCAAGATATTGATAATACTGAAAAATATGTTTATGCAACTAGTTGGGGAGTAAGCACACGATTAATTGGGGCTCTTATTATGGTGCATGGCGATGATAAAGGATTACGTCTTCCCCCAAATATTGCTCCTATTCAAGTAGTTTTTGTTCCTATTTTTAAAACAGACGAAGATCTCATGCAAATTCAAAATTATTTAAATCAAACAATGGGTTATTGTACAGATAATAATATTTCATATTATTTTGATGATCGAAAAAAATTATCTCCTGGATATAAATTTAATGAATGGGAAATGAAAGGTGTCCCAATTCGAATTGAAGTAGGTCTACGTGATATGGAAAAGAAAAATATAACATTAGTAAGGCGTGATAATTCTGAAAAAATCATCGACAATATTGATTTATTAACGTCTCAAATCACTCAAACCTTAGAAAGTATTCAAAATAATTTATTTAATGCAGCTTTATCTTTTCAACAACAGAACACTTTTCAAACTAACGACTATGAAGAATTTAAAACACTTATCACTAATGGGGCGTTCATTGAATGCGGTTGGGATGGTGATGCTCAAACAGAAGAAAATATTAAAAATGAAACTAATGCTACAATTAGATGTATTCCATTTAAACAAAATATACAAAATTTAAACTGTATCTACACATCTAAGCCTGCAAAATTCAGCGTAATCTTTGCAAAAGCATATTAATGATTTATAACTCTGAGGCATTAATTCTTAATACACGCCAATATGGTGACACTAGCTTAATTTGTAATTTGTTTACAAAGCAATATGGCAAATTAAGTATTATTTCAAAAGGTGCCCGTACATTAAAAAATCCCAATAGAGCGATTTTACAACCAGCACAATTTATTGATTTACATTATTATTATAAACCCGGACGAAATATACAAATCTTAAAAGAAGCATCAATTAATCAACATTTTTTTCACATACATGAGAATTATGGTAAAATTTTATTATCATATAACATTATTGATATAACTAATCAAATTTGTATTACTGACAATCCAAATAAAATAATTTTTAGGCTAGTTAAAAAAGTATTGAATAAAATTGATCAATCTGATAATAATAAAATACATCTCTATTATGTGTTCTTTAATATCCAATTATTAAAATATTTAGGGTATCAACCTATTATTGAGCATTGCGTATCATGTAATGCAAATCTTAAACAAGCAAATTATAATTTTAATCTTGGCCAATTAACCTGCTCAAAATGCACACAAGCACATCATTATTATAAACCCCTCATATTAACTACAAAATTATTAACGCTCATTAAAAAAATATCAAATACTCATATTGATTTACTAGAGGATAATATACAATGCACAATTGATGAATTAAATACACTTAAACAATATTTATTATATTATTTATCCTTTCATATTATTAATATTAAACATCTAAAATCAATGTCCTTAATTAAACAATGAATCGCTTTGATCCTAATAATTATGAATTTAACTCTGATAGTAAAATTGGAATATATTTAATTCATGGTTTTTCAAGTACAACTTATGAATTAAAATTATTAGCAGACTTATTAAATCAAAATGGCTATCATGTAGTTCTTAATAATTTGCCCGGCCATGGTACTAATGTAGATGATTGTAATAAGTATTCATATAATGATTGGTTAGATTATTCGAAAATTGAATTGGCTAAGCTTTTTTCCAGTTCAGACCAAGTGTTTATTATAGGCTGTAGTATGGGAGCAGTTATTAGTCTATATTTAGCTTCTATATTTCCTGTAGCTGGTATAATCGTAGGCGGTACTGTATTAAAATTTAAATTAACATTTAGTACCAATTATTTAAATACAATTATATGTCATTTTTTAAAAACAAGAGAGAAAAAATTAGCATTTCCAAAAGAGATTAGAGATACTATTAATTTTTATGGCTATCAAGCATATCCTCTAATTGCCTTAAATCAATTTAGAAAAATGAATAATTTAGTGTTAAAAAGATTAAAGAAGGTAAAATCACCCTTGCTTATAATACATTCTGAGAATGATCAAGTATCAATTAGAGAAAATGTAAATATTGTCAATTCAATGGTTTCATCAACAAATAAACAACTGTTAGAGGTAGAGCATGCACACCATAATATATTTGATAAGAATCCAGATACACCAATTATTAATAAAAAAATTATTCATTTCATCAATCAATACAAGGAATTATCATGAAAAGACTGTATCGCAGCAAAGAGAATAAAAAAATTGCTGGAATCTGTACGGGAATTGGTGATTATTTTGATATAGATCCAATTATTATCAGATTATTATTTTTAGTTGCTTTATTTTTAGGGGGAGGACTAATAGTTTACATTATAGCATGGATAATTATTCCATATAAAAAGTAAGCGTTTTTAAACATTAAATTTAAAAAAGATTATATCACCATCTTTTACTATATATTCTTTGCCTTCTTGTCTAATTTTCCCTTTTTCACGTAAGAGAGATTCAGAATGAAATTCCATTAAATCATCTATATGATAAATTTCAGCTTTAATAAAACCTTTTTCAAAATCAGTATGAATGGTTCCAGCTGCTTGAGGGGCATAAAATTGATTTGGAATAGTCCAGGCTCGAATTTCCTGTTCTCCTGCTGTAAAAAATGTAATTAATCCTAACTGCTTATATGCCAATGAAATCAACTTATCTAAACCAGAAGCAGATAAATTATACATATCTAAAAAATCTTTTCTATCATTATTATCAGTGATTTTAGAAATTTCCATTTCTAAATGTCCACAAATCATTAAACAGTGATTTTGTTTAGATTTGGCATAATCTTGAACTTTTTGATATGCATCTAAATTAATCGAAGATTGTAGTGTTTTTTCATCTACATTGCATAAATATATAATGGGTTTATCTGTTAATAAAAACCATGATTTAATAATTTTTTGTTCTGTATCAGAACACTCAAAATGGTTTAACATATTGCCATTATTCAATTCTCTAATAGCTTCTTCTAATAATTTTGTTTCTTGAATAGCTAATTTATCGCCTGATTTACTCACCTTCTTAATTTTTTCTAAACGATTATTTAACTTTTCAATATCCTTAAGCAGTAGTTCTGTTTCTATAATTTCAATATCCCTTAAAGGATTTAAATCACCTTCGACATGTGTAATATCACTATTTTCAAAAGCACGAACTACATGAACAATAGCATCAACATTACGAATATGAGATAAAAATTTATTACCTAACCCTTCTCCTTTACTAGCCCCTTTAACCAAACCTGCTATATCGACAAACTCTATAACTGTAGATAAAATTTTATTGGTTTTAATAAATTGATTAATTTGATTTAATCTAGCATCTGGAACTGGGACAATTCCAACATTGGGCTCAATAGTACAAAAAGGATAATTATTAGCAGGTATATCAGATGCTGTTAATGCATTGAATATAGTAGATTTTCCCACATTTGGTAAGCCTATAATGCCAACTTTCATAATATTAAAATTTATTTATGTACTAATATTTGAATAATTACTATTTTATAATAAGAATTATATATGGAATTATAAAAGAATATATGAATAATTGGGCTATTATATTAGGTGCATCTAGCGGTATTGGTGCTGCATGTGCGCAATCTCTAGCTAAAAAAGGGATTAATATTTATGGTGTGTATTTAAGAAAAAAACAGCATGAAATTGATACCTTAAAACAAACTATAGAAAGTCAAGGTGTAAAAACTATCTTTCAAAAAGGGAATGCGGCAAATGAAGAAATTATTAAATTAGCTATAGAAGAACTTTCAGGTATCCCGCAAATTAATATAAAAATGCTAGTTCATTCGATTGCATTTGGGACACTAAAACCAATGATTAGTACAGATAATAATCATTTAAATAAAAAAAACTTAGATATGACTTTAGATATCATGTCTAATAGTCTACTATATTGGTCTCAAGCCATCTTTAAAAATAATTTATTTTCTGAAGGCAGCCAAATCATAGGAATGACTAGTGCAGGAGGTAGAAAAAACTGGAATAGCTATGGTGCTGTTAGCTTAGCTAAATCAGGGCTAGAATCAATTTGCAGGCAACTAAGTTTAGAATTTGCTCCATATAAAATTGGTGTTAATGCAATACAAGCGGGTGTTACCGATACTGCTGCATTAAGAAAAATCCCAGGATCAGAGCAAATGATTAAACAAGCTATTAATAGTAACCCACATCAACGTTTAACTACACCGCATGATATTGGTGAAATAATCGCATTATTAGCAGATTATAAATCCAGCTGGATGACAGGAAATATTATTCGAGTTGATGGCGGAGAAGATATTACGGGATAGGTAATTTAAGGGTTCTGATTAGAGGGTGCGGGTTGTATTTTTGAGCGCACCATATTTAATACATCTCTATATTCTTTACTGGGAATTAATGAAATTGCATTTAATAATTCTTGTTCAGCCTGATAATACAATTCCATTTTAGCATAAGTAATGCCTAAATTAAAATGAGCTTGTGCTAATAATTCTATAGACTCTAATGATTCATCTTGAGTATAATTAAGTAAATATTTTACTTTATTAAACTCTATTATAGCTTGGTCTAGTTTATTCCAATCATATAATGTAATGCCTCTTTCCATAGCCAACTCAGCATCACTTTTACATGATAATAATAATATAGGGAATAAGATGTAAAGTATTTTATACATAGCCAAAACTAAAAAAATTAATTACTATAGTTTAATAAATTTTAACGAACTATTATATATCTTTTATTACTGTTCTAATTGCAGTTAATAAAATATTAATTTGAGATTCATTAATGGTTAATGCTGGGGCTAAACGCACTGTACTATGATGTGTCTCTTTAGCATAAATCCCTTGAGATAATAAATTAACAGATACTTTATGGCCATCTAAATTAGGAGCATTGTGCATCTCAAATGCAGTTAATAATCCTTTACCGCGAACCTCTTTAATTTTATCAGGAAAATCATTTTTAATCTGATTTAACCCTGCCATTAATTGCTCTCCTCTAAGATTTGCATTGTGAGTTAATTTCTCATCAATCAAAGATTTAATAGCATAAATTCCTACAACTGATGCTAAAGGATATCCTCCAAATGTTGAGCCCTCTGAACCTGGAGTTAAAACTCCCACAACATCATCTCTTCCTGCTACAAATGATACAGGCAAAATACCTCCACCTGCAGCTTTACCACAACCCATAATATCTGGTTTAACATTATATAATTGATGAGCAAAATTTTTACCGGTTCTACCAAATCCTGTTTGTACTTCATCAAAAGCTAATAAAATATTATGTTTTTTACAGAGCTGTGCAACTTTTGGCCAATAATCTTCATCTGGAATAATTACTCCTGCCTCACCTTGAATAGGTTCTACTGAAAAAGCTGCAATATATTCTCCTTTTTCTTCAAATAACTGCTTTAAAGCCTCAAAATCATTAAATGGAACAAGTTCTATACCTGGTAAAAATGGACCAAAATTGTTTTGTGTATCAGGATCATCCGACATAGAAGTAGCAGCCATTGATCTGCCGTGAAAATTACCCGTAGCACCAACAATAATACATTTATTAGCAGGAATTTTTTTCACTTCATAGCCCCAACGTCTACATAATTTAAAAGTTAATTCCCATGATTCTACACCAGCAACCTTGGGAACTACACGATCCATTTCTGTAAATGCCGTACTGGCTAATAAAAAACCGCTCATATATTTATGTCTAATAGATCTTGGAACAGTTGGAATTTTTTCATGCTTTAAATGATGTATGACTGCATCTACAATAGTTTGATTTAATTGACCTTGATTAACAGCAGAATAACAACATAGACCATCTAATAGTTCTTCTTCAACATATTTATCAATTTCATTTTTAGCAGGCTTTCTACAAATTAATGTAGAAGAATCTTGAACATGAGAAACTACAACATTTTCTAAAGGGCTATAATTTTGACCTCCTTTAGCTAATTCAATTTTTTCATGGTCCTCAGGAGATAAATCTCCTAATCTCACACCATTAATATCTAAATCATCACCATAACCTTTAATTGATAAATTACTCACTATTATGTCTCCTTTTTTGCAATAATTCTGCAGTTAAAAATGCCATTTCTAAACTTTGCTCATTATTTAATCTAGGGTCACATGCCGTTTGATAATATTCATCTAAATCTTGATGTTGAATATTTTTAATACCTCCTATACATTCCGTTACACTGTCACCCGTTAATTCAAAATGCAATCCTCCTGGAATAGTACCATGCTGATTATGAATTTTAAAAAATAATTCTATTTCTTGTTTAATTGTATCAAAATTTCTTGTTTTAATGCCTTTATCTGTAAGAATTGTATTACCATGCATAGGGTCACAAAGCCATAATACATTTAATGATTGTTTTTCTACTTCATTAATTAATTTAGGCAATAAATTTTCTATATAATTTATACCTAAACGTATTATAAAAGAAATTTTTCCATGTTGATTGGTTGGGTTAATTTTTTTACATAATAAATTAATATCGCTAATATTAATATTTGGACCAACTTTAATGCCTATAGGATTTTCAATCTGTGATACAAATTCAATATGGGCAGAATCAATGAAACGTGTTCTATCACCAACCCATAACATATGTCCTGAACAATCATACGATTTGTTATTTTCTTCTGCGATAAAAGTACTTTCATAATCTAATACCAACGCCTCATGTGATGTAAACACTGTATTGTATACAAGGTTAGGGAAAAGACTATTATTACCATGATGTGTAAATGTTAAAATATCCTGAATTTGCTTTGCAATCATATTATACCGTTTAACATATTCTGTGTTTTCTAATGGAGAAAAATTCCATGATGTAATATTATTAATATGGGCATATCCAGTCATAGTTAAATTTCTAATTAAATTCATTGTTGCAGCAGATTGATGATATGATTGCAATAAACGCTTTGGATTATGTTCTCGTGCTTCTTTAGAAAATTCTATACTATTAATTCCATCTCCCCTATAAGATGGTAATTTTAAATTATTCCTAATTTCAAATTCATTAGTTCGTGGTTTAAAAAACTGTCCTGCAATTCTACCAATTCTAATAATATTAGTTTGAGTTATGTATTGAATAATGGCAGACATTTGCAATAAAACCTTTAATTTGTTTTCAATCATTGTTGCATTAAAATCAATAAATGTTTCAGCACAATCTCCCCCTTGAATAATAAATCCTTCCCCTTGAGAGACATTAGAAAGATGTTTTTTTAAACTTTTAATTTCTTTAATTGAGACTAAATTAGGGTAAGATTGAATTTGATCTAAAATAGGATCTAAATCATCATTAGCCCAATTTGGTTGTTGTAAAATTTCTTTTTGTTTCCAATTTTGAATCATAATTATAACATGGGTTTTAAATATTTTGCTGTATATGAATTCTTAATTTTTATTAAATCTTCTGGAGTACCTTCTCCA
>Ga0163180_10000720_pt1 | contig 19099 bp, 28 predicted proteins | sample AtlANTMetagenome_2_FD_109647 | JGI IMG/M metagenome (GOLD analysis project Ga0163180, IMG submission 109647) | Marine eukaryotic phytoplankton communities from the Atlantic Ocean - Atlantic ANT 4 Metagenome | ecosystem: Environmental > Aquatic > Marine > Oceanic | place: North Atlantic Ocean...
ATGGTGACTCGGCTCAGTTTAAAGATACGGTAAATCAAGAGCTTATGTCTCGAGCGATGGATCATATTAAGATTCAAAAGATCGCTCAGGGTCAAGCTTTCTTTGATGATCAAGAAGCCGAAGCCGAAGTCGAACCCGAACTTGAAGTACAGGATGAAACTGACCCAGAAGTTTCGGAGGAACAACCCGATGAAGAAGTTTAAAGACTTATTCGAAGAAAGCCCAGCTAAAGATTATGTGGGTGATGGCGAGAGTCAAAAAGATTATCAAGCAGCAGGATCCGATGAACAAAAGTTTAAGGATCTTCACATTACGCATAACTCTCATCTCGTAATGCCAAAAGAACATCCTGTAGCGCCGGATTACGTTTTCACTGGCGAAAGACCGGGTGGAAAGAAAGGCGATGAGGGCGAAGATCACAAAGGTAGTAATAAAGTACCTGGTGAGGCAATTCTCAAAACATATAAAGACTTTGTTTCGAGCGGTAAGTCTGCCGCTGGCGATAAAGCTCCTGTAATGCAAGGATCATCTAAGGTCAAGGAAGAAGTTGAACTCGATGAGAGCGATAGCTATTATGCAATGGTAGCTGCTAAAGAGAAGGCCAAAAAGATGGGTAAGGTCTGGGCCAGGATGGGACAGGCTGAAAAAGATGCTTTGGTTAAGCCAGAAATGTTAAGGCGTGGTTATAAACAAGATCCTCGCAGCGGTCGTTTCCATAAAGAAGAAGTCGAGTACTTCGATGAAGCATTCAAGAAAGGAATGTTAAAGCTGAAGGACGGTAAGAGCATTAAGATCGATGAGAAAACGGCAAAGATGCTCAACAATGCCATGAAACAACTTAACACATCTAATCGCAAAAAGATGGAAGCCGAAGCAATGAAAGATAAGAAGTCTTTCGATGCGATGGTAACCTTTGCGAAAGCAGCAGCTTAAGGAGTGAGAGATGCCAGATCAAACAGATAAATTTAAGTTCTTTCCTGCAACATTCGAGGGTCCTGCTACGAAAGCTTTTGCCATTACATCGAATGAAAGTGCTAACCTTGCATTTACAACACGAGCTGTGTATGTTGGTTCAACAGGCAACTTAGTTGTCGAGATGGCAGATGACGCATCCGGAACAACAACCACTTTCACTGCAGTTCCAGCGGGAACGACTTTGCCGATTCGTATTCGTAAAGTTCGCACTGTAGGTACAGCAAACTCAGTAGTAGGTATGTACTAGACAGGGCTATGTCATGCAAATTGGATTTCAAGTAGGTACAGCATCTTCCGTCATAGCCTGCCAACCGCACATTTATAGTGGTGGCGGAGGCGGCGGTGGTGCCAGTGATGCACACTGGGACAATGTAGTTTTATTGCTTCTTGGAAACGGTGATGATGAAGGTACCGTATTTACAGATCTTTCTGACAGTCCACATACAGTCACTAGACAAGGAACCGGTGTAACAACATCAACCGATCAGAAAAAAGAAGGCACTGCATCTTTTCAATTTACCTCAACAGTAAACAGCTATCTGAAAATCGCTGATAGCTCAGATTTTGATTTTGGTACCGGTGACTTTACGATTGAAATGTGGGTTTACATGCAGCAAGGTGGCCATACATCAAACTATATATCAAAGTCCCAAGGTAATGGTGTAGGATACATGTTTGGTATGTACAATAATAAATTAGAGTGGGTTTGGATAAACAACAATACGAGCACAGATACTGTTCCAAAAAATCAATGGGTTCATGTTGCTATATCTCGTAATGGCACCACTGGACGTATGTTTATAGATGGAACAGAAGATTCGGGTGGTTCTTGGACTTTGAATGGCGCGGCAGACGGAAGCGCCCATGAGGTTCGTATCGGACATCATACAGCTTTAGCTGGTTCTGGATATAATTTCTTTGGATTCATGGACGGCATTAGGGTCACAAAAGGTGTAGGTAGATATACTTCAAACTTTACTCCACCAACTGAATATCCAACCCAATAGAAGAGCAGGGTAGTATTATTATAAATATAAATAAAGAATTTTGGAGTTAAAGCCATGAAACTTATCACTGAAATGATCGAATCCGATGTTCAGTTCATTACCGAAGCCAAGGAAGACGGTGGTAAGAACTACTTCATCGAAGGCGTTTTCATGCAGGGAGAAATTAAGAACCGCAACGGTCGTAAGTATCCCATCAATACACTTCTAAAAGAAGTAAAGCGTTACAATAAAGAATACGTCGAGCAGAACCGAGCATACGGTGAACTCGGCCACCCACAGGGTCCTACGATTAACCTTGAGCGCGTATCTCACATGATTAAAGAACTGTACCAGGATGGCAACAACATCATGGGTAAAGCAAAGATCATGGCCGAGACACCAATGGGTAAGATCGTAAAGAATCTCATGGATGAAGGAGCCAAGCTTGGCGTTTCTTCAAGGGGTATGGGTACTTTAAAACAGGATAGAGATGGAACGAATGTTGTTTCATCAGATTTTCAGTTGGCAACTGCTGCTGATATCGTAGCCGATCCATCCGCACCGGATGCATTCGTTGAAGGTGTTATGGAAGGAGTTGAATGGCTGCAAGTCGACGATCGTTGGGTTCCTCAGTATATCGAGAAAACTCAACAGGAGATCAGAAAAGCATCAAGAGCGGAACTCCAGGAAGCTAAGGTCGCGGCCTTTGCGAAGTTCTTGAAGCAACTCTAAAAGATGGCGATATTATAAATAAATGGAAATTGACTTATTCAATAAGGAGATTAAACAGATGTCCGAACAAGACCTACAAGTAATGGAGGACGCTGAGGAGGTTCTTGAAACTCCTGAAGAGATTTCACAAGATGAAGATCTTTTAGAGTTCAAGGCTGACGGCGAAGACTCCGAAGTCGCGGATCCAGTTGGAGCCAAGACTGACGAAAAGCCAAAAGGTAAAGGCGATCCAATGCCTAAGACCAAGATGGCGATGATTAATGCCATGATGAAAGATATGAATGGCATGAAAAAAGCTGAGCTCGCAGCTATGTATAGTAAAATGCATGGCGAGGAAGTTGAGGCCGATGACGAAGTTATCGATGAAGCCGAGGCTGCTCCTAAAGAACTCGCAACCATCACTGCAGCTGATATTAACATCCAAGATGATGTTGATGCAATGCTGAATGGTTCTGACCTTGACGAAGAATTTAAAGAAAAGGTTGCCACCATTTTCGAAGCGGCTGTCGTATCTAAAATTAACGAGCAGATCGAGAAGCTTGCTGTTGAAGCAGAATCCGATGTTGAAGCTGCTCGTACTGAAACAATCGATGAACTGACCGAGAAGGTCGACTCGTATCTGGACTATGTTGTTCAGGAATGGGCCGATGAGAATAAGCTCGCCATTGAGAAAGGTGTTCGTGCCGATATGGTCGAAGACTTCCTTGGCGGACTTAAAGGTCTGTTCGAAGAGCACTATGTTGACATTCCGGAAGAGAAGGTCGATGTTGTGGAAGAACTTATCGCTAAAGTAGATGAGCTTGAGTCTAAGCTCACCGAGCAAACCGATAAGAGTGTTGATCTCTTGAACAAAGTGAAAGAGTTCGAGAAGGATCAAACTTTTGCTGAAGCTACGGATGGTCTCACCGATACACAGGTTGAGAAACTTCGCAGTCTTGCAGAGGGAATTGATTTCTCTTCAATCGAAGACTTCCATAAAAAAGTCGGAATGTTGAAGACACAATATTTTGATATTGATGAAACTACCCAAGCGGTTATCGTCGATGATGAAGATGGTCCTATTTCTCTTGAAGAAGAGAAGGATGGCCCGACCGGTGCCATGGCAGTCTACATGAGTGCCATCTCACAGTCTGCTAGAAAATAATGATTTTATAAATAATATGAAGGCTGAAATTTTACAGTAAGGAGAAACAAAAAATGTTCCTATCTGAAGAACTACAGAAGAAGTGGCAGCCAGTCATTGAGCATCCCGACCTCGGAGAGATTAAGGATACTCATCGTCGAGCCGTCACAGCAACTCTTCTCGAAAACCAAGAGAAGGCTTCACGCGAATCCGCTATGGGTTCGGGTGGTTACGCAATGCCTACTCTACTTGGCGAAGCGGCGCCAACCAACGCTATGGGCTCCTCGAGCTCCACAGCTTCGGACGGTGCTGTTGATATCTTCGACCCAGTGCTTATCAGCCTGGTTCGTCGTTCTATGCCAAACCTCATCGCATATGATATTTGCGGTGTCCAACCAATGTCTGGTCCTACGGGTCTCATCTTCGCGATGCGTCCTCGTTTCACCAGTCAAGCTGGCAGCGAAGCGCTGTACAACGAAGCAACAACTACTTACTCTGCTTCTTCGAACAACGCTGTTGGTGGTGCTAACATCAAGAATGTTTATGACACCTCCGGGTTTGCCACTGTTCAGGCTGGTTCCGATCCAACGGATCGTGCTTCTGGTTCTGGATATACCGTTGCCACTGGTGCTTCAACAGCTACTGCTGAAGCTTTCGGTGATGCCACCACGAACGAGATTTCGGAAATGGCATTCAGCATCGAGAAGGTTGCCGTAACGGCCGTCTCTCGCGCGCTGAAAGCGGAGTACACCATGGAATTGGCTCAAGATCTTAAAGCCATCCACGGTCTCGACGCTGAAACCGAACTCAGCAACATCTTGTCTGCTGAGATCCTCGCTGAAATCAACCGCGAAGTTGTTCGTACGATCAACTACACGGCTACAGCAGGTGCCCAGGACAACACGACAACGGCCGGTACTTTCGACCTCGACGTCGATGCCAACGGTCGCTGGAGCGTTGAGCGGTTCAAGGGTCTGGTCTTCCAGATTGAGCGTGAAGCCAATCAGATTGCCAAGTCCACTCGCCGCGGCAAAGGTAACGTAATGATCTGTGGTTCGGATGTTGCATCCGCTCTTCAGATGGCCGGTGTTCTCGATTATACACCTGCTCTTAGCGCCAACCTGAATGTTGATGATACAGGCAACACGTTTGCTGGTGTTCTCAACGGTCGGACTAAGGTTTACGTTGATCCGTACTTCTCCTCCGCTGGTGGAGATCAGTACGTTACGGTTGGTTACAAAGGAGCTTCCGCGTTTGATGCCGGATTGTTCTACTGCCCATACGTTCCTCTACAGATGGTTCGTGCGGTCGGCGAGAATACGTTCCAGCCGAAAATCGGATTTAAGACTCGCTACGGTATGGTCGCCAATCCGTTCGCTACAACTGCCGCTGACGGCGCGATTTCTTCTCAAAAGAAGAACATCTACTACCGCATCGTCACGGTTAGCAATCTTATGTAATAAGCCGCCCCGGCGTATAACAAAAAAAGATTGTTACAAACTTGAGAGGGACTTCGGTCCCTCTCTTTTTTTGTCTGTATGGTTTATATAAATAGTAGGTTATGTGGATACGAAAGAACTTAGTTACACTCGACATTACATATTATATGCCGGATTACACTGAGATCGTTCAGCAGTTTATTTGGCAGACAAAAGACGTCACACCCGAATTACCAAGGGTACATAAGTTCTTAAACTTTTGGCATCATAATATTGATGCAGTCATAAAGGATGTACAGGTTGCTTATTCAGAAAAACCCGGCGACTATAGAGCAGCCGAGATCATAAAAGAGATTAAAACATGGCAGTAATCACAAACACATTTGTAGAAGATACATCAGCAACTGTTACTGATAACATCAACTTCTTATCTCCACTTGGTTTTAGATTCGTAATGAATCGCGCGCCTAACCTCGAGTACTTCTGTCAGGCTGCAGCATTACCAACGATTTCAATGAACGAGATACTACAAGCAAACCCAATAGGTGCTCTCCCACGCTTTGGAGATAGGATTACATACGAACCCTTCAACTTAAGATTCAGAGTTGATGAGGATATGAATAACTATCTTGAGATACACGATTGGTTGGTATCCATCGGCCATCCAGAAAAACTCGCACAGTTTAATGATGTAAAGGAAAAGGTATCGGATGGTTCCATTCTGATACTTACATCAAATAGTAATCCTCATATTAGGGTAGCCTTTGAGGACATGTTCCCTTTATCATTAACACCGTTGCAGTTCGATGTCACTCAGACAGATATTGAATACCTCGAAGCTGAAGTGGTATTTCGTTATCGTAAGTTTTCAATCGAAAAACTATAACTTATTGACATTATCATTAATCTTGTTATAATTGCCTTGTAGGCTTTGCAATAGGAGTAATTGAATGGTTACTATTACTGAGTCCGCTAAAGATTATCTCAATTCAGTACGTGGTGATGACTATGTCACTCTCGGTGTAAAGGGTGGTGGTTGTTCTGGTTTTCAATATGTATGGGATTTCAAGAGTAATTGGCCTGATGTAAAATGGAGCGATCCTATCGATGACGTACTTGTGGTTGATCCTGTCGCGGAATTATATATATTAGGTAGCACAGTTGATTATGTTAATGAATTAGGTGGTTCGTTCCTTGCGGTAAAGAACCCAATGTCAACGTCAAGTTGTGGATGTGGAGAAAGTTTCGGTATATGAAGATTGAAAATATTATTAGTATGTGGCAAGAGGATGTAAAGATTGATGAAACCGAGCTATCACGCGAAAGTCTAAACATCCCTCTCTTACATGGTAAATATCTAAAGCATTTCTCGGATGAGAGATTGAAGCTTCGTGCTCTTAAGATGAAGCACAAGCAACTGAGTACTCGCCTGTCTGATTATTACAGAGGCGATCTAAATAATCCTGAGGATCTTGCTGAGTTGGGTCGCGAACCTTACGAGTTCAAAAGACTCAAGCAGGAAGTATCTCATTATGTAGAAAGTGATTCTGAAATGATCCAGTTGAATACGAAAGTTGCGTATCAGCAGGAATTGGTTGATATCCTCGAAGAAATAATAAAGGCAATAAACACGAGGGGTTATGTCATCAAGAACAGCCTGGATTTCCTCCGATTTACTTCTGGACAATAGCAATGTAAAGGGTAACACCTTGATCATATCGAAGGAAAATGAAGTATATATGAAGATCGATGCAGAGCCTGTGATAAGACAGGAGCTGTCCGACTACTTTACGTTTACGGTACCCGGTGCTAAGTTTATGCCTGCGTATCGTACTCGCATGTGGGATGGAAAGATGCGGTTATACAACGCAAAGACAAAGGAACTATACCTTGGTCTATTACCGTATGTACAGGTGTTCGCCGAAGAGCGTGAATACGATATAGATATACAGGACAACCTCGATACACTAGAGAACCTGGCGGTTACCGATGCCAAAGAATTCATTGACCTATTGGGCACTACATTCGATCCCCGCGACTATCAGTTGGATAGCTTCATTCATCTTATTAGAAACAATAGAGGACTACTCGTTTCTCCGACTGCTTCAGGAAAGTCTTTCATTATTTGGTTACTAACTCAGTGGTATGGTGACTGTAAGACTCTTATCATAGTACCGACCACCTCGTTGGTTCATCAGATGAAATCAGATTTCGTTGAATATGGATCAGACGAGAACGACATTCATATGATTATGAGCGGTCAGGAAAAGAACACGGATTGTAGAATCGTTGTGTCGACCTGGCAGTCTTTATATAAAATGCGAAGGGATTACTTCTCTCAGTACGATGTAGTGATCGGCGATGAATGTCATCTATTCAAAGCAAAGTCACTCACGTCAATAATGACTAAGCTGCTCGACTGTAAATATAGGTTTGGGTTTACAGGAACGCTCGATGGAACGCAGACGCATAAGTTAGTACTCGAGGGATTGTTTGGAAGATCAAAGCAGTTCGTTAAGACGCGTGAATTGATTGACCAGAACGTTCTTGCAAACTTTAAGATAAAAGCTCTCGTTCTTAAATACAATGAAAGCGAGAAGAAGAAAGTATCAAAGATGAAGTACCAGGATGAGATCGACTTTATAGTTGGCCATCCACGAAGGACTAAATTTATAAAGAGCTTGGCGGCATCATTAACAGGAAACACTCTTTTGTTATTCCAATATGTTGACAAGCACGGAAAAATATTATATAATGAAATCAATAAGATTACGGCTAGCAATAGGAAGGTGTTCTTTGTATACGGTGGAACGAACGCGGAGACCAGGGAGCAGATCAGGGCTATTACCGAAGAGGAAGAAAACGCAGTCATTGTGGCTTCATACGGTACATTCAGTACTGGCATTAATATTCGCAATCTGCATAATATTATTTTTGCTTCTCCCACTAAGTCTCGTATTCGTAACCTGCAGTCTATTGGCCGTGGTTTGCGAAAAGGCGAGTCGAAAGATAAGGCAACTCTCTACGATATAGCCGATGATTTAAGAAATAAGAGTGCGGTTAACTATACGCTAAAACATTTTGCTGAACGAATTAAGATATATAACGAGGAAGAGTTTGATTATAAGATCTATAACATCAACTTATAGAGGAAAGAATTATGCTTGGTAACATAATGTATTTTAAACTAGTGAGTGGCGAACACGTCATATCTTTCGTTGATGCTGCCGACGAAGAATATGTTCTGCTTCACAAACCCTTACAACTCTTTTTACAGAATGGAATGAATGGTGCTGCTGTTCGTGTGGCTAAGTGGATACCGTTCGTAGATCAATCAGACATAACGATTAAAATTAAACATGTACTGATGCATGCCGAACCCAGCAGTGATATCGCTGACTACTATCTTGAGGCAATCGATGCCCTTGAAGGTTATGACCAACCAGACATTCAAGATATTGATTTAGAAGATGAACAATTAGAAGAGGACGTGACAATGGCTTTATATGAAAAGTTTGCGAACACGAGTATCATGGTGCACTGATGCCAAAGAAAAAGTCACAGCACTATGTAAACAATAAAGAGTTCCTGGCCGCGATGGTTGAGTTCAGGGAAAAAGTCGCAGCGGCTAAATCTGAAGGTAAAGATCGCCCACAGGTTAGTCAATACATCGGTGAATGTATTATGAAGATTGCTGTTCACCTATCCCATAAACCAAACTTCATTAACTATTCGTTTAAGGAAGAGATGATATCAGACGGAATCGAGAACTGTCTACAGTATATCGATAACTTTAATCCTGAGAAGTCTCAGAATCCATTTGCGTATTTTACGCAGATCATATACTATGCCTTCCTTCGCCGTATCCAAAAGGAAAAGAAACAGATGTACACTAAGTACAAACTGATGGGCGAGATGGAAGTAATGAATCTTACGAGTGATACACAGAAGCATGATTCGAGTTTCGTACCTCAGGGTAAGATGAACGAGTGGACTAAGGACCACGTTGGAAACTTTATTGAAAACTTTGAGGAGAGTAAGAGGCGTAAAAAGAACAAAAACACAACAGCCGTCGATGTACTTATTGGTGAAAAATGAAATTTGTTATCTTGATTATTATGTTCTTTGGAGACCCAACGTATAGCGGCGAGGATGCTGTGAAGGTTTTGGAAAGATATGGCAAGCCTCTAACGTTTAATACATTAGAAGAATGCGGTAAACATATTGAAGAAAATTTAGAAGAGCTAAAAATGTTTGGGAAGGTTGTATATCCGGAAGCTGCTGCGGTAAAGCAGATCCTATGTATACGAGCTCCGAAAGATCCTGAAGCATGAAGGCTGCTGTAATTACAGACACCCACTTTGGTGCAAGAAACGATAGCAAGGTCTTTTTACAATACTTCGGAAAATTTTACAAAGACGTCTTCTTTCCATATATAGAAGAACACGACATCAAGACAATATTCCACCTTGGTGATATCGTCGATAGACGTAAGTTTATCAACTATGTAACACTACGAGAGTTCAAGGATATCTTTGTTCAGCCGTGTATAGATCGTGGTATCAAGGTACACGCAATCGTAGGTAACCACGACATTCCGTATCGTAATACGAACGAGGTCAACGCGCTCAACGAGCTCTTTGGAGACAAACACCACCTCATCAGTGTGTACGCATCACCGGAGAATGTGACATTCAACTCGTGTGATATCGCAATGCTGCCTTGGATCAACAATGCGAACTATGCAGAGTCTATGAAGTTCGTAAAGAACACCAAGGCGCAGATACTCTTTGGCCATCTTGAGATCAAAGGATTCGAGATGTATCGTGGTATGCCAAACCCTCACGGGTTGGAGATGGCGCTATTCGATAAGTTCGACATGGTATGCTCAGGTCACTTCCATCATAAATCAAATCGTGGAAACATTCACTACCTTGGCAATCCATACGAAATGTTTTGGAATGATTATAACGATCAGCGCGGATTTCATGTGTTCGATTCTGAGAAAAGAGAGTTGACATTCGTCCAAAATCCGTATAGAATATTCCATAAGATATGGTACGATGATACCGATATGGTGCTGGAACAATTTATGGAGAGTTTCGATTTCGATTCATATAAAGATACCTACGTTAAGGTTATCGTTCAGAACAAAAGCAATCCGTACTGGTTCGATATTGTACTGGATAATCTATACAAAGCAAACCCTGCAAATCTTTCTATCGTCGATGATAACAAGAATGCAGATCTACAGAGTGAAGAAGAAATTATTAGCGAGGCAGAAGATACATTGACATCGTTATATAAGTATGTAGATCAACTCAACACTAACGTAGATAAATCAAAGCTTAACCAGCTGTTTGCTAATCTATACACTGAGGCACAGAACCTGGAAGTTTAATGATACGATTTCATAATGTTCGGTGGCAGAACTTTCTGTCATCCGGAAACACTTGGACTGAGATACAACTAGACAGGAGTCCAAATACTCTTGTCATAGGTGAAAACGGAGCCGGTAAGTCGACCATGCTCGATGCCCTGTGTTTTTCTCTGTTCGGTAAACCGTTCCGCAAGATCAATATTCCACAACTCGTTAACTCGGTCAATCAAAAGGGATTGATGTGTGAGGTCAACTTTACGATTGGATCGAACGAGTACCAAGTCATCCGTGGCGAAAAGCCAAAGAAGTTCGAGATATATAAGGACGGCATCCTTCTTAATCAGACTGCGTCTCGTCGTGAGTACCAGGTTCATTTAGAACAGAACATTCTCAAGCTCAACTATAACTCCTTTACACAGATCGTTATACTTGGATCATCGACGTTCATTCCGTTTATGCAGTTACCTGCTCACCTACGTCGTGATATTATCGAGGATCTACTCGACATTAAGATCTTCACAACAATGAACGCTCTATTGAAGGAACGCCTTGCGGATAATAAGCTTAAGGTTCAGGACGTTAAGAACGCTCTCCTTGTCGAAGACGAAAAGTTAAACCTCCACGAAAACTACATTCACGAGATCGAAACAAAGAACCGTGAACGTATTGCTAACCTTATGTCTGAGATTGAAAAGTCGGAATCGTCGATAAGTCGACTTGAGGTTTCTATCGACTCGAACAATACAAAGGTCAAAGAGCTACAGGATTCGATCACCGATGAAGAAGGCGTTCACAAGAGGTTAAAGCAGATACTTGATCTTGAGGTCAAGCTTGACGATAGAACTAAGAAAACCAATCGTGAGATAAAGTTCTTTGAGGATAACGATCACTGCCCTACATGTGATCAGGACATCGATGAGACGATTAAGAGCGCAAAGATCAAACAGGGTCAGGATAAACTCGAAGAGGTTGCTAACGGACTCGACAGATTACAGAAAGAACTCGATAAAGAAAACGAGCGCCTTCTTGATATTAGCGAAGTAAATAAGGAGATTCAAGAGTACCTTACTAAGGTAACCGATGACAATAACCAAATCTCTTCTCTGAACAAATACATAAAACAGATCAGAGAAAACATTGATACCGAGGTATCGGACAGCACGGATGTAAAGGCTGAGAATAAAAAACTTAAGGCTATGAAGAAGGCCATCGACGCTCTTGAGAAAAAGAGAAAGGATCATATCAACGAAAAGGAACTGCTTGATGTTGCGTATGATATGCTACGTGATAAAGGGATCAAGACTCAGATAGTACGTCAGTACATACCGGTAATGAATAAGTTGGTCAATAAATATCTGGCTGCTATGGAGTTCTTTGTGAGTTTTGAACTCGATGAAAACTTTGAAGAAACGATAAAGTCAAGACACCGTGACAAGTTTAGTTACTCTTCATTCAGTGAAGGTGAAAAGATGCGCATCGATCTTTCGCTTCTTCTTACGTGGAGGTCGATTGCAAAGATGAAGAACTCAACGAATACCAACTTGCTGATCCTAGACGAAGTATTTGATGCTTCATTGGATTCAAATGGTTGCGATGAGTTTCTTAAGTTGTTGAATGAGTTAGGTCAGGAAACAAATATATTCGTTATCAGTCATAAGGGCGATATCTTACAGGACAAGTTTCGCTCTGTGATTCGGTTTGAGAAACATAAAAACTTCAGTAGGATTGCGTAATGATTTTACATAAAGCTGACCCGGATCGAGCATACTTAGTTGAGGACGACCCAGTACGACCGAACATTAGCTATGCATTTAGAACGTCTGTTAACAAAGATTTCTTTGTATACGAGAATGAATTTACAGGTGACGCTGCAGCTTGTATATGCGTATCATATAATGATAAGGTTCCAACAACGATGCGAGAACTCGTTGAGTTTCCAGACTTTACCGATCCTCCTCGTATTGCTGTATTCTATACTGTTTGGTCCTATCAAAAGGGAGCAGGAAGAGATATCGTATTTAAGACGGTGGATTGGATCAAGGAGAACAAACCAGACATTCTTAGATTCGTAACTCTTTCTCCAAAGACTAAGATGGCAGAACGCTTCCATCTACGAAACGGTGCAGTTCTTTTATCTGAGAACGCTGAAAGCAATAACTTTGAATATAGGGATGTATGATGGGCGTATACACACTAATTGATAATTCAGATCCGATCCTCAAGGAAAAGACGGAACCATTCAACTTTGATGATCCACAGGTTCCACCCGAGCAGCTTGCAACCATGCTTGGCGAAACCATGATAAATGAGAACGGTATCGGTCTTGCTGCTCCTCAGGTCGGTATGAACCTGTCGGTGTTAGTGGTCGGCGATCCAACGAATAAAGAATCAGTCATCGCAATGTTCAATCCAAAAATTGTTGACACCTTTGGAGAGATGGTGTACTATATTGAAGGATGCTTAAGCTTTCCAGGATTATATGTAAAGATTAAACGTCCAAGTGGAATCCGAGTACGATTTACGGATATGAATGGAGAAACAACAACCACCAAGTATAACGGTATGACCGCAAGATCGATACAACACGAGTACGATCATCTTGATGGTATTCTCTTTCAGAGACGTGCAAATCGTATTCACCTGGAAAAGGCCAGGAAGGATTACAAAATGATGATGCGAAGAAGGAAGAAAGCAAGTGCAAGAAGTAAGTGAAGATACCATGTTTACCTACCTCGAAGGACTACGTCAGTCGGGTGTAACTAACATGTTTGGTGCAGCTCCATACCTCGAGCGTGAGTTTGGATTGGATCGCAATGAGGCTAAGAAAGTATTGATGGATTGGATGAAATCATACAAATGAGTGTGTATCCTGACATCAATACGATCCATCCTAATCGTTTGATCTCTTACTATATGATGAGCTCTTATCTCTATTATAAAAAAGATAAGAACGTTCTTTCCGATGGTGACTACGATAAGATGTGTACACGCATTCTTACAGAATGGAAAGACATTAAGCATCAGCATAAACGAAGAGTAAATCGTAAGTCTCTTGGAGCAGGCACGGGATATCAGATTAAGAACTATCCCACCATTGTAATGTCCGCCGCCGAAGGGTGGTATCAAGATTGGAGGAAAGAGTGTGAGTGCTGATTGGGTAAAAGATATGAATGATATGCATGCCAAGTACGGTGTGCATGAGTGGGTTAAGAACAACCCAGACAAACTAAAGAAGTTCCTCGAGTTTAGGATCAACTTCTTACAGGAGGAACTCGATGAAACTCAACAGGCAGCATTTATTTACGACGATCCTGAAGAAATTGTGGATGGTCTCATTGATCTTTGTGTTGTTGCTATTGGAACCTTGGATGCATTTGGTGTTGACGCCAATGCTGCTTGGGATCAAGTCCTAAAGGCAAACATGGCCAAGGAAGTCGGAGTCAAACCCGAACGACCAAATCCACTTGGTCTACCTGACCTAATGAAACCCGAAGGATGGCAACCGCCATCACATGAAGGCAACACCGGAAAATTTTGACGAAACTTATTTACATTCCTTACGATACCAATTATATTAGTTATATTGAGAGGAGTATACTATGAGTGAACGTGAGTCAGTTAAGGTTCTTAAAGAATGTATGGATCTACAAATCCGTAAGTCACAGGATTATCAGAACCCAAACTCAAACATTGTGCAGGCCATGCACTATCGTCGTGGTGTCGATACGATCCATGATATGATATGGCAGAAGTTGCTTCGAGCGCAGTCCGTGCTTGAAACAGAAGGCGATCCTAACTTTGAGTCCCTTGAGGATACTTACAAGGATATGATTAACTACTGCAGCTTTGCGGTATCGTATATGCGCGGTAAGATGGAAGGCCAGACTAAAGATAGGGACATGTTCAATGCAAAACGTAAGTGATGTCCGCCAATACTTTATCGATGAGTTGGCCGCTGAACGTTTCGTAACCGATAAGACCGGCGTCAAAACTATCGAGATGGTTGCGGCTCAGTTTGTAGTCGATGAACCTTCCATCTTCGGTAAGGTCAATGAGGATTATGTTCGTCGTGAAATGAATTGGTACAAGAGCATGTCTCGTAACGTATACGACATCGAGGCTCCTGTTCCTGAGATCTGGAAATCAGTCGCCGATAAGGACGGTAACATCAACTCAAACTACGGTTGGTGTGTATACTCCGAAGAGAACTATAATCAATACGAACGCTTGATTGACGAACTCAAGAAGAACCCAGACTCTCGTCGAGCGATCTTGATCTATACTCGTCCTTCAATCTGGGTTGACTTTGATGAAGGTGGTCGATCCGACTTTATCTGTACCAATGCTTGTCAGTATCTTATCCGAGACGATAAGTTGGTCTCCATTGTCAATATGCGAAGCAACGATGCCATCTACGGTTTCAAGAACGATGCAGCATGGCAGATGTACATACAGGATAAGATCGCCGATGAACTCGATGTTGAGACAGGTGATCTGATTTGGAATGCAGGTTCTTTACACGTTTACGAACGCCACTTTGAGTTAGTAAAATGATCATTGAGAACTACCAACTGAACGATGAGCAGATTGCTTATAGTGATAATATGGCTGCAGATCTATTCAGCAACTCAAGAACCAACTATAAGAACGAAACTCTTGCGCATAAAAAGAGACAGTGCTTAAAGGGAAATCTTATTGAGTTTGCAGTGATGAATATGTTACCGAACTCAAGACACGCTGGTGATGAAGCACCGAACTATGAGTTTGATATTATTACGACTCATGCCGATGTGCAAGAGGCATTTGGTTGGTCCTTGAAAAAAGAAGGTCGAGCGACGATTGAATGTAAGCATATGAGTCGTCAGGATTATAAACAAGAGCAGACGTTTATTACATTTGAGAAGGAACGTATCTTTCATGCACAAAGACATATCGATGCGATAGATTATGTTCTTGTAGCAGAGACGCTTAATCGTAACGATAAAGTATATTCCGGTGACATTGAGATACTTGGAATCTTTGCATCACACGTACTTTCTGATCGTCGATACATACAGAAGAGTAAATACAACGATAAGTATTTCTTAAAGAACTATCCTATTGAGGGACACAAAGTAGGTAAGTACTTTTGGAAATGATATCGTATAGCTGGCATCAAAAGTATCTAGGACTTGCAAAACATGTTGCGTCCTGGAGTAAGGATCCAAGTAAACAGATCGGAGCTGTAGCCGTCGGTAATGTCGGTGAGATACTTGCGACTGGGTTCAACGGTTTACCTCGTGGCATAGAAGATACAGAATTTAGGTTAACAAACCGTGAAGAAAAGTATAAGTTGGTTGTACATGCAGAGATGAACTGTATATACAATGCAACGCACAATGGTGTATCGTTGCGTGGAGCAACACTATATGTATGGGGTCTGCCTGTATGTAGCGAATGTGCAAAGGGTGTAATCCAAGTTGGTATCAGACACGTTGTGATGCCACACGAAGGAGACGTTATTCCCTTGAAGTGGGCACAGTCGTTTATGGCAACGGCAGACATGTTTGAAGAAGCCGGAGTGACTTATGAAAGAATCAGTCTTAGTGATGGGGATCAACCCATCGAGCCAAGCGTGGCGTAAGAACTGTTCGTTGGATCGTCTGCAGATTTGGATGACGGATCTAGGTTACGATCATTACTGCTTTAGTAACGTCATACCTTACGAAGGTGAATACAAGCTGAAGGATGTCGACCTTGAGTTTGTGAAGGAACAAACAATCGGCCACGATAAAATAATTGCACTAGGAGGATTCGTATCGACTGTCTTTCGTCGGTGTGGTATAGAACATTTCAAGATGCCCCATCCATCGCCTCTGAACAGAAGGCTAAATAGTAAGGAGTATGAACTTGAAATGTTGGATGAATGTAGGAGGTACTTATGTTAAACGTCGTCATCCCAGCCGCAGGTGAAGGTACAAGACTTCGCCCTTTATCATCAAACGTCTCGAAGGCGATGGTTCCCGTCAATGGAAAACCAACGATTGCTTATATCATTGAACAAGTAAGAAAGCTTGCTGATGTTGCGGAGATCGTAATCGTCGATGGTAAGTTCACTGATATCCGTGAGTTCGTTGAGTTACGATACGATGATGTTAAGTGTGTTAATCAAGGTTCTTTGGACGGACCAAGGGATGCCATCGCAAAGGGTGCTGCGTTACTAAAGGACCAAGACCTACCGTTGGTTGTATGGCTTGGAGATGCAATCATTCTTGATGATGATCTTCCACTAGGATCCGACTTTGTTCTTACGACAAAGGTTGATGATCATTCGTCCTGGTGTATGTACGATGGCGATAGGTACTACAATAAACCAAAAGAAAACATTCATAACGCAGAAGCGCTTGTTGGATTATACTCATTCTCAAAAGGCTTTCCTGCAAGACACCACTTTATAAACAATAAAGGATACGATATCAGCGAAGCCATCGATGCTTACTGTAATGACTTTGAGATCAAGATGAAATCGGTCAACACAGATCAGTGGTACGATATCGGTGAACTGCGTACATACTATAAAACATCGGCCGAACTTCTGAACCGTAAGAGTCGAGCATTCAATGATTTCAGTTACGACTCAATGCTCAACATTGTAACTAAGAAGTCTTTCGAAAGACCACAAACGATTGCACAGGAAAAGAATTGGTATCAGTGCATCAATGAAGAACAGAAACTCTTCACTCCTAAGCTCTATGATCGTGGTCCTTGGCTGAACCTATCATACGAGACAGGTACATTGGTATCGGATCTCTTTATGTTTGGCGATCTTACCGAAGGGACTACAAAGTACATCATCGATAGAACTTTGGATATTATCAGTCGATACTTCCACCAAGAGCCTTGTAAGATTGATGATATCATCGAGATCAATAATAATACAGAGAGACTATGGGTCAACAAGAGTATCAGTCGACTCAGAGGCCACTTCGATGGTGAATACGAAAAGCTATTGATAAGTATGGCTAGGTCTGCTGCTGAGAATACGATACCGGTCAAATGTATGCATGGCGATCTTCATGGAGGTAACATACTCTATAACAGCTCGAACGATCATATCACTTTTATTGATCCAAGAGGTGGTTTTGGAGATCTTCTTGGTTGTCACGGCGATGCTCTATACGATCTTGCGAAACTTGCTCATGATTTCTATCACGGATACGGAGAGATCGTAAACGAAGGCCAGTATAACATTTATGTGCAAGACGCATTTGTTGCAGCACTGAAGGAAAGACATCTTCCTGTAGATTTTATCATTGACCTTGGTGCATTACTTATGGCAACGTGCGTTGAACTACACGAAGATAAACCTGGCCACCAGTCCCTTATGATTGAAACAGTTAAGAGTTACCTCGATGAAAAGCATAGTGATTGATCTTGACCATACGATCTGTGTTCCTAACCTAGATATGCCTGATACATTTAATCGGTATGCACAGGCAAAACCGGTTCCAGAAATTATTGACAAAATGAAGGAACTGAGGTATAATGGTTTTAAGATTGTCATATCTACATCTCGTAGAATGGTGACTCACGATGGAGATATAAATAAAATCGTAGAGGATGTCGGACAGGTTACGATTGATTGGCTTGAAGAAAACGACGTTCCTTACGATGAATTGATATGGGGTAAGCCATATTCATCGACGTATTACGTTGACGATAAGGCCATGACTCCATCTGATTTTGTGAAATGGGATATATCATGAAACGCATAGCTTTCGCTAAGGTTGGTAAATCTATCAAGTTTGCATCAGCTTTCTCTCCAATAGGTGGAGATAACGAAGCGCCTGCGATTTTACGAGCTTTAGCAAATAATAATCCAAATATCACCTTTTATATTGTCGGTCGTTCCGATTTTCATAAGCTAGATGAAATAAAAGTTCACGAATTGTTTCCATATGGGAATGTGGTTGACGTCTGGGGTAAAACCCGGTTTCTAAGTGAAACTGATAAATTTAACCATATTATACAGCAACATAAGAAATACGACTTTGAGTACGGTATTATGATGTTTGGCCAAGTTGGCACGGTTACAATCCCAGGCAGGATCGAACAAGTAAGGAATCGTGATCTGATTGCATCCGTCATCGATATGACAAAGAACTATACGTCTCCTATTACAATGTGGATGAACGAGTGTAAGGTTCCATACGTTGAGATCCAAAACGATCCACGATATCACTGCAACCAAGCAAGGGACATCTTTCATCTTCCGAATGTAACTCTCAGTCAGTATGATTATACTTTACAGGCAAGTCATATGAAGAGCTATGAGGATCAGGACCGAATCACAACGGATGTAAAGGCTGTGTATGCCGGTATGGAGATGGGGTTCTGTTATAATCGCCCATATCCTACACTTACGGATTATAAGAAGAGCGTTCCCTTTACGGTTGTACTCAACGAAGGATCTCCATCAAGATAC
>Ga0163180_10000722_pt1 | contig 19086 bp, 20 predicted proteins | sample AtlANTMetagenome_2_FD_109647 | JGI IMG/M metagenome (GOLD analysis project Ga0163180, IMG submission 109647) | Marine eukaryotic phytoplankton communities from the Atlantic Ocean - Atlantic ANT 4 Metagenome | ecosystem: Environmental > Aquatic > Marine > Oceanic | place: North Atlantic Ocean...
CAAGAATCTGGTGCCAATCGTCCTGTTCCATATTTCCGGGAGGGTTTGCCCATTGGCTTGTAGTGGAGGCGGCGGCATCTTCGGGCGATGTATACGAAATATTTGCGTCTACCATATGAAGATTTTGAAATCCACAGTTGTCACCTGTATGACGGCACTGCGATGTACGCGCCAAATCAACCAAAAATTGGAGTTGTTGTTTAACTTGTCCCGCCGCCGCCTCGGTCAGCAGGCGTTGGTCTCCGAGGATCCGGATAAATGCGGTATGTAATGCTCCATAAAGGTCCTCAAGTCTAGGCTTGAAGCTATTGCCATCAACAAGATAGCGGTGAGCTAATTCCTCATTGGTTTCCCACCGAGCGCCCTCCGCGGTCTGAACCTGATTTTTAACTTGCTGCAGTACACTCACTCCCAAATTGCCAATGCTTTGTATATTATTTAAACCTGTAACTAAAGCGTTAAGTATGAAGTCTCTTGCTTGCTGTGTAGACATTTATATATATTATAAAGATTAATAATATATAATTAGTAAACAAGTCTTGCTCGGAAGCTTTCAAGTTGTCTCAAATGATTTACCTTAATTTTATTTTTTCTTGCTTTTTCAAGAACCTCCTTTGCCTTTTTTACTTCCTCTTCGGTGACTTTTTCATTTTTATCCCCTCCTAAAATATGTTCATAATTACGCAGATGATGTGGGATCACGCAGTAATCGCTTTGTTCGTTAAATAAATGATCCGTGAGTACAATAAATACAGCTGTCATTGCAAGTGAGATTAGAACATCTCTGGTACCCATCCAGATAATAGAGAAGATTAACATCTGTCTAGCAATCACACCGCTAAGATACGCTTCCTGCGATTTACTTAATTTAATAGAGATATATTTTGACCCAATATTCAACATGATCATTACCAACCCCGCAAAAAATTTACTATTATTTATACTGTGAAACATACTTCCAAAACTAAATTTGTTATTTATTACTGGTGCCTTCTTTGCCATCTTATATTAGCAGGAGAAATAATTCTAAAGAAATTGTCGTCTCAACCGGTTTAAAAAAGTTGTAACTTTTTTCTTATAATGCCTATGGACTCCTCGTATGTCGCGTCTCCGCCTATTAACACGCGTTCTAATTGCTTTGCCTATAAACCCCTCCGAATTGGAAGGTACAACTGATAAACAAAATAATATTATTCCAAAGCATATAATATAAGCAATTTTCATATCAAACCCCTTCATCATGCAGTCAAAGCAGTTTTTTACCATCTTATATTATAGTAATAAAATTTATAGAAAACCTTTGAACGGCTCGCGATTACCCGTGAAGCCGTTTTGGAATTTCATAGCTTCTATTGTAGCACGGCGGGAATTAATATTATTCATTCCTTCTGCGAGTCTCACGTCAAATGTACTTACATCCTTCGCGGCTTCCGTTTCGAGCATTTCAAATTTGGGATCAATGATAGCCTTGCACTGTCCCTGTTCTGTACAAACCGCACGGGCAACGCCGCATTTACTATCATCTGGTTTGGCTGGATTTCCGCTTAAACAGGATACTGGTTTCCCACTTTGTTTAGGTTGACAGTGTGCTCCAGCAGGGGATTGTGCATCAAGTCCCTCAATTGTGGAATGCATCAGTGTTACCATTATAAGAGCAGCCAATAAGCCGGCTGCGAGACCGCGGCTCTTAGCAATCATTATTACACAGACAATTAATACTAACTTTCCTAAAAGACTATTGGATAATTCAGTTAAGATCGCAGGTTTATCATATACAAACATTAGAAGTACAGCACCAAGGGCGAGTTCTGTAATACCTTTCATTATATAAATAATAGGATATATTTTTTATGAAACTATTAGGAAAATAATCTCTCTTTTCTTTATAAGTAAATGTCTAGTTTAGCATTTTCCACATTTGATTCATGCGATAATAAAAAGCCAGCAAAGGGGAGAAATAAAACATATAAAAGAAGAAAGGCGATGCCTTCTAAAAAAGCAGCGACATTCCTAAATTCAATGCCGATGCGCGAGGGATTGACTACAAAAGATTCAGATGAAAGTACGCCTGAAACGTCTACACGCGGTACACCAATTCTTACGTCGCATGGGATGGAACCGTCCGAGGTGGAAGGATTTGAGGAGGTAGGGACCGATTACAACACCCCCACCCATCCTGAAAGTTTTGGATTATTAAAGGAAGGATTGGATCAACAGAAAAAATACCACTCCGAGCAAAATCAGTATTACAATCAATATGTACCTTCCTATACGGGCACCCCTCAAAATGTACCTTATTATTCACAACTTCTTGATACCAATAATCTACAAAATACAGCACCGGATGAATTGATGAAAAAATTAAACTATGTGGTACACTTACTTGAGGAACAACATGATGAAAAAACAGGAAGTGTTACTGAAGAGTTGGTGTTATACATGTTTCTAGGAGTTTTTGTTATATTTATTGTTGATAGCTTTTCGAGGTCTGGGAAATATAAGAGATAATCTAGTTGATTATCAAAACATTCGGAGAGAATAATGGCGAATGTGCGCAATTGTAGAAATAGTAGCCAGTTATATCAGTTCTTTTAGGAATACTTCTCTCCAGAAGCCTTTTCAGAAGCAGATAATTATACGATATGTTCTCAATGCTTAACATTGAGAATTTATACCTTTTGCTTAACAAAACAATACTATTTTGAAATGATTCAATAAATGTGTCTTCATAACCACTCCTACAATACGACCCAATACATTCAATTATATTATTTTCATTTAAAGTTGACCCCCTTTTTCTAAAAAAGATTACTGCAACTACTGTTAATTTATCCATTATCACAGTGGGTATTAAGTAATTTAACTTAATTAGTTTAGTCAAATGATAAGTTTTAGGAAGTATGACACAATCAAAATGTCTAACAACTTCTTTTATAAAATGTACTAATAACTCTGAATTTGCAGAGGTAACAAGCTGCGTTGAGATATTATTCGGAATATTCATATTTAGCTTACACCATCGTTCAGAATGAATTAAATATGTTTTATAAATAGTTAAGGGAACTCTTATACCTGGTAGCCCGTAGTTTTTATACAGAAATATCGCAACCTTCTTCAACTTTCTAGATTTATAATAATGCGTATGAATCATTCTAGACCGAATTTCACTGTCTTTGAAATCGCGGTGAATACATAATTGGTCTAAGTATGATATTTCAAAGCGTTTTTCATTTGTCCTACATATTAAAGGTCTATCTAATAGACAAGAGACAATTCTTTTAGGCAAACTATTATATTGGAGAGAAACAGCTGTATCATTAGTAAATATATTCAACAACTTGTCTTTTGCGATATTATAAGTTGTGTCATATAATGATTTATAGTTCATTTTGATAAAACTCAATAACAGTGCCTTTTTTTGAGCATCTAAGTTCTTTAGTAGTGAGCACTGTATTCGGTGATCAAAAAATTTTGTTTGTTTGATAACATCGTGTTGTATAATTCCTGGCGCCTTTACCCAATATAACAGATTATAGGTATGAAATATCGGTTGTGAAGACCAAAAACGGTAACGCAACTTAATATAAATAAAGCTTATCAATAATGTTATTGTTAGAAAGTAGAGTGTATTTTTCAACATACAATCTTCTTTTATTGGAATATTTCAATCAATACGAAATTACCATTTGCTAAATTTATTTCCGACGCCGTCGGCGGGTACCTTTTTTGCGTCGTTTTCGTCGTTTTCCACCTTTCTTTTTGCGTTTTGTATGTCGCCCACAACCATTTCCACCCCTACTAGCACCTTCTTCTCTATCTGAACCCATCTTGGTTAATAATTTTAAATAATAATCTTGAATAAGTTGCGCCCTTTCTGGCGTTAATCCATGTGCCCTTTCGCTTCCAAGCTGTTTTAATACTACTATCCAATAATGCCCGCTTCTCATACCAGCTATCAGATCATTTTCAATCGCAGCTTTGTTATCCCAGGGTCTATCATTTCCAAATAATTTGCGAGCAGTAGCGTTATTCATTTCTTCCTGAATAGCCCCATAAATCATTGCATTTTCTACATTCATTCCTTTTTGAATTTTGACCTGATTTTCTTTGCGCATTTGTTTATTACGCCGCGTTTTTGCTGCTCTTTTACCAAGAGATGGGGTGGCTGCCATAGATTTTTTTGAATGTTCCACTCGCTGCATGTGTGCGGCAAATTCCGCGTCGCCGACTGCACCTGAATCTGCACCAGGTGTCCGCGCTAGATTGCGCAACGCTTCTCTCATTGCCCAGGGGCGCCGAACAGCAGGTCCAGCTGCATCAACTGCTACCGGTGATGCTGCAGCGGAGGAGGCAGCTGACGATGCAGGAGATGTTGGAGCTCCTCCCTGATGCCGCCTGCCACCACCGGCGTTTGCGTGCCCGCGGCATATGTGGACTACGAGACACCATGGATGTGCCCCGCCGAAACGCTCCACGACGTCCTCCTCAACCCACTCAAGCACTTGCGACAGGGGATATTGTTCATTGTGCCCCTCTTGCTCAAAATGATATATGTATTCCCCCCACACGTCGTCAGGCTCTCCATAAAGGGCATTACAACGCTTCAGCACGGACGGGTCGCCTTCGGGTCCGTACTGCCCGTCGTACCCGGCACCAGCATGACCTGCGATAGTGTAGTCATGATACCAAGCGCCGCCGCCGACGCGCTGTTGCGGACCATATTGGTTTCCTACTTGGTTCCTATCACAATAACCTCCCTGGGCCTCATCACAATGGAAGTACCCTCTGGCCATGCAACGATCCTGTGTTGTGAAGGAGATGGTCCCATTCGCCGGAACCTGTTCCATACCATTTTCCTCATCGTACCACCCATGCGAAGTAAGTACATATACGTAGGGCTCCACTGGCTGCCTCCTCCTCCTCCTCCTCCTTCTCCTCCTCCCGCGCGACGGCTGCGGTTGATTATTCGCCGGGGCAGGAGCAGGAGTAAACGCATTCGTCGTTGCTCCCCCGGGTGGTGCGAATGCGGCGTTTTTATTTAATTTGACCATAGCTTCGAACGACATCTATATATTATCCGTATATTTAATTATTCTGGTTTATAAAAAATGTAAATATATTGATTTTCATAATTAGCAGGCAGTAGATCAATCTTTCCTTCAAGAATAAAACCTGCTTCTTGTGCTAAATTAATTATTTTATTTTGTGACGGCATCTCGAACCTATGGATATTTTTTCTAATTTTCCCATTTAAATCTGTGAAAATTTCCTCAAAAATACCCAACGCATTTTCAATACTGAATTTAGATCTATATTTAAAGTTATTAAATCGGAGATATGTTCGCCCCTTCCCCTGTCTAATAGTATTGGCATTAGATAAAATATTTATTTTAGTATTTGGACTCATTTCATTATTATCTACCATATGCACGGTTAAATATCCCCCTGGACGCAACCATTCATAACAATTTCTGAAAAATAGGAATTTGTTTTTAATTTCATAAATGGTATAATGCATACAGGTAATATGGGTAAATGTATGTGCCGGATACATCATAACCTCTTCAGCATTTCCAACGGAGAATTCCATTTTAGGATATTTTTGCTTTGCCACAGTTACCATAGGCGGCGACAAATCTAAACCAACCGCATTATACCCCTTATTTACAAATGCAGCCACATTATCTCCAGTTCCGGAACCAACATCTAATATAAGACTTTCTTGGGTAGGTCTGGTGGATTGGATAATTTGACCAACTTCATATTCATTACGTACTCTATCATAGATAAGATCGTCATATACACTCGCGTAAAACGGGTCATATACTTCTTTCCCCTGCTTTAAAAGAAATTTTTGTTGCTGAATAAAGCCTTCAACCGTTGTAGGCGTTTTATTTATAAGATAATATGCAATAACAATGGCGAATACGAGAACTACTTTACACCATATGGATGAATTATATAATGTTTTAATGAAACCGTCTGTCATTTATATGTATTATTATGATATTTTTTATATAGAATTTATTTAATGGCAGATTCAGAAATTACAGATATAAGAGGAGCAAAAGACTTTAAAGGAATTACATTTTCTAATTACAAAAAATCTGATTGCAAAAAAGAGCTTCTAAAAGCACTTAATAATGGAACAATAGAACCGGCGTGTTATTGGTCAATAGAATATATTTGTGCGGGACATTTCTTGGATTTGTGGGAATTGATTTTATTATTTTCTAGCAAATGTATTCATCTTGGAAATCCTCGCTTATCGCAGTATTTAGAGTTAAGATTTGATAATTTTAAAGATATAATGCAAAATGGTTATGTAGGGGCGGAATTAAAATCTAGAAACAATCCTAAAATAAGGATTCTTTTTGCAGAAATAATGTGTATTTTATGCTTATCAACAAAAAAACACAATTTATCACAAATTAAAGTAAGTAAGGAAAACTTTAATATGTCAACATTATCCGATTATCTAAAAGCAGATAATATATTATATGCTAAGCCTATTTTTAAAAAAAAGGATCCTAAAGAATTATTTATTGCATTAAATGAGTTTATATACCATATAAAAAAAACAAAAAGTGCGAGAGAGGCATGCTTTTGGCTTGAGTGGATGTTAGAATTTGAAACCATGTGTAAAAAAGACAAAAAGAATAATGTGATTGCAGAGTCGCGATATATTGCGCCAATACAAAGTAAATATAGTGGTGATTTTATATGGATGATATGGGAGACACTTTCAAATATAGCTGCGTCGCAGGGGGAAAATGTGGCAAGAATAATAAGCTCCATGTTAAATCTATTTGCAATAAGATATAAATCGGGATCAAAAAAGCGTAGACGTTTTATTATTTACAATGCAATTTCCCTGTTAACGGAGCACTGTAATATAACAACCCCTATATATACCACTACGGATGAAATGAAAATTAAAACGGTCAAAGATAAAGTAAATTTGTTATACAAAGAAATTAAGAAACATGAAAAGAAACCAGCTACCGACTACCTATTTAACAATTCATTTACGAATAATAGTAGAACATTGGAACAGACTATATCAAAATTAGAAAAATTAAATAAAATGAATACCATTATCTATAAGTAATTAAAATGACTTAAACCGGAGATACCACTATCACTATATAATGAGTGAGTTTTACGGTGACCCAATGAAGCAAGAGACGGCAAATGTTAAATGTACTGGCGATAGCTGTAATGTAACTTCGTGTAAGAACGATGATGTAAAGGACGCCAATGTTCCTGCAGATTCCAATAAAGACAACAATGACTCCACGTCGCAAGAGCAAAAGGCGCCTCTCGGACAGATCAATCTACTAGAGGTGGAAATCAACGACCCGAATACCGCTTTGAATGTGATGGTAGGTTTTTTGGGATTGGCTCAGAAGCGCGGTGCCTTTGCGATCAATGAATCCGCAAAGATCTATGAATGTATCAACAAATTTAGCTAAGAATTATTGTATATAATATCGGCATATAGTATATACAATGAAGATGTTTAAAATTCATAAATCTAATATCTTATTGATGGGTTTAGTTTTTTTAGGAGTCGTTTGCTTACTTAACCATGTTTTTACAGAACATAAGATTGTCGAAGGATATGAGTCACATGATAAAAAGACCGATCCAAAGGCAGCGGATAAACGAATGACTGCTGCGGCATTGAAGGTTTCATCTGCCGCTGTTAAGCAAAACTCTGCAATGGTGGACATCCCTTCTAATATGGACGCTGTAGAAAAGGTCTATGAATTTTTGAATTTGGCTATGCTTAGTGGTATAGTTCTTGAGGATGCTCCGAAAAAGATACAAGCGTTACCTCTTTTACAGCAATATCAGCTGAGACAAGCTATTGATGATGTATATTCCTATTATAATAATGGTAAACCACCACCAAATTATAGTGGGGGTAGGTCTCCATTATCGATGTCGAGCGGCAGCAGCAGTAGTAGTAGTTCTTTCTTTAGCTCAGGTTCAAAGAAGAAATCCTATTCCGATTCTGATTCCGATAATTATAAAAGATCAGATTCCGATAGTTACAAAAAGAAGGATTCGTCGTCAAAATCAAAAAAATCGTCATCATGGTTTTAATTATAAAACTTAAATCAATATTAAAAGACACATTACAATTATTAGTAATATGTCTTTTTCCAGCTACAACGGTTTCATACAACATAGAAAAAATAGACAATGCCATAGAACAATTATCGGTCAACCAGGTCCCCCCGGTCAACCAGGACCCCCTGGTCCTCAAGGTCCCCCTGGTCCTCAAGGTATTCGTGGGCAAACTGGAGAGAAGGGTATTAAGGGTGATCGTGGAAATTCAGGTCTGAGAGGACCAAGGGGCATTTCCGCCAAACCCCGAATTTCAGATTTTTTGATTACTAATAACATTAATAATGATTGTAAACCATTAATGTATTCTATAAAAGACAATAGATATATTATTTTAAACTCTTGACGTGCATCCCAGCCATATAACAATTTTAGACGAGAACTTATATGTTGTTGGGTAAATATCTATATTCTCGTCGCAATTATTTTACTTTATTCATATTTCATACCTGGTAATTTAATTGTTATAAATATTAATTATACTATCGGATAAGACGGTTGCGTCGATATACCGCAATTATTATTGCGATTCCTTGACATATAGATATATCCATCTTGTCCCCAGGATTCGCCCCAACTATTTTTTACAATCCAATAATCAGTACCGTTTGTGGTTGTGTTATACCCTACAACCAAGACACCGTGATCCAATTGTGTAGTTGAGCAATCTGGTTCATAATACACGCCGCTTTTATAAAACTGGAATGATGGCTGCGAGGCATCAATACCCACTGAAACAGGACCGATATGTGCAACAGCTTCCTTAAGACCCGTTTCACCTCCCGCGACATCGTGAAAACCGGAGAAGGTAGCCGCTATTTTATTACTCTTAAAAACACATGGATCGTTCTGGGGGTCATAAGGATAATCTTTCTCACTCTCCAATCCTCCCTGATTGATCACATAGCGAAAAGCGCCGTCCATTAAGCCACCTTCGCAACCCTGATCTGTTCCATTGGTATCACAATCTACAATTTGCGATTCGCTCAAAGAAACAAGTTTCCCACTGTTCCGCGCATGCTGACCTTCCATAGATCCTACAGCAGAAAATGCCCAACATGAACCGCACTGCTGCTGGTTTTTAACAGGTGTTACAAGTCCCTTTTCACGCCAATCCACAGCTTTAGGAACTCCAAGCAGTGCCTTTTTTTCGGCAGGTTCCGTGAATACTCTACGCTTCATATGTTTGTTAGTTGCCTTGCGCAAATGCCAATCGTGGCGCATATCGCCGAACTGATTTATCTCTAGCTTAAAATCATCATGGTTTTGATTATGTTCATTGATATATTTGACATTTTCATGCCAATTCATAAATTCTTGAGTAATATTTTTACCCTTAGGATACGATTTATTATAACGCGTCGCCCAATCATTAAAGGAAGTCAAATCCTGCCCTAGTAAGGCAATCATGAAAAATGCTTGCAATATTGAATACATTATACTACGTAATATATTCAATCCTTTAGATTTATTTTATAAATAATTAGCGCCGTGTATGACGCTTATGCCGTTTCCTGTTACGTTCATGTTTCCTCTTTCTACGTGTTTTCCCACGGTGCCTCTTTTTATGTGTCCTCCTTCGTTTTCTGCGACCTCCGCCCTGAAATTCCAATCCTTCAATTTCGGCTAATAACGCGGCTTCTTCTGCCGAACCTTCTACTACAGGCGATACAACAGGCGATACATAAGGCGATACATTAGATGGCATATCATGTATTTGACCTAATTCTAACTCCAACTCTCCCATCTCCTCATCACGAAGAGGCGATGCTTGAGGAGTTCCTGCATCTAACATTGCGTCGGCTGCCTCTGCATCTGCAATTGCCGCGTCAACCATAGCATCAAGTTCTTCATCTGATAGGGCAGTCATTTTTGTTTCATCATCTTCACTGCGACGTCTACGGCGGGTTCGCCTCGGACTTTTCTTTTTCCCGCGACGTCTTACTGCTGTACCATGATCCGCTCCGTGAAGGGCAGCAAGTCTAGCTTCCAATTCTGTACCTGCGTCCCTTGATTTCCTAGTACCACGTCCTTTCTTTTTAGGACTAGCTTTTTTAGGACTAGCCTTTTTGCGAGATTTTGAGCGTCTCGCCTCAGTCTCGGCTTCCGGAAGAAAAGTCGCCCCCGGTGGGCGAAATACAATCTCCTCACCTTCTACCTCGTCATCGTCGTCATCTCTTATAGGCGACATTCCGGCTTCAACTAATAATAGATTATCAGGGTCCTGCTCAATATCAACCATCATTCGTCTTACCTCAGCCTCTCTTTCTGGTGTTGAGTCGAAATGTTTGGTTGCAAGATGTCGTCTCACAGCAATTTCGGGAGATGATTGTCTATGATGATGAACATAGCCATGGTTGAAATCTAATCCCCGGATTACCGCGCGACTTTGAGCAGTATTTGTGTTTACATCTCTAAGCCTTTGATTCATTGCCAATGCATCATCAATATATTCCTCAACCGTAGGCATGGGTTTCAAAGGGGTCGCCCTCTTTCTTGACTTATTGGCACTTTGCCAGCTACCTAATACCTTGCCCATTTTAGCATGAAGTCTGTCCGCTTTTTGTAGTTGCTTTTTACTCATCGCATGCGGCGTCGCGCGCATCATTGCTAAATTACGATTTATCTCGTGTCTAATATTGTCCGCCGCTACTAAAGTATCAGCTTCATTCTGATTAAGCAGAGGGGAGGTTGCCAGAGCATCTCTATTCATTCCTACCGCTTGTCGTGTGCTAGTAGGACTTGCGTTCCCCATACTATCACGGACCTGTGCAGCCCGAATTAGCGTCGCTGCCCTGCCTCTTGTGTTTCTACGTGCCCTTCTTAGACGCGGTGTTTCGCGTTCTAGATGGGCAATCAGTTGTCCTGTTCTTTTCTGCAACGCATCAATCTTCTTCGTTGAATGTTTTCCTTTTGACATGTATATATTATATATAGATATTACTTTGTTGAAATTATAATATTCTTATTTCTAGTCGTTAATTCTATAGATTGAGCAAGTTTATGGTTAATATGTTTTAAATTAACAATCTTTTCAATGCTTTCTCTCTCTTTCTCTACATACTTCATACTTTCTCCAACAATTTCTTTCTTAATAATTTTAAGCATCATTCGCCCAATGGTATTATTTACTATTTGAAAGATTTTTATTATACCTCCGGTAATACCAATAATTTCTAAAAATTCCTTGTGTCCTATAGTTTTGTATAACCAATAATCCGATAGTGCCGCAACTAAAAGACTATTTGTTATAATAAGAACCCATAGTAAAATACATTGAAATCTCTCTTTAATGCGCGGATTGACATTATAATTAGGCAATTTGCCCTCATCAATGAAAATATCTTCGTAATATAACGGTCTAGAAGCGGTCATATAAACTAAAAAGGGGAAGTTCCAAAATATTATAAAACCTGTTATACCGGATATGATTGGAAAATAAATATATGTAAAGATAATCTTAAATTGCGGTATAAAAACAAGTGGGAAAGCTGCCGTTAAAGGTAACGCAAAACGTCTACATTTCGTGTTTAGTGTTCTTTTCATAAAATATACGCAGTCACAAGGAGTATTATCCCTAAGTTGAATGTCACTCATAATATTATTCAATATCTAATTTTAAATAGTTTCGGAAAAATTTTAGCGCACTCTATCGCTTCACCAACTGCCGTTTTACTAAATAATAAATTAGCAATTGGTATCCCTGTTTAAAATTAAAATAGGTTTCATACTGATCGGCAAATCTCCATGATGATCTGCGATTTATTTTAGTTTTCCACTTGAAGGGTTGCATACGACTGAAGCTTTCCCCATCAAATCCAAAATCCTTCCCGTTGCAGGTTATATATGCCGAAAAGTGAATTTTACTTGTATTTCTCAATATGGCAGCATCTAACGAATAGGTATATACATACACTCCATCGTCCTCCTTCCGCTTAATAGAAAATGATTTAACCTTTTTAAAAGTACTGGATTCATTGTCATATAGTTCCAAATAGATAACCTTTGCAAATGCTTCCCGTTCATATACTTTAAATTGTCCTGCTAAATCAGTCATCTTTCTTTCACTGCTACCGGGAGTAATCATTATCCATTTTAAAAGGTCGCCACCCAAAGTTTCATATAAACCTCTGTAAAATGATAGAGGATTAGACGCGGTATCAACAGGAGCTATAATTGTTTCATTGTGTTTTCGGTTAACCCTTCTACCTATAGCTTTATAAACAGACTTAATAATAGTATTAGTATCCATTAAATCTGCAAAGTTAGTTTTATCATAGGAGCTTCGTAGACTGGCATTAATATATTTATTTAGTGTAAAAAGTGCCTTATGGAGTGGTTTGGATAATTTACGACCATCTGCTAATTTTCCTGTAATCATTGCTTCGCGAAGCCACCTATTGAATTTTCTACCTCCGTCACTTACAAAAAATGTCATAAAAAAGGAATTAAACCAACAGTTCGATTGCGCCTGCTTGGGAGCAGTAACTGTAGAACAATCAATTGGCTTTTTAGAAACTAAATTATTTAACATTCTTGTTTGAGCCTTTTTACTGTCCCAACCTAAACATTTCCCTTTTCCAGATTTTAATAAGACTTCAATTGACGATCCCGGACATCCTTGGACCGCAACAGGCGATAACGATTTTAAGGTTGCGAGATTTCTGTTAATACTAGGTGAATATAATAAGGGTATTTTAAGACTTTGGCGTACTTGTTTGTTGATCTCTGGCGTTGAATTCCGAATAATCTTTTTTTTAACAACGCCCTTTTTTTTAACTTTAATTTTTACGGTCACACGCTGCTTCTTACTTTTAGGTAAACGAATTATCTTTCTCTTTTTAGTTTTTGCTTCACATTTACCTGTTTTTGGATTTTTTCTTTGTCCATTCGGACAGCGCGCCCTCTTCTTTATCGCCGTCCCTTTCTTTATACATTTATTTGTCGTCGGATGTTTTTTATAACCATTCGGACAACGAGTCCTCTTTTTACGAGTCTGTGGCATTTAATATATATTATCTAAATAATTTAATATTGCTAATTTGTATATGGACGCTATTACAGGTACACCTAATTCATTAAGTGGGTCACCAGCGAGTGGCATAACAAATAGTTCACTCCGACCAGTAAGTTCGTACACACCTCCGGCTCCAAAGGCTTCACCTGTTGTTAGTACAGGTTCTTCTGATGGATGGAGTACAACGACTATAATAACTATTGTTCTAATAGTCATACTATTAGCAGTATTGGGTCTCAACATATTTTCATATTTAGCGCAAGGTACAGACTATTTGGGAGATGTAGTACAGAAGATATCCAGTGTATTACCGGGAAAAGCCAAGGACTTAGTCTCTACAACTGTAAAGGGTGTAGATTTAGGAGTTGATGTCACGGCTGGAGCAGTTAAAGATGCAGGCGATGTCTTAGAGCGCGAATTGGACCTTAAACGTACAGATTTATGGGATGCGCGAGATAAGGGCGTGAAGAAAGGAATGGAAAATAGAGAGATTTTGGGTATTAATAAGTATCCCGAACATGAACCGAGTCCAACATATAAAGAAGATAGCGAAGACAATAATATCCAAGAAAGACATAAACCAGGATATTGTTATATAGGAACGGACCGGGGATATAGATCTTGTATCAAGGTAAATAGCCATGATGACTGTGAATCAAAGAAGATTTTCCCAACTATGGATATCTGCATTAATCCTTCTCTCCGTCAGTAATAAAAATGAATGATGTATATTATTTAATTTTTAATAATATACATTTCTTTATGCATCAGTAGGCCATCGCGGCGCTCCTTGATATGGGGCATTAGAATTTTCAAAGTACCACTGCAGAGAGAAGTATGGCGGTACAGCCCATTTCCGTTCCATGGTGGACATGTCGGGACCATCGCGTACAATTTGCATAATCTGTGTCCCACTAAGAGCGTAATCGTGATACCAGAGATCAGATAACTTGCCGGAAAACCCACCATTCATATTGACAAAAACATCACCGTAGTTCTGCTTAGGGACACTGTTAAATACGTGTCTAAGTACAACATCGCCGTTGATGAAAACGTCCATTACACGCCCCTTTTGCCGGATTCCAATATTCAACCACTTATGAGTTGGGATATCATTTACTTCCACTTCCTCAACGATATTCTTAAAAGTATTCATTACGATAATTAAAGAGTTACGCGTTGGATGCATGTATAGTCCTGGTCCATTATTTGGGAAAGCCATGGCGGTGCCATCGGGGTTCATCCCCTTGGATCCTTTATGGAAAATATGTCTACGCTGTCCCTCCTTGTACACCCAATCATCAACATACACCCACACGGTCCATGTAAATTCTAAGCCGCCGCGTTGATTTGATGACCTCATTACAGGAATTGAGCCTGCAACTTTTGGATTTTGCGGTATAACCAGGAGTTTTTTAGCGTCTTTCATACCTCTTGTTAAATGAGGGCTCGGAGTAGGACTAAATAACCATGTTAATAAACTGGTACCCGCCCGTAGTGCGAGAATAAAAACAATTACAATTAAGATGAGAAAAACAAGTTTCTCCCATATTGAATCACCCGACCAAAGGTCGCTCATTGCTTTGCCAGCACCGCTGCCCTTTGCCTTTGTACCTAAATTGCTAAACCAATCTTTCCATCCTGTTTTTGTCGACATCTGCTATATATTATAGTAGATATTTTTAGATTTCAAAACTGTTAATCTCTCTATTATTCTTCATGAAGGCTACCTTAATTCTGTATTTGTTAATCAGATTGGTCAACCAGTTGCTTCCTCCCGGACCTTCTCTGTAGATAGCATATGCTTCTCTAGGATTGACGGCGCGCGAGAAATATTGAAAGTTAGAAATGTAACCTTCAAATCCACCGGCGGAACCACCCTGACCATGTGGGCATAAGACCAAAGGATCACCCGTTGCTTGAATTGGTACACCGGGAAGCACGCACGTGCGCACTAATTTCCCGTCTAAATAAAGATCAAGGGACCGATTATTCAGGGTCATAATTACATTAGCCCATGCCTGCAATGGCACATTATCTAAAGTACAAGTATGGGTGGACCCTTCATTGCCACCGACGCCAGCACCAGGCCATGTTCCTAAAGAAACTGTCACATTGTTCAAATTTGCTCCTAAACTAACCATTGGCGCCGGCTGGGAGCCAGCTCCGCGAGCAAACACAATTTTCTTTTCTCCTACCCGATAATTCCAATTGTTGATGTACATCCAGATAGAATAGGTGTAATCTGAAGAGCCTCCCTGTGGGAGGTGATGGGGGGAGATTATTTTTTGTTTCGTGGCATGATGCATTCCACTAAGGTATGTCCGCGTGCTATCTCCAAAAAACCACAAGTACAGTAAGTAAATAACAAGTACAACCACAATACCAGTTATGATGTTCGTCGTATTCATAGTATAATATAGGACAAGAAATTTTATCTAAACAATTGGTGGATTTTTGTTTTTTAAACTTTTGTAAAATACCTTAATCTTAGATAATGATAGAGGAGCGGGAAAATACGTTACATTGCATACCCCACCACTTACTCCGTCATCGGCGCCTGTAGTAATGGCATCGTAATTCATGGCTGGAACAATATTGGTAGACGATGATACCAGATTACCATTAATGAAAATATCTAAAGTTCCTCCATTGTAATTGATGATGACATTGTTCCATTTTTGAAATGGAAAGTCAGCCGTTTCGTAAATAACTCTATTTTTATCAATGGCATCATTTACAGTTATTCTTAATGTTTGTGTTTCTACTTTGAATAATATATTCGGTTTATTTCCATAATTTAGTATGCTGGTAAACTCGGTATTCGCCTTCCGGTGCGAGGGTGGCTGTTCATGAATGAAAAACCATGCGGAAATAGCATAATTATAATTAAATGTACCCACACGATCGCCCAAGTCCTTATAGTTACTAATTGTCGTTTGTTTATCTGTATAGATTGGTTTGTCTAGCAATACGGTGGTTTTAAATATATTCGCTTCCTTTTTTTCCTTCTTAGTGGAATCAACGCGCGCCTTATTCAACATCTCAATTTGGTTGCGTAGCGATATTATAACTGGACCATTCGTCTGCACATAAGTTACAGCAGCTTCCAACGATAAAGGTGTCTTTGTAATCGCCGCTATCATTTTTCCAAATATATTCTTTCGCTGTTGTCCTTCTTTTACACTCTGGTAGCCCCTTTCTTTAAGATATTCTGTTAACGCCGCTTCCATATTTGCTTTGTACAGTCCATCCGATAGTACAGTTTCCCAATCTATCGAAACGCCATCTAACAGCTGATTCAGATATTTGTCTTTTTCAATAATAAGTTTATCATCTGCCAATTCACTTTGCCTTTCCATTAAGTCATCATGTTTGTGAACAGAGTGCGTGTAGAGGAATTTCGGAATGAGAGGAATCACAAAATATAATATAATAATTACCACTTCTATCAAGAGCAGTATTAGTAATCCTCCTGGATTTCTGATTCCGCAGAATTCGCAAATAGTACATATTAAATCTTTGATTAACCATGGGATACCTAGAATGGTTTTGAAAATTCTGGTCAATATTCCATCTCCACCCTTCTTAGGTTCTTCATATCTAATAATTTTTTTATTCGTTCCGGGTTCCCGGATCTCCGTTTTTTTCCAGTTTTTTTGAATATCATTTGTGATTTCGGTAGCTCTTTTCTTGTCGGCTGCAGATGGCGTAGGATTTCCATTTTTGTATTGTATTTTCTGTAATACTGCCGTATATAATGGATCAGGTGCGTCCTTTTTGGCTGCCGCATAATTATCTTGCGGGATATCTATTATATTTCCCCCACCAAGTTGAGATTGCTCACCACCTCCACCACCAAACCATCTGTCACGTTGCTTCTCTTTTTCCTCGGTTTCTTTCCACCAACGAGGAAAAGTCATAGATTTATTCTTATATTTTAATTCTGATATTTTCGTTTCCAGTGCCTTTTTTTGAGTCTTTTTCTGTTTTAATTCTGTAGCGTAATTTCGCCCCGTTCGCGTCGGCGGACCCCCCATTGTACCCGGAATAATAATTTCTTGATTACCTTTACCGATATCCACCTTTCCTTGATAGACTTTAATGATGGCGCCTAACTTTCCCAATTCCTTTTCATTATTCGTAATCTTTTCTCCTAAAGCCTTTTTGGCATCATCATACTGCTTTTTATATTGTTGATCTCGGTATTTCTGCTGTATTGTTGTCGCCGCCTTCGCTTCTCGTTGATCTTTGCCCCTCTCAAACGCCGCCTTTTTTCTACTTAAATCGTCGCCTCCGAGCCCAAAGACCTTCCAACCGTCCGTATTCACATCACCCTTGCCTCTGAATTCATCATATATCAAATACAGTAGTACTAATGCAGAAACTACGCCAATTACAATAGATGCAGTCGTTGATAAAGCAGAGAAATGATTTATTATCCATAAAATCAATAAAGGTGTGCATACTACAACTAGTAACATCAGTAGTGATTTATAATATCCCAAAGACTGTTTAATCATCCACCAAACCTTTCCAAAAAATGATGATTTATCGGCTGCATTTACAGCACCCTTAAGCTGCTTTAATTTATTATTCAATTGATCAATCTGATCTTCTAATTTATCAACTTCCTCCTTTTTCTTTTGATATGGTTTAAAATGCGTTGCCCCTTTATTCCACCCTGAGTTCATTTCGGTGTATTGTTTTTCTGGATTATTAGCACGCTCGGCATCCCATGCTGCTTTTAGTTTTGACAATTTTATTTTATCAGATGATAATTGTTGTTGTATTTTATTAATCTCCGCTTGTTGACCATATTGGCTACCGCGCGCCTTATTGCCCTTTTCCTCTAACTTTTCCAATCCTGCAGGCTTATATGTTTTCCATCTTGATTGCCCGGCTTCATTCTTTTTAAAATCCACTACCGCGACATATCCCTTTTCTGAACCACCCTTGTCTCCAGGTTTAATATCAATGAATAGCGTAAAGACGGCAATTCCTAGCAATACACCCAAAGTTATCATAATAGTATTCGTATACCCCGACCATTTTTTCAATAGATAATGTGTCTTATATAATGAGGTGAAGTAAAAGGATCCGGTAATATACAATGCCAATACTATCATCATTAAAGTTCTAAAGGGATTTTGATATAACCATATCGCAAGGTTCTTAAATACAGTAAATACATATAACAGAGGCTTGAAAATAAAAGAAATAGAATTCCAGATTTTTCCAAAAATAGTAGAAAATTCACTAGTTTCTTTCGCATATGTTTTAAGTATTGAAGCGCTCGCTGTGTTTCCTTGTCTAATGTCTTGAGGAGACGGGGGATAGATATGTTCGTATATTTTCGCAAAGGAATATAAGCCAGCGATAAAGAGAGGGATATAGACCATTATATTTATTAATGTGAGTGTGATAACTTCACTTTCCGACATACCTCCTGTTGGTAAACCAAGTAAAAGGGTACTAATTGATGGGATTTTTTTTAGATAATGCCACAATCCTTTACTATTTGAACTTGATTTTGTCATTTATTATATTATATTAAAATCATATTATAAATTTGACTTCATTGTTTTGGTGGCGTGGCACTCGCAACACAATGCTACTAAATTACTTACATGATTACTGCCTCCATATTGTAAATCTATTTTATGATCAACCTGAAAGGTAGCTTTTAAGCTTTCGCCACAGTTTCCACATTTCCAGTTTTGCTGTGAGGCTACATACTTTTTCTTAGTTTCGCTAACCGATCTGTTACTTGATTTGCCGCCGGAATTTAGCATTCGTTTCATTTGAGGAGTTTGCATACCACCTCCGCCGATTGAATTAATTTTTTCTTGAGCGGCAGTAAAATCAAAAATGGGGGAGAGAATATCAGTGGTATTTTTGTCGATGGGCATATATTTAATTATATTATTTGC
>Ga0163180_10000723_pt1 | contig 19085 bp, 16 predicted proteins | sample AtlANTMetagenome_2_FD_109647 | JGI IMG/M metagenome (GOLD analysis project Ga0163180, IMG submission 109647) | Marine eukaryotic phytoplankton communities from the Atlantic Ocean - Atlantic ANT 4 Metagenome | ecosystem: Environmental > Aquatic > Marine > Oceanic | place: North Atlantic Ocean...
ATAAAGTTCTTGACCGATAGAAACTACAGCCATATATTACTCGATAATGACACGGCAACTTACAACAAAACAACAACTACTTGTTGATACTATCGTAGCAAATGGTTGTTCAATAACTGAAGCATCACAAATCGCTGGATACGCTAAAGGTGAATCTGGTAGAGTTACAGCCAGTAAGGCTTTGAAGCAACCACACGTACAAGAGTATATGATGAAGCAAGTACAAGATACTATAGGATTAGGTGCTACGAAAGCTGTGAATAGGATACTGACGCTATCATCTTCAGCCAAGTCCGAGTATGTTCAATTAGAAGCGAGTAAGGATATACTAGATAGAGCTGGGTTTAAAGCTCCAGACAAACAATTACATCTCTTGCAAGGCGACATACGAGTCAACATAAATCTTTCATAATAAGACCCCACCCCCAAAAACCACACACTACACAGCCATTAATGTCTAGCACTCAGATTATTTCTCAAAAGGTACGTTTAAGAATCTTCCTTACTATATATGGCTTTACATTTTATTATGTTCTTGATAAGCTTGGTATGTAGTATTATTTTTTTATATTATAAATTCCTTCGACTCCCAACTTCCCCCTAGTTTGCGTATTGGCTAGGGGGTTCTTTTATGGGGAGGGGTTCATACCTTGCTCCCCACCAAAGGTTCTTGCTAAAAATATTTTTATCTGTTATGGCTTTTAAATAACAAAAGGAGAATTGCAATGGCATATGGTAGATTTGGTGGTGGTGGTCAAAGTAATCTGAGGGCGCCTGATGCTGGACAAGAGAGAGCTAATAAGAAAGACCAAGAAAGGAATGTTACGATTCCAAAGGTTAAGCTTCCAGTAAAAAAGAAAAAGAAACCAGTTACTATTTTTGGCTTTAAAGTTACAGCACCTAAAACAGATATGCAGAAGAAGATTGCATCTGGTCAAGCAACTGTACTTGCTGGACGTAAGCTTGATAGTGGCAAGACATTATTGACAACTGAGAAAGCCACAGGAAAGATTGTTAGTAAGAACGAACAAGACAGGAAGATACTTGTTGGTAGTAGTGTAACAAGTCAAGGTCGTCCAAGAACAGTATCGAATGTTCCAACACCAGTAAGCAAACCTAAAGCTGGAAGTTCTACTATGGCTGTTAGACAAGTAGACCCTAGTGGAACAAAAACAATGACAGCTCTTACACCAAGAAGACCTCTTGGTAGTAGTGTAACATCTGAATCAAAGAGTGGACCAGTTTACAAAGGTCAGCCACTTACAGAGTTTAATCCTAATAATAAATTCAAAGCAAAACCAGTTTACAAAGATGTACCACCAGAAATAAAAAGAAGTGACAACTTAGGTGGGATTAATAGGATAGACCAGATACCAAAGAAACCAAAACCAATTATACCAGAACAAACTTTACTTAGGGGTGTTGGTGGATTGAAGTCTGCCTTTTCTGGCATAACACTTGAACAACGAAAGCTCTTGGGAAAGACAAGTCCGAAGGGTGGTTATCAAGGTGCGTTTCAAACAAGCTCTGTTAGTTTTATGGGTCAAAATAAAAAGTTAGCTAAAGTAGGTGATAACTTTTTTAGAATAAAGAAAGATGGTAAACTTGCTAAAGATGCTTTATCTGGTATTCAAAATAAATATTTTCGTAATAGGTTAAACAAAGGTAAGTCTGAATTAAAGTGGTCACTCATATCTGGAGTTAAATAATGAGTGGAGATTTCCTTCATATTTTAAAGCCTAATGAAAGAAAGATACTTAGAACGATTGTAAAGAAAGTTAACTTTAAACACTACCCAAAAGAATTTATTACCGATAGGGAAGCTGATAAGTTTATATCTGTTCTTGGTCCTGTTACAGTTGAAAAGCTATTGAAGGTAGGCAAGGACAACAATATTGCCAACCTTTAATTACAAACCAGATGGTGTAACAATAAAGGAGTTTATGAAAGATGACTCATTCTTCAGAGGATTACGTGGTCCAGTTGGAAGTGGAAAGTCGGTGGCGTGTTGTGTCGAAGTCTTCAGACGAGCGTTGGCACAGAAAAAAAACGAAAAGGGTATTCGTAAATCAAGGTGGGCGATTATTAGAAATACCAATCCTCAGCTCAGAACAACGACGATTAAGACGTGGTTAGATTGGTTTCCAGAAAACACTTGGGGTAGATTTCGTTGGGAGGTTCCTTATACTCATTTCATTAAGAAAGGCGAAGTTGAACTTGAAGTTATATTTCTCGCGCTTGATAGACCAGAGGACGTTAAAAAATTACTATCGCTCGAACTTACAGGAGTATGGGTTAATGAAGCTCGTGAGTTACCCAAGTCTATTATTGATGCTTGTACTATGCGTGTTGGTCGATACCCTTCAATGCGTGAAGGTGGTCCAAGTTGGTCAGGGGTTATATGTGACACCAACGCACCAGAAGAAGACCACTGGTGGTCAATAATGTCAGGTGAAGTTCCAGTACCAGACCATATACCAAAAGAAGAAATAAGAATGTTGGTCAAGCCAGACACGTGGAAGTTTTGGACACAGCCTTCTGGAATGTTAGAAGTAAAAGAAGGAGATGGTAATATATCTGATTATAAGCCAAATCCAAAAGCAGAGAATACAAAGAATCTTTTAAAAACTTATTACGATAATACTATACGAGGTAAAACAAAGTCTTGGATAGATGTATATGTAATGAATAAACTTGGAACAATCGCAGATGGGAAGCCAGTTTATCCTATGTTTGCGAGTGATGTACACGTTGCAAAAGAAGAAATAAACGTAGCAAATGGTATTCCAGTTTATGTAGGATTAGATTTTGGCTTGACACCAGCTTGTGTATTTGGTCAAAAGGTTAGAGGTAGATGGTTAATACAATCCGAGATAGTTGCATTTGATATGGGGATTGTAAGATTTGCAGAATTAATTAGACAGGAGTTAGCAACAAAGTATGCCACCCAAGACGCTCTTATCTATGGTGACCCATCTGGCGACTTTAGGGCGCAGACGGACGAGTCAACTCCCTTTCAAATCCTCAGAGGTTGTGGACTCAAAGCACTCCCAGCGTCCTCAAACGACGTATCGCTCAGAACGGAAGCAGTCAACAAAAGCTTAACAACAATGGTTGAAGGTAACTCTGGGTTGTTAATTGATTATAGATGCAGAACTATTATTAAAGGATTTGAAGGTGGATATCAGTATAGAAGAGTACAAGTATCTGGTGAAAGATATAGTGACAAACCAGAAAAAAATATGTATTCACATATACACGACGCTTTGCAATATCTAATGTTAGGTGCTGGTGAAGGACGAAAGCTTATAAATAACCAGAAACCTTTACAGACTTTTAATGCTAAAGTAGAGTATGATGTATTTAAACGTAGACCAAAGCCTAGACGTCAAGGTATGTGGGCGAGAATGTAGGAGAAGACTATGTGTTTTTTTAGAAAAGTAAACGTGCCAATGCCAAAACCAGAAGTTGACCCAGAGATAGAAAAGCAAAAGAAAGAAGCTAAAGCTAGGTCTGAAGCTGAGAAGCTAAAGCAAGAGCAGTTTCAAAAGAAAGTACAAGGTGGTAAAGTAGGTAGGCGTTCATTAATCTCTGGTGAATCTGGAGGGATTGGATTTTATAAATGATAATATCAGACACAGTAGAATCATTAGGAGTAGCAACTGACGATAAAGTTAAGAAGTTACTAGGTAAATATGAACGAGCGAAAAGTGTAAGAAAGAATTGGGTAGACCTTTTTGAAGAGTGTTATGAGTATGCTTTACCACAAAGAGAAAGCTTCTATCAAGAATCTGCTGGTCAAAGAAGAGATGACAAGATATTTGATGAAACAGCAGTCGTTGGTGTACAAGAGTTTGCATCAAGATTGCAGTCTGGAATGGTTCCAAACTTTGCAAGATGGGCTGACTTTATGGCTGGTTCAGAAGTACCAGAACAAGAAAGAGATTCAGTTAATTCAGAACTAGAAGGTGTGACAGAATATGTGTTTGAAGTATTACAACAATCAAACTTTGCACAAGAAGTTCACGAATCTTTTTTAGACTTAGCTGTAGGAACAGGAGTATTACTTTGTGAAGAAGGTGACGCAATTAATCCAATTCGTTTCTCTGCGATACCATTACCACACGTTACACTTGATGTTGGTCCTGATGACAGCATTGACCATATTTATAGAGAACGTTATCTGCGTGGCGCAGAAATATCTATTGCTTATCCAAGAGCAAAAGTGCCACCTAAAGTTGCAGAAGAGAGTAGTAGAAATCCAGATGACAAAAGAAAAATATTAGAAATAGTTTATAGAGATTATTCTAAAATGAATGTAATGGCTCATATGTATTGTGTTATTGATATGAGAACTAAAGAAAAGATTATAGAAGAAAGATATGAGGGTATTGGTTCGTGTCCTATTATAGCCTATCGTTGGTCGAAAGCTAGTGGTGAAATATATGGGAGAGGTCCGCTTATCAATGCCCTCAGTGCAATCAAGACTACCAACCTTACAGTTGAGTTGATATTAGAAAATGCACAAATGGCAATCTCTGGTATATATCAAATGGAAGATGATGGGATTATAAACCCAGATTCTATTTCTCTTTTGCCCGGAACTGTCATTCCTAAATCTGCTGGAAGTGCTGGACTACAGCCAATAAATAGTGCTGGAAGATTTGATGTAGCTGATTTAGTTCTTGGCGATATGAGAAACAATATCAAGAGAGCTTTATATAATGATATGTTAGGCGACCCTAATCGTACTCCAGCTACAGCTACAGAAGTTGCTGAAAGAATGGCAGACCTTTCAAGAAGAATAGGAAGTTCGTTTGGTAGATTACAAGCTGAGTTAGTACAGCCAGTATTACAAAGAGTTGTACATATATTAAAGAAACAAGGACGTATTGAAGTTCCAACTATTAATGGCAGAGAAGTAAAGATAAGGTCTGTATCACCATTAGCACAAGCACAAGCACAATCAGATGTTGTATCTGTTGATAGATTCTTAGAGTTAGTTGGTGGTAGGTTTGGACCACAGATGTTAAATATGTTAATTGATTCTGAAGAAGTATCTTTGTATCTAGCTCGTAAGTTTGGTGTTCCTGATAACTTAATAAGAACACCTGAGCAAAGACAAATGATACAGCAGATGGCACAACAGATGGCAATGCAACAAATGCAACAAGGACAACAACAACCAATGCAAGAATGACACAACCAAAAAATTATACAGCTATAGATGGCTTTCAAAGAAAACAAGAAGATGATGCTAAAATTTCTCACGAAGTAGCGTCTGTATTTAGTACACCAAGTGGTCAACAAGTTCTTCAATATCTTAGAAGTATAACTATAGATGCTGTATCTGGAGCTAACATATCCGACAATGAACTTAGACATTTAGAAGGTCAAAGATATTTAGTTGGACTTATTGTTAGAAGAATCAATCATAGTCACGGAGTGAAAAACAAATGAATGAAGTAGCAGAACAAGTACAAACTGTAGCTGATGTAGTGCCTGATGTTCAAACAGAACCAGCACCATTAGATAATCCAAGACCAGAATGGTTAGCTGAAAAGTTTAATACACCAGAAGATTTAGCAAGTGCTTATTCAAACTTAGAGAGTAAGTTAGGACAATCAGAAGATACTATTAGAACAACAGTTATGTCTGAGCTTGAAGAAGAATTTAATCAAGGCAGACCAGCTAGTTCTGGTGAGTATGAACTTCCAGAATCTATTGACCCAGAGTTAGCAAATGATAATGAGTTACTTCAATGGTGGGCAAATGAAGCTTGGGAAAATGGATACAGCCAAGAAGAATTTAATACTGGCATTGATATGTATGTTAATGCTCTTAATGCAAATCAACCAGATATAGAAGCAGAGTTTGCAGAACTTGGTGACAATGCACAAGATAGAGTTAATGCAGTTGAGCTTTGGTCTAATGCAAATTTTGGTGAAGAGCATATGGACGCAATAAGAATGTTAGGTTCTACAGCTAAAGGTATAGAAGTTATAGAGATACTTATGGATAAATTAAAAGGTTCATCTGTTAATGGACAAGCATCACCAGCTGGAGTTATTAGTGAAGCTGACCTTAATAATATGATGAAAGACCCAAGATACTGGAATCCAAAAGACCGTGACCAAAATTTCATACAGCAAGTGAATGAAGGTTTCGGAAAGCTGTATGGCAATAAGTAATATTGGTCCTATTGAAATTGTACCAAGTATAACTGAACACGCTGATTATCTGCATACTCGATTACGCAAAACAGATATGCGTGAGATATGGTTACACGAATCTGACCCAAGTCAAGCTTTGCATTGTCCATTACAACACAATCATAAAACAATGACAGCCTTAATTAATGGCAAACCTTTATGTATGTTTGGTACAGTTAAAATAGATGATACAAATGATGCTATTGTTTGGGCGTTGGGTAGTGAGTTAATAAACAAACACAAGAAAAGTTTTTATAAAGCATCACTTAAAGTAGTTCATATGCTTCAAGGTGACTATAAAACTATCTGGAATATTGTACCTTATGACCATTTAGAAACAATAAGTTGGCTTCAGAAGCTTGGATTTACTGTAGCAGAAGAATATATATCTTTAAAAAATATACCAATGTTATACTTTTCTCGTTGCAATAAAGAAAAAAGTATGACAACAGTACATTAAGTGACCTAATTCAGAGTGTAGAGGTCTTGAAAAAGGCAACCTCGCTGACACAAAAGAACTAGATAATCATATGGTGATACGAAAGTATCTTAAATTTTAATTGTTTAAAGGAGAAGTAATATGGCTAATACCATAGATACAGCCTTCATCAAACAGTTTGAAAGCGAAGTTCACTTGGCTTACCAACGTATGGGTTCTAAACTTAGAAATACTGTACGAACAGTAGGAAGTGTCAGGGGTAATACTGTACGTTTTCAAAAACTTGGTAAAGGTTCTGCTAACACAAAGAGCAGAAACGGAATCGTAACTCCAATGGAGCTTACACACTCAACAGTAGAAGCAACAATGGCTGACCATTATGCACCAGAATATATTGATAAGTTAGATGAATTGAAGACTAACATCAATGAAAGACAAGCTGTCGCTATGAGCGCCGCTGGTGCATTAGGTAGAAAGACTGATGAAATATTAGTTACAGCTATGGACTCTGGAGCTAACTCTACTCAGTTACACGATACAAGTTCAGCATTGCAAAGAGCAGATGTATTATCATTGTTTGAAACTTTTGGTACAGCAGATGTTCCAGAAGACGGACAAAGATACTGTGCTATGCACCCAAAAGGTTTTGCTGATTTGTTTACTATAGATGAATTCTCAAATGCAGATTACATTGGAGATGCACAACTACCATATGCTGGTGGTATGACAGCTAAGAACTGGCTATCATTTATGTGGTTTAGTACATCATCTGTAACTGCTGGTAAAAACTTATGTTATCATACTTCAGCCGTTGGTCTTGGTATCGGTGCTGATGTTTCAACAGAAGTTAACTATGTTCCAGAGAGAGTTTCTCATTTAACCACATCTATGATGTCTATGGGTGCTGTTGTTATTGATGACAATGGTGTCTATGAACTATTAGATAATAACAGTTAGGAGGTTTAAATGGCTTATAGTGCAAGTGGACTCTGTAGAATGGGTGGAGATTCAAATGGTAATATGTGGACCTACACTTCAGCAGATGCAATAGCTACTGTTAATACTAGTGGTTATTTTAATGATTCAGCAAATATGTTGAAAGTTCGTGATACTATTATTGTAAAAGATACAAACACACCAACTCAACATCATTGCATTGTTTTATCAAATACTGGTACTGTTGTAGATATTTCAGATGGTACTGTTATAGCTGAAACAGACGGCGACTAATTAGGAGTGGGGGGAGAAATCCCCCTAATCTAAATGGCAGTAACAAGTACAACAGCAACCACACCTATTGATGTTTGTAACAGAGCTTTAGTTCTTATTGGAGCTTCACCTATGACATCATTTGAAGATGGTACGAATGAAGCACTTGTTGCTGTTAATTTATATGAAGATACGACACGTTCTGCTTTGGTAAATACAAGGTGGAGGTTTGCATCTAATCAATCAATACTTAATAGATTATCAGATGCACCAACTGGAAGATATGATTCTGCTTATGCAATACCTTCTAGTTCAATATATGTTCATACATTAACTGTAAACAAAAGTCCTATACAGTTTGATATATATGGTCGTACTGCATTTTGTGATGCAACAACTAATGATGAAGTTATTGCTGATTTTAGTTTTAGACAAACAGAAGTAAACTTTCCATCATACTTTACTCAAGCATTGGTATATGAACTGGCTGGACAGTTTGCATTGGGTATAGCTCGTGATGAAGGATTATCCAGTATGATGTTTAACAATGCACGTTTTTATATGCAGAAAGCTAGGACAATGGATAGTCAGCAACAAACAACAAGGAAACTTAATACAAGTAGATTTATAATAGAACGAAGGTCGTAAGCTGATGAAGATTCGTATTCCTCAAAATAACTTTGAGAGAGGAGAAATCAGTCCAGCTATGACAATGCGTACTGACTTGAATACTTATGTTCAAGGTGCAGAAGAAGTACGTAACTTATTTCTTTTAGCAGAAGGTGGAGTTAAAAGAAGAACTGGCTCCGATTATGTAGCCACATTACAAGGTACACCGAATCTTTCTAATAGAGTAGAACAAAGACTAGAATCATTTTTATTTAGTGATGATGAAAGATATATAATGGCCTTTAGTAATGCACGAATAGATATCTTTAGAATCAATGCATCTACTGGAGCCATTACAACATTAACTGCTATTACGCAAGATACATCTAGTGCTTCTTTACCTTTTACACAAGCACGACTTGAGCGTATGACTATAACACAAAACGCTGATGTAATGTTTGTTGCTCACCCAGACTTTATGATACGAAAGATAACAAGAACAAGTGCTACTGCATTTGAAGTATCAACCTTTGCATTTGATGAAACAGATGCCAATGACCAGAAGTTTCAACCTTACTTTGCTTTTGCTCCAAGTGGAATGACATTAACACCAAGTGCAACATCTGGTTCTGGTATTACTCTTACTACTTCTGCAGATTATTTTAACTCAGCACACGTTGGTACGATTATGAGGTATCAAGGTAATGAGATACTTGTTACTGGATTTACAAGTGCAACAGTTGTAACTGGTACTGTAAGAAAAACATTAACTGCTACGACAGCTTCAACTAATTTTGATGAAGCAAGTTATTCTGATTACAGGGGATACCCACAGGCTATTACATTTCACGAAGATAGATTATGGTTAGGTGGTACGACAAGTCAACCAGATGCTATATGGTCTTCTAAAACTGGTGAGTATTTTAACTTTGATGTTGGTAGTGCTGGTGATTCAGACAGTATTCAAATTACTATTAATGTTGGTGAGTTTAATAACATACGTCATTTAACTGCTAATCGTGATTTACAAATATTTACTACAACATCTGAACTATACATACCATCATTTGCAGATAAAGGATTAACACCAACTAATGCACAGATAAGAAGACAAACACCTTATGGTGCATCTTTTGTAAGACCTCTTCCTTTTGATGGTGCTACACTTTATGTAGAAAAATCTGGTAAAACAGTTAGAGAGTTTTTATTTAGTGATAAAGAATCTGCTTATGTATCAACGCCTTTATCTTTAATATCATCTCACCTTATAAGTAATCCAACACAAATAGCATCTATTAAAGGTGCATTTGATAGACCAGAACAATATGCGTTTATTATAAATGATGATGGTTCTATGGCTGTGTTTCATTCTATACGTAATGAAGAAAAAGCTGGGTTTACTAAATGGACTACAACAGGAAGATATCATTCAGTTGTTGCTATTGATGACAGAGTGTTTGTTGCTACAGTTAGAAACTTAGGTTCTGGTACAAACAGTTATGTATTAGAAGAATTAAAGACTACAACAAAATTAGATTGTGCAAAAACATATACAGCAACATCAACAGATAATGGAATATTTACAACAACAACACCTTTTGCAAATGGTGCATCACTAGCTGTAATAGAAGGAAACAACTTTATTGGAACATTTACAATGGGTAGTAGTCAAATAAATGTTTCAGCAGTTAAATTAATTAATAGTGCAGAGATTGGTTTTAGTTTTACAAGTAGTTTAAAAACATTACCTATTGATGCTAGTGTAGCTGGTGGTCCATTAACTGGAGAACCAAGAGCAATAACAAGAGTTAACCTTGACTTGATATCTACTTTATCTGTATCAGTTAATACAATACCACTAATAATCCAGGGGGTTACTGATAATGTTACAAGTAGTGAAATGGTTTTTAATTCGTTTACAGGAAAGAAGGAGTTTAGATTGTTAGGTTATAGTCGTGACCCAAGAGTAGAGATAACACAGACAGCACCATTAGATTTACAGATTAATGGTATGATAGTAGAGGTGGCGTTCTAATGTGTGTTCCAGCTCCACAATTATTAATGTTATCTACAATGGTTGGTGTTACTGGTTCTTTAGCAATGGGTTCTTCTGCTTCAAGGTCTGCTGTTACTGGTGCAATAAGAGATGTTAAACAAATGCAGAAAGATAAAGAACTTGCAGAGCTTCAAGCAGAAACAGCAATATCAGAAAGACTAAAAGATTTTAGTGAAGCAACAGCTTCTAATGTTGTAGCAACAGCTATGATGGGTAGAAATATAACAGACCCATCTATGAAAGCATTGTTTCAAAAGAACTATAATACTGTTCAACAAGATGTTGCTTCTATGAAATTGCAACATAGAATGAATCAAGAGAAAAGAGATTTAATGATGGAAACAACATTAAGTTCTGCTGGACAAAGAGCAACATATGCAAGACGTAGTTCATTATTAAATGCAGTCAATATTGGTACATCTGGCATTACGAAGATACAGGACATAGAAACATAATGGCGATAAAAGTATTAAAAAGAGAACAATCCGTATCACCAGTTGGTATTATAAAGTCAGATACTTTTGATGCTAATGCTGAGTTAGCAAAAGATATTGCGAACACTGCTACTAATATGATGGGTCAAGCATATCAACAAGGTGCAGAAGAAGCTAGAAAGACAGGTATTGAAAGAGCTAATCAAGTAAAAATTAAAACTTTAAATCCAGAAGAAGGGTTTGTTCAAACAGTCAATGCTCCAGAAACATTTGGTAGAATAGCTACGGCAAGTTTTGAAAATGTAATGAACAAGCGTTATGTAGATAGCATTGAATCATCTATGCGTTTAGAATTAAAAAAGTTTTCTTTAGACCCAAACAATATAGATATGATGGATAATCCAGCATTGTATCAAGAGAAAGCCACAGAGTTAGTAGCTGGTTTTGTAAAAGCTTCACCACAACAATTTCAAGGTACAGTAAAACAATTTGGTACAAAGCTTATAAGTGCTGGTTTAACAGATGTTGCAGTCAACCAACACAAAAATGCAATGAAAAAGATTACGTCTAATTTTGTTGAAGATATGAATGTTAACATTATTGAAATGAATAACATAGTTTCTAATAGTGTTGATACTGGTGATTATACTGATGCTGTTACAAAGTATAATGACAATGATGCCAAGATAGATGAAATGCAACCTTTACTTTCGGATAGTGCTTATAGACAACTTAAAGATGCAAATACATTTAACTATGTAGAACAAGCTATTACGTCACATATGTCTGGTTTAAACAAAGCACAAGCAGAAGAAGTTGCAATTCAATGGAGAGAAAATGCTTGGATACAAGGTAATATGGACCCTGTAATTCAACAAGCAATGGATTCAATACCAAAGACAGGAAGATTTAGAAGAATAAAAGAAGGTATGAATCGTACAATTAATTCATTGTTAAGTATGAAAAAAGCAGAATCAACAATGAAAGTTGGCGATTATGGTTCTGCAGGAAATGCAGATGTAGTTTTGGCTGAAGCTCAAAAGATTAATGGTCTTACATTTGATGATGGAAGTATTGATTATAGTAAACCACAATATAAAGAACTTGTTGAGAAATATGGTGAGATAGATAAATCACTAGCAGATTTTGCTGGAAGATATTTAGCTGGAACTATGACTGACCCAGATGGAACTGTAGGATTTAGATTGTATCAGCTGTGGAATAACTTAGCTTACACCAGAGGTGAAACTGGAATGGGTGATGTTCTTAATGATAAGTTTTTTACCAGTAAAAATGCTCAAGAGTTTCATAAAGTTATGACTGCTGTTGATAAGTATATGCAAATAGATACTAATGAAGAACAATTTGTAAAAGCAATTACTCATTATAGAAGAAGTCAATCAGAAAAAAAAGAGTGGGTTCTTGCTATTGGTCAAGACTTAGGAATTAAAGAACCAACAGAAAAAGATATTCGTAACCAAATAATGACAACTTTAATTAATGATACAACTTTTAGTAGTCCAGCTATGAGTAAAGCTGAAGCAGAAAACTTTGTTGATGAAGTAATATTGTATCAAGCAATGTCTGTTTTTGATGGCACTAATCTTTCTACAGCAGATGCTATAGCTAAGATAAGAGAAACAGTAAAAGATGATTTTCAAGAAGATGATGGAATGATAAATCCAAATGGTATGAGAGCGTACAGTTCTGTTACAGAAAAAATACCAAATCCAGATGCTGGTAAAGTAGCTGGTATTGGTGGAATGTATGGTAAGTCACCAGAATATTTTGAAAGAACTACAAAGTTTCCTACATATATGAAGACTAGATTTGCTTTGAAGTCTGTGTTTGATAGAATGGGTTTTCCAGATGGTGCTGAAAGATTTAAAAAACACATTGAAGATGTAGTAAAAATAAGTTTAGGTGCTGAAATATTTGATGAAGCTGGTGATATAGATGATGTCTTTGAATCTCCAAATAATTATAAATATGCAAAAAATATATTTATACAGCCACAAAGAAACTCTACAGTAGAAAATCCATTTTATAATGTGTTTATAAAAGATACTGAAACTGGCGAACTTCAACCTTTAGTTATTAATGGTCATCAATTAGCTTTACGAGCAGAAGACTTTAAGATGGGATTAAAAAGAGAAGAGTTTGTTAACAAAGAAATGGCTGACTCTATAGCAAGTAAAGGTCTTATTGTTAATAAATTAGCAAGTGGCCAATTAGATACAGAAGCACAAATTAGAATTACTAATGAGTTTAAATCTAGCAGAGCTAAATATGAAAAGATTTTAAAAGCAAATAAAAATTTTGGTACTAGATTAACTGATGCAATAGCTGGTTCTGGCTCACGAGTTGGAGCAACAGATTTACTTAACATTGGAATGGAAATGCAATTTGGTGGTGAAGCAGATTCTTTATCAAGTGACTTATTTGTAGATGAAGAAACAGTTGTTGAACAAACAATAAGTGCTTTAAAAGAAGTCCCAGACCACCTTCATAAAATAATATTTGGCAGAGATTCAAGGTATCCAGTTGGTGCTGGTATAGAATCATTGGAAAGAAATAATCCAACTAATATTAGATTTAATAGAAGTAATCAATGGAAAGGAAAAATGGGAGATGATGGTAGTGGTTTTGAAACATTTGAAGATAACACACAAGCCTTTCGTGCAACTGCTATTATATTAAAAACTTATAATAAATCATATTTCAAAATGAAAATGACAGTACCACAAATGTTAAGTAGATGGGCGCCACCATCTGAAAATGATACTCAATCATATATTGACCACGTACTTGATACAACAGGCTTAGATAAAGATGATGTCATTGATACAAGTGATGAAGAAATGATGTTAAATATAATTAAAGTTATGACCAAACACGAAATAGGTGCAAACAATTATAACAGCTATAATGAATGGGATAGTGAAATACTTGATGGTATTCGCATGGCAAATCAATGATAGACCAAGAACAAGCTGGATTATTTAGAAATACAAATACAAGACCTGATTACTTTCCAAGAGGTACAAGGATTATGGCACCAGACCCTATTGGTTGGTGGGGTGAAGTAGGTACTATGCTGAAGTATCAATTTAGTCCAGCGTATAGTGCATTAGAAAGTTTGCAGTATGATGTTGATGAAAACTTTAGACCAGAAGAACATTTAGATTTTGATAAAGAAAATATACCTTACTTAATGAACGCAAAGTCTTTAGAGCATTTGCAGTTTCTAAGAAATAATGAAGTAAAACAACTTGCAATAAAACAAGATATGCGACAAGTAAGGTGGCACTCTATGTTAGTTGGTGCTATGGCTGACCCTTTGACTTGGCTCATTCCTTTTAGTTTAGCTGGTAAAGGAATCTATGCTGGTGTTATGTCTGGAGCAAGAGCTGGTGCTGGGTATGGTATTCTATCAGAAACTATACGTGCGCCCTTTGACCCAACTAATACAAGTACTGAAACAATAACTAATATAGCTGGTGGTGCAGTATTTGGTGGAGCATTAGGTGGAGTTGTAAGAACACCATCTGCTATATTAAGACATAGAAGAGCAGTAAGTAGAGCAACAAAAGATTCACACGATATACTAAATAAGTTTGAAACTAAAGTTAGAACTACAAAGTTTAAAGTAAGTGACCTAGCTAAAAAATATTCTGTTAATTTTAAAGTTGGTCCACTTCCTGTTAAGCCTTTACTTAAAGGACAAAAACCTCAACCAACACCATTAGCTAAATATAATCGTGATACTAATACAGTATTTATTGATGATGATGCTTTAATAAAATCTTTTAATGAAAAGCGTTGGACAAAACCTAGAATGAGAGGTGTTAAACCTTTACCAGAAGAAACATTCCAAACACCAGAAGAATGGAGAAACTTTGTTGTTATGCACGAAGTAGCACATAGCACTACAAAGAAGATGGCAAAAGAAACTACAGCTAAGTATGAAAACAGAATAAATAAAAAAGCATTAAAGATGCTTGATGAAGAACAACAAATAGTAAAAGATAATACACCAATCAAAGATGAGTATGACTTAGCATTACCAAATGTTATAGGTAATATTGTTTCTACACCTTACAGAAAAGCAATTCAGTTTGTTGGCAAAAATAAAAAGAAACTACCTCAAGAGATTAAAAGATTATTTCATATGGGATTTGCAGATGGTGGCGTTTTAACCAAAGGTATGATGGCTGGACGTAGTGTAATATCTGTTCAACAACTTAAAGGAAAAGCATTTGGTTTATTAGGTGAAGTTCAATATGCATTGGAAAATTTACATTATCAACAAGTACGTAATTTAAAAGTTAATAGAGATGTAGAAGCTCCAAGAGGTTACTTTGGATATAAGTATAGAGATAAAATGTGGACTAAACCAGATGGCAATACATTTGGAGAGTTCTTAGAAAGAACAATAACTTATTATATGCTTAATGTTTCTGAAGCTACTATGAAGGGTATTGATGGTGTAGATTTAAGTTTCTTAAGATTTAATGAGAAGACTCATTTTGCTGGTAAACCTATTACAAAGTATGAAAAAGAAGCTTCACAAGTTATAAAAGACTTTTTTGAAAATTATAGAAAAGAAGCTATGGACGCTGGTTTATTTGATATGGCAAAAGAAGTTGCTCAAATGAAAAAGTTTAGAGATAGATACATAACATCAAGAGTAAATCGTTTATCAAAACTTATAGTTGATTCACAAACGCCTTCAAAGAAAACTTTAAAGAGTACACAATACTATAGAAGTAGACTTCAAGATGCAGAAGCAGATTTAAAAACATTAAATAAAAAAATTGATGATGCTGAAAAACAAATGAAAGATGGAAAGTTTACTCCACCTTTTGAAGAAAATTACTTTAGTCGTATTTGGGATACTGGTTTTATTTTAAAACACAAAGATAACTTTATAAAATTAGTTGATGAATCTTATAAAGCTATTCCATATAAATTAATAAGAGATAGAAAAACTGGTGTTGTACGTAGAAAAGAGTATGACCAAGACCCTGTTAAAAGAAGACAACGTGCTGAAAAGTTTGTAGATGAATTATTAGCTGGTGATACTGTAGAAGATATGTCACAGATAATGGCACCATTACAAGTTGCTGGATTACACCCAAGAAATCTTAATGCTCCTAATTGGTTTGGTTATAAAGATGTTGATGGTGAAATATGGAGAATGACAGACTTTATGATTACTGACCCAATGGCAGTAATGAGAAACTATACATTTAGAGTTGCACCAAAAATAGAATTTAAAAAAATGTTTGGTGGTACAGCAAAAGAAATACAAGACTCTATTGAAGCTAGAATGACAGATGACGGTTTTGATGGAGAAGATATTGCAAAAATAAAAACTTACTTTGATGTTTTATATAGAAGAGAAGTAGGTCAAGTCTACGATAGACCACTAGGTGCAGATAATGAATTTTCAGCAAATGTTAGAGCATTAGGAACTACAACTTTTTTAAGTGATAGTGGTAGAGCATCTATTGTTGATGCTGGTAATGCTGTATTTCAATATGGATTTAAACCTTTTCAAATGGCTATGGAACGTATGGTGGATAGAACAGCTTGGAAAGCTTCTAAAGCTACAAGAGCTATTGGTTCTGGTATTACTGAAAAACACGTACTAGGTACTGTATCACAAAAGGTAGTTGATAATGCAAATACACACCCTGTAACTAGAACGTGGGGAAGAGCAAGAGATTCATTTGTAGATTTTTCAATGGACTTAAATTTTTTAAGACCACTGACCACCTATATGAAAGAAATGATAGGTAACTTTTCACAACACGATATCATTGATAAGTCATTAAGATACTCACAGTTAACTCCATTCGAGAAAGCTAATCTTGCTAGACACGGTATTGGAGAAAAACAAGCAAGGCTAATAGCAACACAAAAAAAATTCTTTGAACAAGATGTTGGAAAAACCAGATGGTATTCTAACATAGATAAATGGCAAGACCAGAGAGCCAAAGATGCTTTTATGGCTGGTCATCAAACATATATTAATTTAGGAAGTTTAACAGCAACAAGTGCAGATAAATTTTCTTTAGTTGATGGACAACTTTATGTAAAGTATAGACCTTTTATGGCTAAGTTTGGTTATAAACCAGACCCTATGACATCAGCAGTAGGTCAAGATATGATTCGATTTCAAAGTGGTGCAATGGCTTTACCATTTATGTTTTGGAATTATGGTTTGGCGGCGAATCAAAAAATATTACAAGCTGGATTTGACCCAACAAGACCATTATCGCAAAGATTGTTTGGTGCAAGTATGATGATTGGTTTAGGATATATAATAGCTTCTTGGAGAGTACCAGATTATATGTGGGAAAAAATGAGTTATTCTAAAAGAATGGCAAGAGCTGTACATTTATCTGGAGTAACAGGAATGTACTCAGACTTAGCTTATATGGCTATTCATATGACAAAAGGTGCTGGATTTAAAGGACCACAAAATGAATTTGCTATGTATAACCCAGACACTTATGATGCTTTTATGGAACCATTTGGTGCTGGATTTGGATTGTTAGGCGATTATGGTAGAGGTCTAACTACTATGGCAACAGATAGCATACCAAAAGGATTAGCACAAATTCCATTTCCTCTTCAATACAATATGTTTATACGTGATGAAGTTAGGGAAATGAGAAGAATGTTGCGTAATATGTAATTTTATGTATATAAGGATAGTATTATGGCTTTAGATATTAGTGCAGAAACCCCCAGAGTTCAATACACAGTTACTTCTGCTGACTCTACTTTTGATTATGATTTTGAAATATTCCAAGATTCAGACATAAAAGTTTTTGTAGACTCAACATTAAAGACTTTGACAACTCACTATACAGTTAGTGGTGCTGGTACTACTGGTGGTGGTACAGTTACAATGACAAGTGGTAATGCAGTTACTAACGCAACAGTTACATTAGTGCGTGATATAACAATACAAAGAACTACTGACTTCCCAGCTTCAGGTTCATTTCAGGTAGACTCTTTAAACACAGAACTTGATAGAATTACAGCAGTACAGCAAACTCTTGAAGATAATATTGCACGTTCACTTAGACTAGCAGATGAAGATGCTACCTCAACTTTAACATTGCCACTAAAAGATGCACGAAAAGGTAGATACCTAGCTTTTAATGCTACAACTGGTAATGCAGAAGCTGGACCAACACAAACAGATGCAACACTTATTGCTACTGTCACTACTGATATTGCTCTACTTGCTGATATACAAGATGGCACAACAGCTACAAATGCTATTACAACAGTAGCCACTGCAAGTGGTAATATTCAAACAGTAGCTACTGCAAATAGTGCTATCAATACAATAGCTACAGGAACAACAGGAGGAAATTCTAACCTCACTAATTTAAATACAATCGCTACTGGTACAACTGGTGGCAATGCAAACCTTACTCAAATAAATGCAGTAGCTTCTGATTTAACAGACATAAATACAGTAGCTAGTAAAGCAACAGAAATAGGAAGATTAGGAACTACTGATGCAGTAGCAGATATGGCATTACTTGGTGATAGTGCAATAATTACTGATATGGGATTACTTGCAGTAGATACAGTAATTGCTGATATGGCACTACTTGCAGACCCAGCAGTAATAACTGATATGGATTTGTTAGGTGCTACTGGAGTTATTGGAAACATTGCTTCTGTAGCTGGAAAAACTACAGAAATAGGAGCGTTAGGAACAAATGCAAATATAACTAATATGACTGCTCTAAATGGCACAAATGTTATCACACATATGGCTAATTTAAATGGCACAAATGTTATTTCAAATATGTCTAACCTTAATGGTACTGGTGTATTAACCAACATTGCAAACTTAAATGGAACTGGTGTTCTTACAAATATAGCAAATTTAAATGCTAGTGGAGTTATTGCAAACATTGGTACAGTTGCTAGTAAAGATACAGAAATTGGACAACTTGCACCAAAGGCAACAGACATTTCTACTGTAGCTGGTAAAATAACTGATGTTGAAGCTGTTGCACATTTAGAAGACGGAACAACAGCAACAAGTGCTGTATCAACATTATCTGCTAGAAGTTCTGATATGCAAACTC
>Ga0163180_10000726_pt1 | contig 19024 bp, 14 predicted proteins | sample AtlANTMetagenome_2_FD_109647 | JGI IMG/M metagenome (GOLD analysis project Ga0163180, IMG submission 109647) | Marine eukaryotic phytoplankton communities from the Atlantic Ocean - Atlantic ANT 4 Metagenome | ecosystem: Environmental > Aquatic > Marine > Oceanic | place: North Atlantic Ocean...
CAGCGCGCGTCATCCAGGCGCCCAAACCCGTCGAGATCATCATCGCGGTAGAAGCTGTGACAGCCCAGGGTCCCTTCCACATTGGCCAGCCCATCGCAGTCATCATCGTAGCTGGTCAGGCACGTCTCAATGGCACCGGGGTGGACATCGGGGTTGGAGTCATCGCAGTCTTCCCCGCCCGCTGCTATCGAGTCGTATCCATCGCGATCGGCATCCGGAGTGATGAACCCATCGCAATTGGTGTCTTCGGTCGAGTCCGGAAGCTCGATGGCACCTGGGTTGATGTCTGCCCGGGTGTCGTCACAGTCCCCGCCATACTGACCGGAGGGGATGGCAAGCGGCGTCAGGCCTTCGGACTCCAGCATGGCCTCGTAATCTTCGTGCCAGAAGCCATCATCATCCGCATCGCCATCACCATCTGCTTCCTCATCGCAGTTGTCCTCGATGCCATTGTAGTAGATCTCTTCGGGGCCCCGGCTCTGCCAAGCGGTGGTGGTGTCATCGCAGTCATCCGCATTGGCAACAAACCCATCCGGAGCCTCGCAGGTCGCCGATACATTCTCCGGATTACCAAACCCATCCCCATCGGCATCGACATACCAAAGCGGCGGTTCTGCGACGTCCTCATCGACGTCGCCATCGCAGTCGTTGTCGAGGTCATCGCACAGCTCCGGATTGCCCGGGTACGCAGCTGCATCATTGTCGTCGCAGTCTGTGGCATCCTCCACCGCACCCTCAGGCTGCATGCAGGCGAGGATCTCCTCCGCTGCATCCCCAAAGCCATCGCCATCGGCATCCAGGTAAAACACCCAGTCCTCGGCATCCTCGTCGATCTCTGAGTCACAGTCATCATCGATGGTGTTGCATCGATCCTTGGCATCGGGATGCACCCGTGGGTCGAGATCATTGCAGTCACCGCCCACATCCACGAAACCCTCTGGCTGGCTGCAAGCCCGCTTGACCGACTCGGGATCACCAAATCCGTCCGCATCCGCATCGGCAAACCACTCCTGCGCTGCACCCGCATCGCCATCGGACTCATCGCAGTCCTCTGTCCAAGAGACCCCATCTCCATCCGGGTCCTCTCGCCACTGCGCATGCTTGTCCGAGATGTAGGCACACCCAGTCAAGGCCTGAGACAGGACGAGAGTCAAAACGAGCCTACAGTTGGACATCTGGCGGATTATTGCACGGACAAAGACCTCTTGCCCGGGTCCAAAGGTACCAATGACCGAGACAAACACAAGACCGTGGGTGGTCATGAAGTTCGGCGGGACCTCCGTGTCCTCTCTGGACCGCTGGGAGACCATCGCTGCACAGGTGCGCAAAATTGTCGAGGAAGGTTGCCAACCTCTCGTGGTCTGCTCAGCGATCAGTGGCGTGACCAACGCGCTTCAGGACATCCTTTCAGCCACCAAGGACGGCCACCCCGAGGCGGCACTACAGCAGCTCAGAGCACGCCATGAGGAGCTCGCCAGCCAGCTGGGAGTCGATGTCCAGGCACTCATTGCCGACCGGCTGGACGACCTTGAAAAGCAGGTACTGGGAGCCGCCCTGATCGGAGAGGTACCCCATCGCCTCAGGGCGCGAGTGATGGCAGCAGGGGAGTTGATGAGCACCCGCTTGGGTGCAGCCTTCCTGCAAGCACAAGGGCTGGAGACATCCTGGATCGATGCCCGGGCCCACCTTCAGAGCTCGGATGAGTCCGATCTTCCACAAGAGCGGCGAATCCTCCAGGCAAGCTGCTCCTTTGAGGCCGATCCGGAGCTGCAGCGCTCCTTGGGATCCATCCAGTCGGACGTCTTGGTGACACAGGGCTTCATCGCCCGAGATCGCGATGGAGAGACCGTCCTCCTCGGGCGGGGCGGATCGGACACATCGGCGGCCTACCTGGCGGCACGCTTGCAGGCAAAACGCTGCGAGATCTGGACCGACGTCCCCGGCCTCTTCACCGCCGATCCACGCAGCGTGCCCTCCGCACGCGTCCTCCGGCGACTTGGATTCGCCGAGGCACAAGAGATCAGCACAATGGGGGCCAAGGTCCTCCACCCAAGAGCGATCCCGCCGTGCCATCAGCAGGGCATACCTCTGCACATCCGCTGCACTCCCAGGCCGCAGCTGGCGGGAACTGTCGTGGACGCGGGCCTGGACAACACCACGCCCCAAGTCAAGGCCATCTCTGCCAGGCGCGGCATCGTATTGGTGAGCATGGAGACGGTCGGGATGTGGCAAGCGGTCGGCTTCTTGGCGGACGCCTTTGCCCTCTTCAAGCAGCATGGTCTCTCGATCGATCTGGTGAGCACATCGGAGACCAATGTGACTGTGTCCCTCGATCCAGCAGGCAATGCGCTGGATGAACAGACCCTCCGCACCCTGCTCTCCGAGCTGAACACGATCTGCGAAGCGACCATCATTCAGGACTGCGCCAGCGTCAGCCTGGTCGGCCGCGGCATCCGCTCCATCCTTCATGAGCTGGGCGGGGTCCTTGGACTCTTCGAGGAGCAGCGCATCCACCTGATGAGCCAGGCCGCATCCGATCTCAACCTGACCTTCGTGGTGGATGAGGAACAGGTTGGACGAGTCGTCTCCCGGATGCACGGCCACCTCTTTGGGCGCAAGGCAAAGGGCGCTTTGCTGGGACCCACCTGGGAAGAGATCTTCAAGCCGGATGAAGCGAGCACCTCCACACCGAGCGTGGGCGCCTGGTGGCGCACCGAGCGCGAGAGGCTGCTGCAGCTCGCACAGGATGCAACCCCGCTGTACGTCTATGACCCCGCCGCGATTCGTCGCGCTGCAGATCAGCTCAACCAGATGGACGCAGTGGACTCGCGGTTCTATGCGATCAAGGCCAATTCCCACCCCGATGTTCTCCGCGAACTTCACCGCGCCGGATTTGGGATGGAGTGCGTCTCGCCCGGCGAGCTCGATCACGTCAAGACTCTCTTCTCCGACCTACCCAAGCAACGACTGCTCTTCACACCCAACTTCGCCGCCCGTCAGGAGTACATCCACGGCTTTGAGCGAGGTGCGATGGTCACCGTGGACGCGCTTCATCCCCTCCGCCACTGGCCCGAGGTGTTCCGGGGCCAAGAGATCCTGCTCCGCATGGATCCAGGGGAGGGAAGAGGGCACCACGCACACGTCCGCACAGCAGGTGCCCGGTCAAAGTTCGGCATCGATCCGCAGGTCGTCGATGAGCTTGTGGAATTGGTCCATCGTGCGGGAGCCACTGTCGTGGGACTGCACGCCCACAGCGGAAGCGGCATCCTCACGCCCGATGGGTGGGCGCAGACCGCCCGTTATCTGGCGAACATCGCGGAGCGCTTCCCTTCTGTGCACTCCTTGGATCTCGGTGGGGGGCTTGGCATCGCTGAGAAACCAGGCCAACATCCGCTCGACTTAGCGGCTGTCGATGACTCACTCGCAGCATTCAAGGCCGAGCATCCGGGCCTGAACCTATGGCTGGAGCCCGGGCGCTTTATGGTAGCGCACGCTGGAGTCCTGCTGGCGCAGGTCACCCAGATCAAGAAGAAGGGGGAGATCACCTATGTGGGCATCGATGCGGGCATGAACAGCCTGATTCGCCCCGCGCTGTATGGCGCACACCACAGCATCGTAAACCTCACCCGCCTGGATGATGCACCGTCGATGGTCGCCAATGTGGTAGGCCCCATCTGTGAGAGTGGAGATGTCCTGGGCCACTCGCGTCACCTGCCGCAGACCCAGGCCGGTGACATCCTGCTCATCGCCAATGCCGGCGCATATGGACGGGCCATGGCATCGGAGTACAACCGCCGCCCACCGGCGGATGAGGTCATGCTGGACCGCTAGCCGGACCGCCGACTTCTCGACGCAGCAAGGAAGACGACCACGATTACCGCCACTGCGATTCCCGCAGGCGGGCAAGCCCAGACGGAGAGAGCCCCAAACCCGGCGGCCATGAGCCAGAACCCCGGGCCGAGCGCACCGGTGGCCGCACGAGGCGCCAGGAGCTCATTGGTAATGAGGATGATGCGACCGGCGGGGCCCTGGCGAACGCGCCAGCCGTTGTCGGTGGCCACAGCCTGCAGCGCATCCCCCACCACCTGCGGAAGGACGGCCCTGCCGATCGAGTGGCGTCCTCGACCCGTGATCAGGCACACCGCACCGCTCTTCAGCTCCTCACCATGCACCGAGACAATGGACACCACGCGCTTGGCCAGCGCCGGACCCAGATCATGAAGATCAATGGTCGGCAGGCCACCCTCCGCCCACAGGTGAGACGCGCATCTCCATGGGCGCTCATCCGCCCAAGGCAGCTTGTCGGCCTTGGGCTCAATCTCAACCAGCGCCTGGCTCAAGGCGGACAGGTCCGCCGATGTGGCGTCCTTGCCTATGACCTATCCACCCACCTGAGTGGTCAGGTAGTTCTGCAGACCGATTCGCTCGATCATGTCTTGCTGCTCTTCCAGCCAGTCCAGGTGAGTCTCCTCACTCTGCAGAATCGCATCCAACATCATGCGAGTCCCGTTGTCACCCGCCTCCGCACACTGCGCGATGGCCTCATTCAATCGGGGAATTGCTTCCTTCTCAAGCGCAATATCGTTCTCAAACATCTCTGGAACGTTCTCTCCGATACGGAGGCGACCCAGGCGCTGCAGGTTGGGCAGGCCTCCCAGATACAAGACGCGATCGATGAGCTCAGTGGCGTGCTTCATCTCATCGATGGACTCGGTCCAGAGCACCTGGTACAGCCGCTTATAGCCCCAGTTCTCCACCATCTTGGCGTGAAGAACGTACTGGTTCACTGCCGTAAGCTCCGCGGTCAGGATTTCATTGAGGGTCGCGATGATCGCTTCGTCGACTTTGGTCGCCATGTGTGAATCTCCCATGCATGTGGGAGGTTTCTACACCGTCGCAAACACCTGTGCCACAGGGTTTCCAGCCGCACTTTGTCCATGATGGGCGCGTCGATCCAGAAGGATCTCACGCAGAGTCTCCATGCAAGAGCCGCAGCTATCGCCTGCGCCGCACTGTTTTCGGATCGACTCGGCAGAACTGCATCCAGCCGTGATCGTCTCACGTACTTCGCGCTCGTTCACTCCGTGGCAGATGCACACGATCATCCAGTTCAGACCCCTATTGTGAAAATGATATTCAATTTCACTTCAAATTGCAATCTGTACTTTCTCTCTTCAAAGGCCTCATGATGGTGGAGAACAATTCCGATCCTCATCTTGGAGGTTCTCTGTGCTCACACTATGTCTCGCTTTGTTGGTGCCCGATGCCAGTGCATGGCAGGTACGAAACAACGACCACGGGCAAGAGCTGAGCTGGAAGAACCGAACCATCTCCTACCAGGTCGATCCATCCAACAATCAAGACCTCAGCGAGGCCGCGGTCGAGTCCATGATCGCGGCGGGCACACGCAGCTGGACAACACCGGTTGGCGACGGGCTGGCATTTGTCGATGAAGGGCGAGCGACAGGGCGCATCGATCCGCACGATGGGGTGAACATCATCTACTTTGAGGATGAGTGGGATCACGATCCGGCACTGGTCGGCTTGACCTTCGTATGGAGTCGACCCGATGGCGAGATCATCGGATTCGACATGGCCTTGAACACCGAGGATCACGATTGGGCTGTAGATGGGACCCCAGGCCACAACGATCTATTGAACACACTCAGTCATGAATTTGGCCACGCCATTGGTGTCGATCACAGCCCTGAAGTCGAAGCGGCCACGATGTACCCCAGCACCTTTCCTGGGGAGCTGGCCAAGCGGGACTTGGACTCCGATGACAAGTCGGCTGTGCAGTACTTGTACAACAAGTCGAGTGTGGGCCCCGATGTACAAGCCGGCTGCAGTACATCTGCAGCACCCAGCCACCTGGCATGGCTCTTCGCCCTGCCGCTCCTCGTCCGGAGAAGAGACCGATGAGAACCCTATTGATCTTGCTCACGGTGTGCCTTCAGACAGCGTTCGCAGCCGAGCCTCTCAACTCCATGCGGGTCCATGATCTCAGCCAGCGCTCGGAGTCTGTGGTTCGAGGACACGTGCTGCATCAGAGAATGGAGTTCGACCAAAATGGGGTGTGGACCGTCGCGATGGTTCGCGTGACCGAGACCTTGCAGGGCCCAGTGCACCCCATCCGTGAGGTGCGTGTACCCGGCGGAAGACTGGAAGATCTCGAGGTCATGGTTGCACGCGCGCCAAAGCTGATCCCTGGAGATGACGTCTTGCTATTCTTGAAGGGCGATCAGATCGTTGGCCTGGGAGAAGGCGCATTCGTCATCGATCAGGAGCGTGTCTGGCGAGCCCTGGATGCCTGGACCTTTGTCCGTCCAACACTTCAGACCACCGCCGAGGGACCGGATGCCAGCGTCGAGTTGGCCAAGGTTCGCAACCAACTCAGCGGCGATCACGCTTCCAGCGACCACCCTTCTTCAGTCGCGAACTGACAATCGAGCGCTGACGCTCCTTGTAGAGATGGTGGGCGTTGTCCCCCTCCTCATTGAGCCGTGCAGTCTCCCGATCGAGCACCTGGAACTCCACCAAGACAAACACGGTGCGTCCCAGAAGCGATCCGTACCGAACATTGACCAAGTGGTCGACGCGCACCGGGAAGTCCACGATGAAGTTCACCATCCGGTAGCCATCGCCCGAGAAGGGGTTTTGCTCCGGGTTGATGTCCTCGCCCTGATCGCCTCCCTGCAGCATCTCCTCAATGCCCAGGTACTCCGGCCGCCTCAGGACCTCCGCCATGTCCACCAAGTTGTTGTGACTCTGGCCCGGAATCACGTAGTTGAAGGGGAAGAGATTGTGAGTCAGCCAAGCGACCGCAGGCAGGATCTGATCGCGCTCCTCGGTCACGATCCGAAAGCGAAGCTTGTCGAAGATGGTGACCGCGGTGTTCTCCTTCTTGGAGATGAGCTTGGTGATGATCGAATTGCGGGTCTTCCGGCTGCCGTAGAAGGCCACCAGGGGAAAGCCTTGCTTCCGCATCTGGTCGGCAGCCGCGACGATCCGACGCTCCGCGAGGTCGAGGAGGTCGGCTTCCGATAGCGGGGTCTGGTGCTTAAGCTCCGCTGCCTCCAGGTGGTTGATGACATGCATCAGCTTCATGATCACGCATGCCTGAATCTGACGCCGACGAAAGCCGCCGGTCTCGCTGGCCAGCAGAAAGACCTCTCGAATGTCTTCTGGGTTCTTGAGCTCTTCGGGAAAGTGCAGGCCCAGGTGCTCCTGGAGGTAGTTGACAGACTCCCCATAGACAAAGCGCAGCCGACGCTGATCTTCCGGATCATTGGTGTCGATCATGTGCAACCGCAAGAAGCGATCCACACTCTCCAGATCCCGGAAGTTGGATCGATTCCAGTCGATCACCGAATTGCCGCGGAGAATCAAGCGCACGATCTCCAGGCTCGCCGGGTCAAGGGCGAGATCTGGAACCGCTGAGAGTCGAGACTCAATGTGAAGAATATCGCCTTCTGGCATTCTCAAATTATCCGCTACAGAACTGTTTGAACAAAGAGTGCTACCCGGTTGAGCGCGGCATCGTCAAACATCCATAGCTGGTGAGAAGACACCAACCGGGCCCGAGTTTGAGCCCGTCACAGGGGTTCGTGCGTTAGACGGCGGCCATGGCAAAGAAGACATCCGCCCTTTCTGCAATGAGTCGCGCCACAGGTGCGCTTTTCAGCAATCTTCCCACCGTATTGATGCTCGCCCTGCCGTTTGGCATCCTGGCTGGCTGGCTCAATCACACCATCCTCGGCCAGTTCGGATCCGGGCAGCCATCCGAAGAAGATCTGGCGCCCATGATCGGCGCCTTCGTGGGCATCTATGTGCTGGTGGAGATCATCCTGGGTCCGATCCTGGCAGCGATGAGCGTGTATACGGCTCGCTCACACACCCACGGCACTCCGGCTCCGTTCATGAAGGGCTTCAACTTCGCCCTGAATCGCTACGGGCGAATGCTGAAGTGGCATGCGATCGCGTGGCTCACCATTCACTTTGGTCTGGCACTGATCTGCATTCCAGGTCTGCTCTTCGTGGCAATCTACGCCTTTGTCGATCCAATCCTGTGCTTGGAGAAAGAGCCCTGGCCGCTGGCACGCAGCAAGAAGCTGACCCGCGGGCGCAGGCGGACCATCTTCCTGGCATTTCTGCCCTGGCTCATTTTCTCCCAGGTCGTTCAAGCGCTCGAGCTGTTCGGAGTGGTCTCCGCGAAGGTTGCAGACATCGTGGTCGCGACCGGCATTCAGCCCACCGATATGTCCTACATGCGCTTTGTCGATCTCGGAACCCTGATCGGCTACGTCGGGCTGAACACCCTGCTGTATGGCGTGCTCATCTGGACCTACATGTGCTTCTACATGGTCTATGAGGACCGAACGACGCCGAAAAGCAAGCCTGCCTCGTCGTGACGTCTGCCTATCTGGAGCACCTGAGCAAGGGCTGGCCGGAGGAGCAGACACTTGCAGGACTGCCGGGAGGAGCCGCCAGCTATGCGATCTCTCAGGCGGTAGACGAGCCCACCTTGGTGGTGGTTCCGACTCCCGGTGATGCCGATCGCATGGTGCGGGAGATCGCTTTTCATCGCCCAGAGCTGCCCGCACGGGTCCTGCCACCCGACGATGTTCGACCATACGATGGCCTCTCCCCACACCCCGAAGTCATTCTTCAGCGCCTTGCCTGTCTGGATCTGCTGGCCGGTGAGGAAAAGGCGGTTGTGGTCGCCAGCGCCAGAGCGCTGTGCCACCGCGTCCTCCCCGTAAGCGCGCTGAATGCGCTCACTGAGACAGTCCAGCGGGACGATCGAATCGACCCCGGAGTATGGGTCGAGGGACTGGTTCAGCGAGGCTACCGGAGCACGCACCGAGTGGATGAGCCTGGATTGGTGTCCAGCCGAGGTGCGGTCGTGGACATCTGGCCCACAGGTGCCGCTAAGCCCAGCCGAATCGAGCTCTTCGACGATGAGGTGGAAGACATTCGGGTGCTCGATCCCCAGACCCAACGAAGCACCACAGCTCGCCCATCGCTGCGCATTCCACCGGCTCGAGAGGCGGTACCGACTTCCGAGGCGCTATCCAGAGCTGCGGCGCAGACCGCCAGCGTGGTCGATGAGCTCGGCGCCGGACACGGTACACGCCGAAAGGCGCTGGGCGATCTGCGCAGCGGCCTGTGGTTTCCGGGCGCCGAGGACTACCTTCCTGCTCTTCATGCTCTCGTCTGCCCCACCCGCCATGCACAGAAGCTCGTGGTGGTCGATCCGGATGAAGTGAGCCGGGTCTCCACACACTTCTCCGAGTTGGCCCACAGCCGATGGGAGACCCGCTCTACCGATACGCGGGCGCCAGTCCGTCCCAGCGATCGATACTCCCCAGTGGACACCCTCCTGAGCAACCTACAGGGCGCCACACACATCTGCACGGTAGCCCCCACAGGCGCACGAGACTTCTTCGCCAAGGAAAACCGTGCACTCTTGGTGGGCAAAGGAGAGCTGGCTCCGGTAGCCGGCTGCCTGCGGGACTGGATGGATGCCCAGTGGCGAGTCGCGCTCGTTGCAGGCTCGCGCTCCCATGGAGAGCGCTTGGTCGCCTTGCTTGGACCCCACGGCGTACCACTTGTCCCGCAAGAGCCTGGCGTCTTTGCAGCGCCGGGTGAGATCGGACTGTGGACCGGCGATCTACCGCGAGGCTTTCAGCAGGAGCACTCCAAGCTGGCCATCGTCACCGCCGCAGAGATCTTTGGAGAGAAGCGCGTCTCACGGCGGGTACCCAAGTCGCTGAAGGACGCGACGCTGGGCAGCGTTGTCGAGCTCAAGATTGGGGAATTGGTGGTGCATGTGCGCCACGGTGTCGGCCGCTTCGAGCGCCTCAAGCGCATCGAGCTGGATGGACTGGTCCAAGAGTTCGCAGAGGTGCACTACCGAGGCGACGACATCCTCTACCTGCCGGTCACTCGCTTGGATGAGCTGTACCGCTACCGCGCCGTCGGAAATGCCAAACCACGCCTGGACAAGCTGGGAGGCGAGAGCTGGGACAAGAAGAAGTCCAAGGTCCGAGATCGCATCCTCGCAATGGCTCACGATCTGCTGCAGATGCATGCCGACCGCGCAGTGCGAGCCGGACACGCCTATGTCGGCCAACCCGCGATGTTCCACCAATTCGTAGCCACCTTTCCCTACACCGAGACCCCCGATCAAGAGTCGGCCATCGAGGAAGTACTCCACGATCTAGAGCAGCCCACGCCGATGGACCGCCTGGTCGTGGGAGATGTGGGCTTCGGCAAGACCGAAGTGGCGATGCGTGCCGCCATGCGCGTCGTCTTGGACAACCGTCAAGTCGCCGTCCTCTGCCCCACCACCGTCCTGAGCTTCCAGCACCAAGAGACCTTCAAGGCGCGGTTCGCCGGCCTCCCGATCCGGGTGGAATTGCTCAGCGCATTTCGATCTGCAGGCGAGAGACGAGAGGTGATGAAGGACGTCGCCGATGGCAAGGTCGACATCCTCATCGGCACCACTTCGCTTCTGGGGCAGGACCTTCGCTTTCAGCGCCTGGGAATGGTCATCGTCGATGAAGAGCACCGCTTTGGAGTGAAGCAGAAAGCCAAGCTCAAGCAACTGCTCAATGAAGGAGATGGTGATCCGGTGGACTACCTGGCGATGAGCGCCACACCGATTCCACGCACGCTTCACATGGCGCTGAGCGGCCTACGAAAGGTGAGCCTGATCACCACACCACCCGCCGACCGGCGAGCGGTTCAGACCCGCGTAGTGCCGTTCGATCCACAGGTGATTCGAGAGGACATCTTGGCGGAGCTGAAGCGGGGCGGACAGGTCTTCTTTGTCCACAACCGCGTTCAGTCCATTCACGCGATCGCGCGCTTCCTCCGGGAGCTGATGCCCGAAGCACAGATTGGCGTGGGCCACGGCCAGATGGACAAGCGCCAGCTCGAGCAGGTCCTGGTGGACTTCATTCAGCGCAAGACCCACATCTTGGTCTGCACCACGATCATCGAAAGCGGTGTCGATATCCCCAGCGTAAACACCATGATCATCAACCGAGCAGACGAGCTCGGTATGGCCCAGCTGTACCAGCTTCGCGGACGAGTGGGGCGGAGTCATATTCGCGCCCGCTGCACCCTGCTCGTCCCCGCAGACACCCCCGTCACCCGGGATGCGACCGTCCGACTCCGAGCCCTTCAAGAGCACACTGAGCTCGGAAGCGGCTTCGCGCTTGCCACACGAGACATGGAGGTTCGCGGAAGCGGGACGCTGCTGGGAGAGGCCCAGCACGGGCACATTCAGGCAGTCGGCCTGGACACCTACGTGGAGCTGCTGGAGGAGGCGATCTCAGCAGCGAAGGGAGAGCTTGCCGCCACACGCCTCGATCCCGAGATCGATGTACCGGTACCGTGCTTGATTCCCGAGTCTTGGATGCCTGAGCTCAACGACAGGATCAATGCCTATCGACAGCTCAGCAGTGCACGCACCACGGAGCGAGTCCGAAGCATGGTGAGCGCATGGGAAGACACCTGGGGAGAGCCGCCACCCGAAGTGCTCAATCTGGGCTGGTCTGCCGAGACCAAGGTGCGCTGCCGAAAGCTGGGCATCTCCCATATTCGCTGGAAGAAGGTACGCGTCAGCCTCGATTTCTCCGCCCACACCCCCATCGATCCGGCACACGTGGTCGCCCTCGTCAGTCAACACCCCGAGCGATTCAGTCTCTCAACCGTCCCCAGTACCGACCCGCCCGTGCAGCGCCTGATCGTCCGGTTTTCACCCGATGAAGGGACCTGGCCCTTTCGGTTCCTGCACTGGCTCATGCGGCAATTGGAGAAAGAAGACTCGTCGGTCACTTCATGACGGACGACGCACACCTCCAACTCATGGTATACCGCTGACAGCCCTAAAGTGATCGGAGACACCATGCGGTTGAAGCCCCAAACACTCTCAATACTGAGCAGCATGCTGTTCCTCATCGCCTGTCCGTCTTCTGAGAAGTCCGACGATTCCGCAAGCGAGTGGGATGACGCCGATGCAGACACCGACACGGATGCCGACACCGACGCAGACTCCGACGCCGATGCGGACACGGATGTCGCATGGCTGGGTCAGGCCGCAAGCGGCGCCATCAGCTACGGCATGGTGGTCAACGATGAGGTGATCTGCGACGCCGAGATCAACTTCTCAGGCGATGCCTACACCGGTCGCTGCTCGGATTGCGACTACGCCTTTGCTGTCGAGAGTGAGATCACCGCCGAGAACAGCACTGAAGACTGCTCCTATGTCAGCTGGCTCAGCTTCCAGCCGACCACCGCAGTCGATGGCTTCATCCTGGCACACGCCTCGAACTACTACGTCTCCACCGCCTACTACGACTACTTGGTCAACAACGCACTGCTGCTTGGCTACCACTACAACGGTGCAGGACCCTACTGGCGGGCCATGATCTACGACGGTGGCGCCTACGGCCAAGCCGTCACAGATGGAAACAACGTCAGTTGGAACTTCCACTTTGAGGGCGCCGGATACGACTACTACAGCCCGTACTACTACGACTACTGCGGTGGCATTGAAGAGAGCTCCGAGTCTGCTCACCTGGGCGGCACGGTCACCGGAGAGTCCAACTTGGACTGTGTAGGTGCCGTGGTGGATGTCTGGGAGATCGATGCCCCAAGTGGTGGTTCACTCAGCGTCTCCGTCGATACCGTAGCGTCCGGTACCGCGTTTGATCCCTGGATGCTGATCAACGGACCGGATGGATGTACATCCCATGCATCGGACGACAACTTCGACTGCACCTTCCCACCGCCGGACTACTCCTGCCCATCCGACTCGCTCACCACCGAAGAGGGGACCTACCAAATCTCGGTCATCTCCTATGGTAGCTGCGCCGGTGAGACGGCAAGCTACGAGCTGAGCGTCAACGCAGACTGGGAGGCAGAACTCTCACTGCTGGCGGATGATCATGCTCGGTTCCCCTACGAGGAGACCGAGTACTCGATCAACGGCTGTGCCACGATCTTTGAAGATGGCGATATCTCTGGAGACTACTGCGAGGCCACCCACCACGGCCTGGGCGAGTCCGATCCCGGAGTCGACACCGCGGGGTCAGAGGACACCGCAGGAGTCGAGGACACCGCAGGAGTCGAGGACACTGCTGCGGAGGCACCGATCCTCGACAGCGGCCTCTAGGTCGCCAGCGATATATCGGGCTCAGGGGCGCTCTCTGAGCCCGGATCACGGATTCGAGCGGCACACAACGCGTCATCTCGATATCAGTTGGACAGCCGGGGGCATGGGTGGCCCAGTTCATTGTCATCGAGGGTCTCATCGGCGTCGGAAAGACGTCGCTGTGCCGAATTCTGGAAAAGGAACGCCAGGCCAGGCTCGTCTTGGAGCCATGCGACGACAATCCGTTCCTCGCTTCGTTCTACGCGGATGCGGACCGGTACGCGTTTCCGACCCAGATGTTCTACCTGGCCAGCCGTTTCTCGCAGCAGATGAACCTCAAGCAGGGCGACCTCTTCAGCGACCTCATCGTGAGCGACTATCTCTGGGAGAAGGATCGCCTGTTCGCTGAGCAGACACTCGCCGGCCACGAGATGGCTCTGTACGATCGATTCAGTGGATTGCTGCAAGGTGCCATCACTCCACCGGAGTTCGTGATCTTTCTGGACTCCCCTACCGATGTGGTGATGTCCAGAATTGAGCGCCGCGCGATCGAAGCTGAGCAGGTCATCGAGGCGGACTACTTGGACTCCCTCAGGGAGCGCTACTACTCCTTGTGGAATCGCTACACACAGGCACCCGTCTACGTCGTCGACACCAGCCGCATCCACTACGTCGACGACATGTCCCATCGCCAGACCATGCTTGAGCTCATCGACGGATGGCTACGGGGAGAGCCCGTTGCCGGAGCACCCCGGGCATACCAGCCACCGACGCGTCAGGTGGCGATGTTCTAAATCAGGCGTGGGCGCCCTGCTGGACAATATTGCCGGCAAGCAAGTCCTCCAGCGCCTCGATCCGCGCATCCACCTGATCGAGCTCCAAGAACTGCTGACGGGCCTCGACATCGGGCAGCACAAGGTGGGCCACCGCATTGATGAATGGAATGGGCTCAGGCTGATGCTCGATGAGCTTGAACACTCGCTCTGCCGCCTTGGGGCGGTTGGCCAAGGCCTGACCGGCCATCACCTGCAGTCGCCGTGCATGGGCCTCCAACTGTGTCGGACCACCCAATGGAATGGAGTCTCGAAGCATCTTTCCAAAACCAATGCGGTAGCGGGTGTCCGTGGGAAGCTCTCCAGCGATGGCCATTCGCCCCAGCCCAAGGATCAGCACATTCGAGCGGCCGTCCGGCAGCTGCTGATGCCGAATGATCCGACCAAATCCGGCGACGCTAAACAGCGGCGGAGAGCCATCGTAGTCCGCCTCCCATCCGGGCCGCAGACGAGGGATGGCCAGATAGCCATCCGCAGCCAAGGTGTCCTCGATCAGATCGCGGTAGCGCTCCTCAAAGACATGCAAGGGCAACATGGTGTGCGGCAGAAAGACGGCACCAGGCAGAGGAAACAGCGGCATGGCCTCGCATGCCGTCTCTAGCTCTGCAGTGGTGGGAATCTGAAACACGCCCCCTCCCCGGGGCTAAACTCAAGCCTTGGCGACTGCCGCAGCCCACGCAGCGAGTCGCTGCGCACGATCATCATCCCTCATTTCGGGATCAAATGTGGAGTCCATTGCCCATGCATTGACAATTCCATCGGTAGAATCCCAGAAGCCGACCCCCAGTCCAGCGAGGAATGCCGAGCCCAAAGCCGTGGTCTCCAGCACAGTGGGACGCACACAGCGGGTTCCAAGAATGTCCGACTGAAACTGCATCAAGAGATCATTCTTCGCGGCGCCTCCGTCGACCTTCAGCTCCGCCAGCGGGGTGGCGGCATCCTCGGACATCGCCAAGAGGATGTCCGATATCTGCAGCGCCATGCCCTCCAGGACGGCACGAGCAATGTGAGCCTTGGTCGTTCCACCCGTGATGCCACTGATGAGTCCGCGTGCATCCGGACGCCAGTGCGGCGCACCCAGGCCCGCGAGCGCAGGCACAAAGCTCACACCACCGGCATCTTCCACGCTGCGGGCAAGAGCCTCGATCTCTTCCGCGGAGCGGATGAGCCCCAGACCATCCCGCAGCCACTGCACAGCAGCACCTGCGATAAAGGCGCTTCCCTCCAGCGCATATGTGGTCTCGCCATTCAGACGCCAGGCCACGGTGGTCAGCAAGCCGTTGTCGCTGGGCATCGCGGAAGCTCCGGTGTTCATCAAGACGAACGCACCGGTTCCATAGGTGCACTTGGCAGCACCGCGTGAAAAGCAGGCCTGTCCAAACAACGCAGCCTGCTGATCACCTGCCATTCCCGCGAGGGCAATGCCATCCGGCAGGAAATCCAGTCCACTGGTGCGCCCGAGAATCTCCGCATTGTCGACGATCCGAGGCAGACATGCCCGGGGTACATCGAGCATCTCAAGAAGAGCGTCATCCCAGTCCATGGTGTGGATGTTGAACATCAAGGTGCGGGATGCATTGGAGGGATCGGTCACGTGTGCGCCGCACAGCCGCCAAGCCAGCCAGGCATCGATCGTTCCAAAGAGGATCTCTCCGGCTGCCGCCCGCTCGCGGGCCCCTTCCACGTGATCGAGAAGCCACTTGGCCTTGGTTCCGGAAAAATACGGATCGATGACCAAGCCAGTGCGCTCCCGCACCATGCCCTCCGCTCCCTTGGCCTTCAGCTCCGCACAGAAGTCCGCAGTTCGACGATCCTGCCAGACCAGGGCGCGATGAATGGGTTCACCGGTCTGCTTGTCCCAGAACAAGACCGTCTCTCGCTGGTTGGTGATGCCCACCGCCTGAATCGAAACAGGTCCCGCTTTTTCAACCGCACCCTCGATCGCAGCCTTCACACTCGCCCAGATTTCGGCCACATCGTGCTCAACCCAGCCGGGCTGAGGGTAGTGGTTTGGGAACTCCACATTGTGGGATGCAACCACCTGCACATTGGCATCCAGCAGCAACGCTGTCGTTCCGGTGGTGCCTTGATCGATCGACAGGACACAGTCCGTCATACTTCCTCCTGAGGTAGCACCGACCTATCACACTCTCGCGGGCCATTGAAGGGCGTGCTACCTTGCGGCCTATCGGAGGTACTGTGCGCCATATCACTGCGTTTGCCCTCGCCACTGTGGCCCTGAGCTGCTCTGGCTCCAAATACGACTACGCCGGGTTCCAGACCCACAAGTATTTTCCACTCGATGGTGAGAGCCGACAGTGGACATACCTCAATGAAAATCTGGACTACCTGCTCCAGGTAGACATGCTCAGCCCCAAGGAGCAGGATGGAAGCATCTCCATCGCGACCTTGGAGTACAGCAGAAAGGATCCGACACAGCTGCTGTGGACGGTGAAGTGGTCCAGCAACTCCACAGATGGCATCCAGATCCATGGCTACCTTCTGGAGGACTCCGGAGATGTTGGTGGTGGAGATGACACAGGAGATGCCGGCGGCGATGACACAGGGGACACCACCGATGTGACGGCGGAGACCGGCACCTGGGTCAGCTTCTCACCGCCGATTCAATTCAGCGAGTACCAGATGGCGCCCGGCGACTCTGTACAGAGCACGACCGGGGGTGTGACCTACACATCCACGCTGGTCAGCCAGGAGAAGTGCCCCAACAACTGGGTTGCCGACCCCTGGGACTGCCTGGTGTTCAACCTCGAAGGCGATGACGATCTTCCCTTTGTAGGGACCTGGTGGCTGGCCACGGACTGGGGTGTCTCGCGATTCCAGCCAGCGAGCATGGCCGATGGCGAGCCCTGGGTGCTGACGAAGGCAGAATGGATCGAAGAATAGGCCTGCTGCTAGCTCTAGGAGCATGCGCCCAGCCAACCTGGCGCAATGCAGATCTGCAGATCGATGTCGCGGGCCTCACCGTCGTTGACGAGGACCGCGTCCGCATCTGTGTGACAGGAGCTGGACAGCGCGAGCTCGCCGTGGGCGCTGGGACCATGACATTTCCGGGTTTGCCCGCCTCCGATGAGCTCGAGATTGTGATCAGCCTGATGGAAGAGGAGAGTGCATCCGCCAATGCAGGCCCCACCGTTCTTGGCGGTGAGGCCAGCTATGCACAGCTACAGTGGCAGGAGTGCACGGCGAGCTGCAGTCCCTGCGAGGACGAGGCAAAGGGCGCATCATCGACGGCGAACAACCGCTTATTGGCCGTTCGCGTCACGGACTGAGCACAAGTGGTTCCACGTGGAACCCTCTGCGCCCGGCCGGCTGCTTAGGTTGGTGATACGGTGGAGCCTCTCTTGGAGATTGACGTGGACACCCCCAGCTTGCTCGATGCCACCCGCGTGGGATTTGCCGGACTGGACGTGGCTCCAGCCGTCCAGGAAGAGGCGCTGACCTCACTGAATATCTGGCTGGAAGACTCTCGGTTTGCCGCCTACCGCGCCCAGCTTGTCGCCCTGATCGAAGCAGGTCGGTGGCGCACACTGGTGGACAGCTTCTATCAGACGCTTCCCTTTGGTACCGGTGGACGCCGAGGCAAGGTGGGTGTTGGCCCCAATCGCTTCAACCCTTGGACACTGGGCACCAGTGTACAGGGTCACGCCGCATGGCTGCGGGACAAGCGAGGGGACGGACCGCTCTCCGTGGTCATTGGCTACGATGTACGCGTCTACAACGATCTCGCTGGAGATCTGATCGCCGATGTCCGCAGCCCCGTCAGCGGGATGACCAGTCGGGAGTTTGCCGAGCTGGCCGCCGAGGTCTACGCCGCCAACGAGATCACCGTCTACCTGCCTCCTGCGACCACCTACATGAGCACCCCGGAGCTCAGTCATGCAGTGCGGGCCATGCGAGCGGATGCAGGCCTTGTGATCAGCGCCAGCCACAATCCGCCCGATGACAACGGCAGCAAGTTCTACCATGGCCATGGTGGCCAAGTCGTCCCTCCGTACGACGAAGAGATGGCCAAGCAGGTGGGCGAGGTCCGCGCGGTCGACCGGCTATCCCTGGATCGGGCACGGGCAACAGGACTGGTCAGAGAGCTCGGTTCCGAGATTCGGGATCAGTACCTGCACACCAATCTCAGCTGCAGCCGCAGCCCAACGCAGCGAGATGTGCACGTCGTGTTCACTCCCCTACACGGCACCGGTAGAGCAACGGTGGCATGGGTGCTGGGTGCTGCCGGCTTTAAGGTGGACCTCGAGCCATCACAGGCCGACTACGATGGCTCATTTCCAGCGGTTCCATTTCGCGCGCCCAATCCAGAGCGACCCCAGACCCTGGATGCAGCCCGCGCAACTGCGGATACCTTGGGCGCAGATCTGGTCATGGGGTGCGATCCGGATGCCGACCGACTGGGCATGGCCGTCCGACATCCCGGACCAGGGCCCGGGGTCATCGATGGCTGGCGAACCCTCAACGGAAACGAGATTGCCGCGTTGGTGGTTCACCAAGCACTTCGTGGCCGGAGCGACGAGCCAGTCGTGTTCAAGACCGAGGTCACCAGTCGACTGGTCGACCGGGTGGCACAAGCAGCTGGTGCCCGCACCGTCTCCCACTTGCTGGTCGGCTTCAAGTACATCGGCGAGGCCATGCACCTGCTGGAGACTCAGGGGCAATATGGCGAGCTACAGGCCCACTTGGATGCATTCTGTGCAGGTGTCGAGGAGTCCCACGGCGCACTCGTGACGCAGGATATCCGAGACAAGGATGCCGCCGGCGCTGCAGTCCTTCTGGCCGAGCTGGCCAGCGAGGAGAAGAGCAAAGGTCGGACACTGGTGGACACACTCAGCCACATCTGGTCCGAGTACGGATACGTGCACAACCTGCTGCTCAGCACCGTCATGCGTGGGGCCAGCGGCAAGGCACGGATCGAGAAGATCATGGAACAAATGCGGGCCAATCCACTGACCGAGATCGGCGGGAGGCAAGTGACCGACTTCTTTGACCGCCAAGATCCCGA